>ERZ808035.689-NODE-689-length-25742-cov-5.619170_pt1 | contig 25742 bp, 12 predicted proteins | sample MGYA00380189_ERZ808035 | MGnify/ENA primary metagenome ERZ808035 (study PRJEB31490, sample SAMN06133407) | mouse gut metagenome | isolation source: M5_1 | host: mice | place: China: Chengdu | collected 2015-05 ...
AATGCCAAAAAACAGGCATTTTGGCGCTGGCTCCGACACCATGCAGCAAGTGCATGGTGCGGGTGTGAACAGTAACGAACTGTTACCGCATACATACAGAACACAAGTTCACAGATTGCGGGAATACGCTGTTTTATGATATACTTTACAAGTTGTGTAGGCATGGCCGCGGATGGCAGACAGGGCCGGACGGCGGGATAGGCAGAACCTGATCAGTGTTCCGGTATTCCGGTGTCTGAAGTGGAGAGAACATATATGATAGAAGGAATATTGATCTGCGGGGCAGCCGCGGTCATATTGTGTCTGCTCGTTTCGGCGTGGGACTGTAACAGATTCGTCAATGTGGAATATGAGATTACTTCGGATAAAGTGAAGAAACCGTGCAGGCTTGTACTTTTGTCAGACTTACATAATAAGTCTTTCGGCAAAGACAACAGAAGACTGATTGATGAAATTGACCGCATATCTCCCGATGCGATACTCGTCGCGGGAGATATGCTTACAGCAGCGAAGGGACATCCTTTTGATACGGCACTGTCACTGATGAAGTGTCTGGCATCGAAATACAAAGTCTATTACGGCATGGGAAATCATGAGTACCGGATCGGGCTGTACCCGGAACAGTACGGAAGCATGTATGACGATTATATGGCCGGACTTTCAGGATGCGGGATCAGACCGCTGATCAATGAGAATCTGTATCTGCCTGAGTATAATGTGGCGGTATGCGGTTCTCAGATAGACAGACGTTATTACCGCCGTGTTCAGAAAAACTGCATGGAAAAAAGTTATCTGACGCAACTGCTGGGCGAACCGAGAGAAGATGCCTGTCAGATTCTGATTGCTCATACGCCGCAGTATTTTGAAGCGTATGCGGCATGGGGGGCTGATGTGGTAATGTCCGGACATGTTCATGGCGGTATTATGCGGCTTCCGGTTCTGGGTGGTGTATTGTCCCCCAATCTGACCCTTTTTCCGAAATATGACGGAGGAAGATTTGCGTGTGGAAAGTCTACCATGATCCTGAGCAGAGGTCTGGGGACTCATACGATCCCGGTCAGGGTTTTCAATCCGGGAGAACTGGTGACAGTTAACATCCTGCCGCCTCAGGGGAGAAACAGAGCATAAAAGATACTTACTGTACAATCGCCGCAGAGAGTTTGGCTGAGCAGGATGCAGGCGGAGAAACAGCGGTATATGTGAAACGGATCAGCCGGGATGGCGGTACGTTGAAGATAGAAAGGACAGGCTTGCGATGGCGATTCCTGTTAAATTGGAGGTGTTTGAGGGGCCTTTGGATCTGCTCCTGCACCTGATTGATAAAAATAAAGTAGATATTTATGATATTCCGATCGTCGAGATCACAGAACAGTATCTGGATTATATCAAACAGATGGAGACAGAGGATATGAACGTCATGAGTGAATTTCTCGTTATGGCGGCGACTCTGATCGATATCAAATGTAAGATGCTCCTGCCTAAAGAGGTCAATGAAGAAGGGGAGGAGGAAGACCCCAGAGCGGAACTGGTTGAGAAACTGCTGGAATATAAGATGTGCAAATATATGTCATACGAACTGCGGGACCGGATGGTTGATGCGGAGAGAAGCCTTTATAAAAGACCTACACTCCCGAAGGAAGTGGCGGATTACAGGCAGCCGGTGGATTATGAGGAACTGATCGGGGATATGACCTTGCAGAAACTGCATGAGATTTTCAAGCAGATCGTGAAAAGACAGGAGGATAAGATAGACCCTGTCAGAAGTACTTTCGGAAATATTGAGAAAGACGAGATCGACATGGACCTGAAGGCGACTTTCGTGGAGGCGTATGTGCGGAGCCACCGGACATTCAGCTTCCGCAGGCTGTTGGAGAAGCAGAGCAGCAAGATGGAAGTCATTGTCACATTTCTTGTGATTCTGGAAATGATCAAGACCGGCAGGATCGGCATAGAACAGGAGGATACCTTTTCGGATATCATCATCACGGCGAAAGACGGGAGTGACAGTACGCCGCTGCAGCTTACGTCAGCGTCCGAATAATGTATGCAGTGAAATGAAATGCGGCGGTAAGAGGGAAGAAAGATGGAAAGAGCAAAGGCAAAAGCAGTTTTGGAGGCTATTTTGTTCACGATGGGCGATTCAGTCAGCGTGGACAGCCTTTCGGCAGTGATCGAAGAGGATAAGGCGGTAACGAAGGAACTTCTGGAAGAAATGGCGCAGGATTACAGTGCCCAGGACAGAGGAATCGGACTGACCACACTGAACGACGCGGTCCAGATGTGTACCAAAGGAGAACTGTACGAATACCTGATCAGGATCGCCAAGGCGCCAAAAAAATTTGTGCTGACGGACACTCTTCTGGAAACACTTTCCATTATCGCTTACAAGCAGCCGGTTACCAGGCTTGAGATTGAGAAGGTAAGAGGCGTAAGCTGCGACCATGCGGTCAATAAGCTTCTGGAATATGATCTGATCACGGAAGTAGGGCGGCTGGATGCACCCGGACGGCCGCTGCTGTTTGGCACGACAGAACAGTTTCTTCGGAGTTTCGGCGTAAAATCTCTGGAAGACCTGCCGGAGCTCAATGCAGTTCAGATCGAAGAATTTAAGCAGCAGGCGGAGTCGGAGGTACAGCTGCAGCTTGATATCTGAGATATCCTTCCGGTAAGACATGGGGCAGCAGGAACGGATGAGACGGCTGACTGTGAAAACATGGTCATAGGGAAGCCGTGTCCGCATATACATAGTAACGAAGAACCATAAGGGTCAGTATATGCATGGATTTTTTTTTAATAAGTTTTTTCACAGGATAACGGAAGGTTCTGCTTTGTCTGAGCCGGAACCGGGCCGCAAAATGATTTGTAACAGGGTGATTGCCGCGATGCTGGCGATTGCCTTGTTTTGTTGTCAGACAATGCCGGCCTGTGCAGAAGAAACAGCGGAGGAGAAGAAGGAAGATCTGCAGCTCTATGCCCAGGCGGCGGTACTCATGGATGCGGATTCGGGGCGTGTTCTGTACGGAAAAAATGCGACGGATGTCATGCCTATGGCCAGCACCACGAAAATCATGACCTGCATTCTGGCGCTGGAGTACAGTAATCCGGACCAGATCGCGGAGGTGTCTTCCTACGCGGCAAGTATGCCCAAGGTAAAGCTGTATGTGAAGCAGGGAGAGAGGTACAGGCTGGAAGACCTGCTTTATTCGTTGATGCTGGAATCTCATAATGACTCGGCAGTGGTGATTGCGGAGACGGTGGGCGGAAGTGTGGAAGAGTTTGCGTCCATGATGAACCAGAAAGCCAGGGACATCGGATGTTATGATACTTACTTCATCACGCCTAACGGGCTGGATGCGGTAGTCAATGACAGTGGAAAGATTCATTCTACGACGGCACAGGATCTGGCCCGGATCATGGCTTACTGCGTGACGGATTCCCCGGCCAGGGAGCAGTTTTTAAAGATCACAAGGACGATCAGCTATGATTTTACCGATGCAGACGGGGCAAGAAGCTTCCACTGCAATAATCACAACGCATTTCTCGGCATGATGAAGGAAGCACTGTCGGGCAAGACAGGATTTACCAATAATGCCGGATATTGCTATGTGGGAGCAGTGGAGAGCGAAGGCCGGATCTTTACTGTTGCGCTTCTTGCCTGCGGCTGGCCGAATAACAGAACCTATAAGTGGAGTGATATGAAGAAGCTTGTGGCATACGGCATGGAACGATACCGGTACAGGGATATTTATGAGGAGAAAACTTTTCGTGATATACCGGTACGAAACGGAATAGACGGAGCTTCCGGTGCGCCTTACAGTCAGGCGGACGTGGGGGTAAAGCTGGAAAACCACGGCGAGACGGAGATTTCCTGTCTGCTGTGTGAGGAGGACGAGGTAGAAGTAAAAACCCGGATTGCGGATGTGCTTCAGGCGCCGGTGGCAGAAAGGACGGAAATCGGTTCAGTCAGCTATTACCTGAACGGCACGCTTGTGAAGAGGTATCCCATCGTCACTGCGGAGGCGGTGGAAGAACGGACTTACGGGTGGATCTGCAGCTATCTGTTAAAGGTTTTTCTTCCTTAGTTCCGGCAGTGCAAAACGTGTAAGTCTCCGGGAAATGATTTATCGTTATTTTCACGGGGCTTCTTAACATTTTTTTGGCGCTTTTCGTGAAATTTTTTGGAAAATGTGCTGGTCGAGCCGTCCAAACTATGGTATACTACGTTCGTGTGCTATGCACATAATAATAATGTTATTATTATTTAAGATTATGATAAATGGAGGGCTGAAAAATGAGTACTACTTCTCAAGCGAGTCAAAGAATCAACGCTTTGCTCGATGAAAACAGTTTCGTTGAGATCGGTGCGCTTGTGACAGCGAGAGCTACGGATTTCAATCTGAAACAGGCAGAAACTCCTTCTGACGGTGTTGTGACCGGCTATGGAGTGATTGATGGTAATCTTGTGTATGTTTATAGCCAGGATGCATCCGTTTTAAGCGGAACGGTCGGCGAAATGCATGCTAAGAAAATTGCAAACCTCTATGATCTGGCATTGAAGACAGGTGCGCCTGTGATCGGTTTGATCGATTCTGCCGGACTTAGACTGCAGGAGGCGACAGATGCCTTGAACGGTTTCGGTGAGATCTATATGAAACAGACACTGGCATCCGGTGTGATTCCGCAGATCACTGCGGTATTTGGAAGCTGCGGCGGCGGACTTGCCCTGATTCCTGCTATGACAGACTTTACTTTTATGGAAGAGAAGAAAGCGAAGCTGTTCGTGAATTCTCCCAATGCGCTGGAAGGCAACGAGGTGTCCAGATGCGATACAGCGGCAGCAGCATTCCAGAGCGAGGAGACCGGACTCGTGGATATGATTGGCGATGAGGCATCGATCATGGCACAGATCAGACAGCTTGTTTCCATGCTGCCTGCCAATAATGCAGAGATCGCAGTGGATGACTGCACGGATGATCTGAACAGAGCATGTGCACAGATCGCTGACTGTGTGGGCGACACTTCCATTGCTTTATCCCAGATCGCGGATAATGGCATTTTTACGGAAGTAAAGCAGAATTATGCAAAGGATATGGTTGTCGGATTCATCAGACTGAACGGCGCAACCATCGGTGCGGTTGCCAATCGTACACAGGTTTATAATGAGGACGGCGAAGTGACTGAAAAGTTTGATGCGGCGCTGTCGGTAAGAGGTGCAGAGAAAGCAGCAGAGTTTATCAACTTCTGTGATGCTTTTGACATTCCGGTATTATCTCTGACAAACGTAAAGGGATTTGCGGCGACAAAGTGTTCTGAGAGAAGAATTGCCAAAGCTGTAGGGAAACTTACATATGCTTTTGCAAATGCAACAGTTCCGAAGGTGAATGTGATCATCGGCAAGGCATACGGAAGTGCATATGTGGCAATGAATTCCAAGGCTGTGGGCGCAGACATTACCATCGCGTGGCCGGATGCTGAGATCGGCATGATGGATGCGGCACTTGCGGCTAAGATCATCTGTGACGGACAGGGCGCTGATGCCATTGACGCGTGTGCAAAAGAGTATGCGGCACTTCAGAATAACGTAACGAGTGCGGCAAAGAGAGGATATGTAGATCAGATCGTAGAGCCTGCCGACACAAGAAAATATGTGATCGGTGCTTTCGAGATGTTAGCGACTAAGAGTGAAGGCCGTCCGGATAAAAAACACGGTACAGTTTAGAAAGGATGATGCTTAATATGAAAAAATTATTAGCAATATTAGGTATGATTACCTGTATGGTCGGCCTGTGTGCATGCGGACAGGAAGAAGCGGCAGATCCAAATGAAGCGAGTATGCTGCAGTTCGGTGAGGCGACGCTCGAGAATATCGATGCGATCGTAAACGAGAATGCTGTTGAGCAGTACGCGTCCGATGAGGTGATTTATGCCGGACTTCTCGGATGGAAGGATGCCCTGAAGGATATCGGTACTTTTGAAGGTACTGCAGGAGGCTCTGCACATACCACCGATGAAGAGATGGTGATCAGCGTCGAAGTACTCGGTTCGAGCCATAACGCTACAGTAGAGTTTGTTGTTGATGCTGCAACGGGCGCTTTTACGGGTATTACGACGAACGTGAAATATTCTACCGGCGAGATCATGCTTAAAGCGGGCATGAATACTTTGATCGGTATGGGAACCGTATTTGTTGTGCTGATTCTGATCAGCCTGATTATTTCCTGCTTCTCACTGATTTCCAAGATGGAGTCGAAGAAGAAGACGGAGGCAGGCGCTCCGGCGGCTAATGCACAGCCGGCTCCGGCAGCAGTACAGCCTGCGGTGCAGGAAGAACTTTCCGATGATACGGAGCTGGTGGCAGTTATTGCGGCTGCAATTGCGGCCTATGAAGGTTCCGGTTCCACAGACGGATTCGTAGTAAGGTCCATCAGAAAATCTAATAAGAGCAAATGGCAGAATGCCTAAGAGTCATAGGAGGATATGAAGATGAAAAATTATACAATTACCGTAAACGGAAGCGTATATGATGTAGTAGTGGAAGAAGGCCAGACAAGCGGCACACCGGTTGCAGCAGCTCCTGCAGCACCCAGGGCTGTTCCCAAGGCAGCACCTGCTCCTGCAGCAGCACCCGCAGCAGGCGGCGCGGCAGGCAGTGTTAAGATCGAGGCCGGCGCAGCAGGCAAGGTATTTAAGCTTGAAGCAAGCGTAGGACAGGCAGTGAAGAAAGGTGACGCTGTCGTAATCGTGGAAGCCATGAAGATGGAGATCCCTGTAGTTGCTCCTCAGGATGGTACTGTAGCAAGTATTAATGTAGCTGTAGGCGATGCTGTTGAGGCAGGCGCATTACTGGCAACATTGAATTAATTGTAACAGTTTGGCTTATGTCTGAATTGTTATGACAAAATGTCAGTACCTGACCCGGTGTCAGGCATCTGAGACTAAAACTACAGGAGGTTAATAAAATGTATATAGTAGAGACGCTTGACAATCTGATACATCAGACCGCTTTCTTTAATCTGCAAATCGGTAATTACATCATGATTGTCGTAGCACTTGTATTTCTATATCTGGCCATTGCCAAAGGCTTTGAACCGCTTTTGCTGGTTCCGATCGCTTTCGGTATGCTGCTTGTTAATATCTATCCGGATATTATGGCACCTTACGGAGACGATGGCGCCGGTGGTGGTCTGCTGTATTATTTTTATAAGTTAGACGAGTGGGCGATTCTGCCGTCCCTGATCTTTATGGGTGTCGGTGCGATGACAGACTTCGGTCCTCTTATTGCCAATCCGAAGAGCTTTCTTCTCGGCGCGGCAGCACAGTTTGGTATTTTTGCAGCATATTTCGGTGCGATTTTCCTTGGCTTTAATGACAAGGCTGCAGCAGCTATTTCCATTATCGGCGGTGCAGACGGCCCTACATCTATCTTCCTTGCAGGTAAGCTGGGACAGACTACACTGATGGGACCTATCGCCGTGGCGGCTTATTCCTATATGGCGCTGGTGCCGATTATCCAGCCGCCGATCATGAAGCTCTTTACGACAGAGAAAGAGCGGAAGATCAAGATGGGACAGCTTCGTCCTGTCAGCAAATTAGAGAAGATTCTGTTCCCTATCGTGGTAACAGTAGTCGTTTCTCTGATCCTGCCTACTACAGCGCCCCTTGTTGGTATGCTGATGTTAGGTAACCTGTTCAGAGAATCCGGTGTGGTAAGACAGTTGACAGACACTGCATCTAATGCACTCATGTATATCGTGGTAATCATCCTTGGTACTTCCGTAGGTGCGACCACAAGCGCAGAGGCATTCCTTAACTGGGATACCATCAAGATCGTTATCTTAGGTCTGATTGCGTTTGCATTTGGTACGGCGGCCGGTGTACTGTTCGGTAAATTGATGTGTGCGGTGACGAAGGGCAAGGTGAATCCGCTGATCGGTTCCGCAGGTGTGTCTGCCGTGCCTATGGCGGCAAGAGTGTCGCAGAAGGTGGGTGCAGAAGCTGATCCTACCAATTTCCTGCTGATGCATGCTATGGGTCCTAACGTGGCGGGCGTTATCGGTACTGCAGTTGCAGCCGGTACATTCATGGCAGTATTCGGAGTATTCTAAACTATAATGTGCAATTGTGACATACTTTCCTGTTTGCGGAAACTGCATCAGGATTGCCGCATCGGGAAGGGGTTCACAGATGCGTAGTGAGAAATCAAATTGAGAAAGGAATGAAAACATAATGGCAGAACAGATTAAAAAGCCGGTTGGAATCATGGAAACCGTTCTTCGTGACGCACATCAGTCTCTGATTGCTACAAGAATGCCTACCGAGAAGATGCTTCCAATCGTAGATAAAATGGATAAAGTCGGCTATCATGCAGTAGAGTGCTGGGGCGGCGCAACCTTCGATGCTTCCCTTCGTTTCCTGAAGGAGGATCCGTGGGAGAGACTGAGAAAGTTAAGAGACGGCTTTAAAAATACCAAGCTTCAGATGTTATTCAGAGGCCAGAATATTTTAGGTTACAGACCCTATGCGGATGACGTGGTGTATGCGTTTGTTGAGAAATCCATCGCAAACGGTATTGATGTTATCAGAATTTTTGACTGTCTGAACGATATTCGCAACCTTCAGGCAGCGGTAGACGCAACCAACAAGATCAAGAAGCAGGAGGGCAGAGGAGAGTCACAGATCGCGCTTTCCTACACTCTTGGAGACGCTTATACCTTAGAGTATTGGGCGGATATGGCGAAGAAGATCGAGGAGATGGGAGCTGATTCCATCTGTATCAAGGATATGGCGGGTCTGCTCGTTCCTTACCGCGCAGAAGAACTCGTAAAGACTTTAAAGGAGAGCACAAAGCTTCCGATCCAGCTGCATACGCATTACACCTCCGGTGTAGCGTCCATGACCTATTTGAAGGCTGTGGAGGCCGGTGTGGATGTAATTGACTGTGCAATTTCTCCTTTTGCGCTGGGTACTTCCCAGCCTGCAACAGAAGTTATGGTGGAGACCTTCAAGGGCACACCTTATGATACCGGTTATGATCAGGAGATTCTGGCACAGATTGCAGATTATTTCCGTCCTTACCGTGAGGAATGTATTGAATCCGGCCTGATGAGCACCAAGGTGCTGGGCGTTAACATCAATACACTGCGCTATCAGGTTCCCGGCGGTATGTTGTCTAATATGGTGAGCCAGCTGAAGGAGCAGAAGGCAGAGGATAAATATCAGGATGTGCTGGAGGAGATTCCGAGAGTACGTAAAGATTGTGGTGAGCCGCCTCTGGTTACACCTTCTTCTCAGATCGTTGGTACGCAGGCAGTATTTAATGTGCTGATGGGCGAGAGATACAAGATGGCAACAGGAGAGTTCAAGGATCTGCTCCGTGGTAATTACGGACAGACGGTTAAGCCTATGAGCCAGGAAGTAATCGACAAAGTTATTCCTGGTGAGAAGCGTTCTACCGCCCGTTCCGCTGAGGCAACCGGTCACGTGGAGCCGGAGCTTGCAGGTCTGGAAGCAGAGATGAAAGAGTGGAAACAGCAGGATGAGGACGTACTGTCCTATGCACTGTTCCCGCAGGTTGCTACCGATTTCTTCAAGTATCGTCAGGCACAGCAGGAGAAGGTTGACATGAGCGTGGCGGATACGAAGAACGGCGCGTATCCTGTTTAATACAAGGAAGAATAAGAAGCCTTTACGGAAAGTTATGTCTATTTCCGTAAAGGCTTCTTTTTGTATTTTTATACAATCTTTTGTATATTACGTTGTGATTTGGACGTAAAGTTTCGTGTTTTTTCTTTTCTGTGATTGATGTGACCTGTGTCTTATAATATAATAGATATATTATTTTTAAGGATAGGATTTGGTATCGGATCTTGCGTTGGATTTACGAGGCGTGAAGCAGATCTGTTGCCGTGAGATGATGGTGCGATGTACAAGGCCGCACCTGCTTTTAAGAGGAAGAGGGAGAGACGTTGTGTTTAAGAGGATTTTGACATTTGCTTTAGCTGGTATATTAGTTTTGGAGACACCTGCTGCTGCATATGCGGCAGAGCCGGGTGCGGTAGTTACGATGACAGAGGGACCGGAGCATGGAACCCCAGGTGATGAGACAGGCACAGGCGGTACAGCAGACGATAATACCGGAAATGATAATACGGAAAACAGCGATACAGAGAAGGATAATACGGAAAATGGTGGGATCGGAGATGGTGCTGCCGGAAATGGTAATGTAGAAAATAGCGATTCAGAAAATCATGATCCGGCAGACGGTGATTCCGAGAACAGCGGTTCCGGGAATCATAACCCGGCAGACGGTGATTCTGAGGACAGCGGTTTCGGAAATAATGGTACGGAGAACGGCGATTCTGAGGACAGTGGTTCCGGAAATAACGGTACGGAGAACGGCGATTCTGAGGACAGCGATATCGGGAATAACGGTACAGAAGACAGCGATCCCGAAAACGACAATACCGAAAATGACGATACGGAAAACAACGGCCTTGAAGACAGCAATACTGAAAATGACGATACGGAAAACAACGGCCCTGAAGACAGCGATCCCGAAAACGACAATACCGAAAATGACGGCACAGAAAGCGAAAGTTCTGTGTCTGAAAATGATGTCTCAATTTCGGGAAATGACAGTTCTGTTTCAGAGAATACGCTGTATGCGGTCCCGGAAGACAATCGGGTGTCTGCGGACGGCTCTGTAACGGAGATTTCTTATGAGGAGGCGAAAGGAAACGGGGTGACGATCCATGCGCCGGCAGGTCAGGCTCAGGCGGCATGGTATTCCTTTACGGCACCCAGAGCCGGACGGTATGCATTTTATACAGAAGAAGCGGATCGTGAAAACAAAGGCATGGTCTATGTCAATCTGTGTGCGGAAAAGGATACGAATACGAAGAATCATACGACCTGTTTTGATCCCGGACTGCCGCCCGCGGTATACGCCCGTCTGTGGATCAGTACGGATTATATGGAACAGGGAGAGACTGTCTATCTGGAAACCTATACAACAGAGAGTGAAGACAGGACGTATGTGATGAAAGCGGCTGATCAGCAGGAGATCGAGGCGGAGGAAGACGGCTCGAAGAGCCTGCTGCTGGAAAACGGTGATCGGGTCACAATAAAGTCAACAGGAGGCTGTGACAAGCTGCGGTTTGAGGCGGAGGTTACATATGCAGGCAGCAGTGAGACAGTTTATTACATACATCCTTTCTGGTGTCCGGCGGATCACAGTACAGGAGATCTGAATGCCAGTGCGTACAAGTTTGACATCAGTAACACGATAGTGCTGCAGAGGTACAGATCGTTGAGCGGACAGGTGGTGGCGGAGAATCTGGAAGGAAATACGGCTTATGAGGCTTCCTATGCGCTCCTCAGATGTCCGAAAGAGGCTGGTGATCTTCGTAAGATGGAGTTTGTGGCGCTCATTCCGGGAACGGAATGTGTCACAAAGGACAGGGGAGAAGAAGAATGGGTGTATGTTCATGATGTTGTATGTGAAGATCACGCAATCACTATTGATGTGGAGCCTGTAAGATTGAAGGGAGCGGGAAATAAAGATATTTACTGCTATTATGCGCCGGCAGACGGTTCAGAGGAGGAGAAGGCAGTAGAGATCGATCAGTGGAAGCGGTATGAATTTACCGGTTTGAAAGCAGGTACGGAGTTTCGGTACGAGTTTCGAATGAATACATGGAGTGAGCCGCTTAAGACGATAACCGCTCAGACAACCGGAACGCTGTTAGAAGTTAATGTGTCGGACTATTCTGCCGTTATATCAGAGGATTTTACTACAATCACCATCAGCGCTAAAACGAATTATACGGGAGATGCAGACACGGTTTTACGCGGCAGCTATCGGGATGAGGGGGACTCATATACATTCTATGAAACGGCAAAAAAAACGGAGGATGCAGACGGTCAGGGAGTCACTTTGTCCAGTACAGACAAGTACTGGGCGGAGAGGATGTTCCTGCCGGACAAGACATATGAGATGACAATCTGGACAGAGATTCGTGATGAGGGTATTATCACGGAGCCGCAGGTCATCGAAATCCATACACCGGAACAGGCATGTTATAATGAGGAAGAACTTGCTTTAAATGTTACATAGGACAGTGATGTAAAAACAGCAGTGAACTGTGAGATTCAAATGCCGAAGCACGCAGGGTGGGACGGGTTAATCAAGGGTTATATTTTTTACAAACCGACAGGCAGGGATAAATATGAGGGTAAGGCAGTAAAATTATCCGAGTATGAAGAGACCACAGCAGATGGTGTAAAAAAGAGATTAAGAGGAAATATACAGATTACAGATCTGCAGGCAGGGGTGGAGTATGAATTTGTGCTGAGCTTTGGCGGTTCTGTCAAAGGATGCACGCTGGATCTGAATGAGTCGGGAATCAGACTGGTAAGAACGCAGGATGCAGCAGATTATGTGGGTCCTTATGATTTTATGCAAATGTACATGCTGTCGGATACAAAGGGAGAATTGTCGGGAAACTATTACGTGCAGTTACAGACCGTCAGGCTAGACAGCACCGATTATTATAATAATTATAAAAATGATGGTTCTGTGATTTCCTTAAATGAGGTGACCGGATACAAAATGACTTATTCCAGTGCGGAGCACTTGAAACGTTGGCTTGTTCCGAATGGGAGATACGGTCTGCGCTGGCTGGTGGGCAGAGAAGAGAATGTGACGAAGGACAATGCGGTCTTTTGTCTGTACGAGAATCTGACAATGGGTTCACCGTCCCCTCTGAAGATCGAGAAGACGGGATACATGCAATATCAGCTGACGATGGATGAAAAAGACGTTGCCGCTTTGAAAGCCAATGGACTCAATAAGTATCTTACCTGCCATTTTAGAAAGGAAGGCTCTTCAACCTATGTGGCAAGCGGGGGTTCCATGTCATTTGGCGCTTCGAACAATTTTAGTCAGAATCTGAAGAATGTGGATTTTGCGCATAATACCAGCTATGAGATGTATCTGGGTACTGATGGAGACAAATACGCCGAGGGCGTTTTCAATACCGGTGATAGTCAGGAGAAGCTGCATGTTGATTCGGTAGACGCTACGGTCAATACAGTCAATGTTAAATATTCGGTACAAAATGTCGATCTGACAGCTGCGCCATTTGTAATTCTCTATGTCAGGAAAGCGGGTGGTACGGTTTGGAGCAAAAACTATTACCGGGCGAAAGAGAGCGGTGAGGTCATGCTGTACCGTTTGCAGCCGGATACGGAGTATGAATACCGGATCGGTTTCGGGGGATCGGGCAGTACGCCTGTTAACGAACTGCAAAGCCGGCAGGACGGAAAATTTACCACAAAGGCGGAAACCAAAAAAATATCGGTTCTGTCTGTCAGACCGAGAGCGGAAAGTGTTGATATCAACTGCTCTTCAAGCGGTGTGGCAGAGGCGGGCGAGAATGACATCTTTAAATACATGGTATTTTATTACAGACCTGTGACAGAGGGGACGGAGAAACCCGACTGGCGGCATGGCACAAGTATCGTTATCAAGGATAAAATAAGGGTCGAAGGCAGGATCAAAGATCTGACGCAGGAGACGACTTATGAATACCGGGCCGGATACGCAAGCGTGTCTAATACTCATGCGGATGATCTGATATGTACAGTGGAGGGAACATTTACCACTACGCCGGATCTGCGCGGGGTAGGGGTAACGGTAACACCTGGTATGTACACGGCACAGGTGGACTGTACTTATAATAATGTGGAGGATTCGGCATATCTGCATTTGTATGTCAGGGAAGATACTGCGGAAGCAGACTGGCAGCAGACAGAGGCAAGAAGAGTATGGGAATCCGGAAACGGGTCTGTGGAAACCTTTATGCTGGAGGGACTAAAGGAGCATACCGGCTACCAGTATAAAGCCGGCTTCGGGAAGCAGGCGGATACGGAACCGGATGCGCTGGCTAAAGTATCTGAGGGAACGTTTTCCACATGGCAGGATACCCGAAGAGTGAGTGTGACAGCAGAATCCAAGGTGACTTCTGCAGAGCTTGCCTGTACACTGACCGGCATGGAACATGCAGACAAAGGATATCTGTGCGGGTTTCTCAGGGAGACGGCGGTAACAGAAGATCCGGCTGAAGACAGCGGCAGTGGTGCGGCTTTATGGAACCGGCAGTTTGCGGAACCTGTAGACAGCCAGAGTACAGGTGGAAGGGTTCAGATCAGGGAATTGCAGGCGGATACGGAATATGAACTGCTTATCGGCTTTGGAGACGGTCAGGAGAGCGAGGCCGACCGGTTACTGCATACACAGACAATCACATTCAGAACACTTGAGGATCAGCGTAAACTGTCGGATGCAAAAGCCGAGGTGAAGAAGACAAGTGTTGTTTTAAGTGCGCTTTTAACAGGCAACACGGAACCGTTGTCCTCTTACGTGAGCTTTTTCTACCGGATCAAAGGGGAAAAGGAATATCACAGAGCAGGATATATTACAAATGCAAGTTCCATGGAGACCGCGGCGTGCAGTGTTACGCTGGCCGGATTAGAGAAGGAAACGGCGTATGAATATGCGGTTGTTCTCTCAAATACCAGAGATGAGGTGACAGATCCTGACAGTGTGATCCGGACAGGATGGAAGGTGGCAGGAGAATTTATAACGCTGTCTCCTGAGGTGCCTGATTCGGTAAAACTTTCCAGGGAGAAGCTGTGTCTGAATGCAAGCGAAGTATATCAGGATCAAAAAGGTTTTGGCTATGAGGACTTAAAACTCACATGGAGTCCGGAAAATATTACGAAGGACTTTCTGTGGGAAAGCAGTGACCCGGACGTGGCCGCAGTATCGAAGGACGGCAGAGTGTCCGCGGTATCGCCGGGAACTGCGCAGATTACGGTGATGTCCAGATATAATCCGGAAGCAGCAGATACCTGTCAGGTCGTGGTCGGGCAATATCAGATTTGCCATGGAGATGAAACGGGAAATATCAGTCTGTTGGATCAGACGGAGCTTAAGGCCGTGAAAGGACAGCGTTACAGTGGATACGGACTTTATGATCTTGCTTTGGGTACACCTGAGGCGGTGACGAATGTCAAGGTGGTTTCCGACAATGAGGCATCTGTTTTGTGGAATGACGGTGAGATCACGGTCGGACTGACCGGGACGGCACATCTGGTATTTGAGGCGCCGGATGGTGTCAGGGCCGTTATGACGGTTGATGTGCAGACTGCGCCAGGCACAGGATTTGATGTCATCGGATTTACGGCCAGTTCTTCCAGATATCCGGCGGTGAGAGAAGAGGAGAAGGATGAGGAACGGGTGCAGTATACGCTGGCCTGCAAAACCGGACTTACCTACACGGCGATCGGGGAGATCGTGCCCGAATCTGTGCCCTTTGTCAACAGTGACTTTACCTGGAGTATCAGTGATACCAACGTGGCAGAAGTAAACGAAGAAGGCGTGATCACGCCGAAAGCGGCAGGCAGAGCCGTGCTTCTCGTGACGCCGAAGGAGACGGCCCGGGAAGGCGGTGCACCTTATCTGAAACAGACCTGTGAGGTGACGCTGCTTGTAAAAACGCTGCCTTCCGAACAGCTGGCGGATGCGACGCCGGTTTATGCGCTTTCCAATATCAGCAGGAAGATCGGTGACGTGCGTATGCCGAAAGAAGAAGCATGGGAAGGCTGGCGCTGGCAGGAACCGGATACACCGCTTGTTATCAACGGTGTTGACAGGGATTACTATCCGTTCCGTGCGGTTTACACGGGAGAGGCATATTATCCGGAAGAGAAGACCGTCAATGTATATATTGCGAGAGTGACGGGGATATCCGTCGAGGAGAAGGCTGAACCCGGACATAACAAGGTTATAGAGGTTGGCATGGTGGATGAAGCAGGCAATCCTGATCCGGCTTCGGACCGGCTGGTGCTGACTGCGTCTTCGAAAGGCTACGGAAGGATTAACTATGCCGAAGAGACGAATTATTTCTATGATATGGACATCACGGCACCTGCAGGTGTGATTGTACAGAAGGGAGAATTTAACTCCATAAGCGGTATGCCGTGCAGGGACGTTACCATTGCGGCGGTCAAACCGGGTACGTATACGATCACGGCGGCCATCAAGGTGAAAGATAAGAACAACAGCAATGAGAAAATACTGTTCAGGACTACGTATAAGATAAAGGCGGTGGCAAATCAGCAGGCTTATGTGGTGCTGACACCGGAAATTGCGGGGGATGTACTGATAGAATCCGGACGGGTGATCGTAGACAGCACTGCGGACACAAAGACGTTCCGGGTGCAGGCCGCACTGACAGACCGAAACGGTCAGGAGCAGGAAGCTTTTGAAAGGGTGAAACTGGCATGGAGCACCACGGACAGGAAGGTGATCACCGTGAAACCCTCCGCAGATACCCATTCGGCGGAAATTACCGTGAAGGGGGAAGGGCACGCCATCCTGAAAGCAAAAGCGAAGGATCCGGCGGGACATGACGCGGAGCTTAGGGTGGAGATACGCAACAATGCGCCCCGCGTGAGCACGGAAAAGGCGATGGTCAATCTGGCTTATGACTATGATACGGAGGCAGGCAGAGAACTGGCGCAAGCGTCTTCGGGCATGGTGGAGATTGTTCCGGTATACGGTGAACCAATTAAGAATGTCATATTATATAACGAGGATAAAGAGACAGTCTGTTCCGATCTGGCTTTGATCAGTGTGACAGCGGACAAAGTCCGGCGTGTTCTGATCCGTGACAGCAAGGCTTCCGGAACGGGTGTCTATAACTGCTGGCTGTGTGTCGGTACCAATACCCGGGATTATTTCTATCCGCTGCAGGTGACGGTGAAAGACGAGCAGGAGAAATTGACAGTGAAGTCCAGCCGGGCTGCGAACCTGTTTTACCGTTCGGAACCGGCATCGGTGGATATCACTGTACCGAAATCCGGGGCACAGATTGCTTCGGTGACATGGGAGGCAGATGCGGCAGACCCGGATCACGGGTTCAGCGCGGAACCGATTGAATATACAACGAATGATACATTCAGGAAGGCAGCCAATGCTGCGCGTTACTATTTTAAACAAGGTGATATTCAGCTTACGGATAAGAACAAACCGGCGGATACCGGTGTACTGTCCGGGACAGTTAAGGTAAAGCTGGAGGGGTATAAAGCGCCTGGCGAGGGTGTCAGGATTTCCCTGAAGTGGAATTATAAGAAGCCCGTAATCGTCACGGATCAGGCTTCCGTCACTCTGCTTCCGTCCATGGAGGATAAGAATACCGGACGGTTCGACCTGTACAATAAGACGGAGAAAAAGCGGTTGTCTTATAGTGGGGACAGCCAGAATGCCGCCAATCCGAAATATGTTTACAGCGAACTGAGCTGCGATAATGAAAATATTATGTTCCTGCCTGATTCCGACACACTGGGATGGCGGAGATATCTTTACACCGGCAGTAAGACGAAGGGAAGCGAGAAACTGAACCTGACGCTCAGGAACAGTGACTGGCGGGAATCTCTGTCGGCGGTACATACGGTGAAGCTGGCGCTGCCGACGGCTTATTTCTCACAGAAACAGCTTACGGTGAATACGAAGCAGATCGGTACGGCATATACGGAACTCAGATTAAAGAATGCTTACGATGCAGTCCTTTTCTGCGATACCGTGATCGTTGAGGGCGGCAATCAGAAGGCGAAGGAGCTTTTAGAGAAGGATCTGCTGGAAATCAGACAGGACAGCAGCCGCAAGGACCGGATCATGGTTAAGATCAACCGGGCTGAAACGATGGAACAGCAGCCTGCAGCAAACGGCACGTATCCGTATAAGGTTACACCGTGCTATACGGATGCCGGCGGTAATATGGTGAAGTTGAAGCCGCTTACGCTGAAAGTAAAGGTGACGGATAAGGCCGTTACTGCTAAAGTGAAGACTTCAGGAAAGCTGGATTTGACGAAGGAAGCCGGCAATAACAGCAGCAATTACATCAGTATCAAGGCTGATTTCCAGAACATCGGCAGTAACTATACACTGAAGGATTTCGGAAATATCAGGCTGCTGGGAGAATATACGGATTATTTTGATCTGCGGCTGTTAAACGGAAGACCGGGAGAGTATCGTCTGCGGATTAAGCAGAAGGAGAGATTAAAGGCCGGCCAGCGCTATAAACTTGCCATCAGGTTCACGATTGAGATGGAAGATGGCGATACCTTTACGGTGCAGAGTCAGACCTTTACGGTCATACCAAAGCAGTCGGCGCCGAAGATCAAAGTATATGACAATAATCAGACCTTATATGCGGCGGCAGATACGCTGGAAAGAATCTATGAACTGGAAATACCGGCGGAGGGCGGATATCAGATCATGTATGTGTCGGGCGGCATAGACTGTACTAAAGACGGGAAACAGGATATTGTGGTGAAACATAATAAGAGTTTTGCTTCGAGAGTCGGCATTACAGTGTCCATCGCGGACCGTGACAGCGTGCTGACCGTTACCGGAAAGAGAGGGAAAACCTATACCATCCCTGTGACGGTAAAGTTAATGGGCAGGGACGGTATTGCGAAGGATGTGAAGACGAACATCAAGGTGACTGTGAAAAGATAGCATCCGGATGCAGATGATGGATATTTATAATTAGGTCTGTTCAACAGAGCAGATTATGTGTTAATATGTAAGTGAATTCGGAACCCATGTTCAATCGGGTTCCGAATTGTAAAAATATCAGAACATTTGAAGAGAAAGGAGAAAGAACGTGTTTAAACAACTGTTGACATTTACAATGGCGGGCATTCTGGTTTTACATACACCATTGACTGTCTGTGCAGGCGAAATAGGTGGGGGGGGGTATGGACCGTACCGTCCAGCTTGCAGAAATAGGGAATCCAGGTCCAAATAGGGACGTCAATACGCGTGATCACGCGGCAAATTTCACAAAAACAGGTCAAACCGACCAGAACAATAAGAGAGATCAGCAGGATGTGCCGGAAGGTACAAGCAGCAATTTGACGGATACTGATCAGACGAATACAGGGGATAACGGTTCAGAACAAAAGGAAGAATCATCGGAAACGAATCCTTCGGATTTGAACGAAGGCGGGGATGTTTATGAAGACGACAGCCTTTTAGAGCCCAATCCTGGCGGAACAGAAGGAGACGAAACAGCTTCCGGTGGAGCAGACGGGAATGGAACGAATCCTGACGAAACAGAGGGGAACGAAACGGATTCCGACGGGACGGAGGGGAATGAAACAGATCCTGACGGAGCAGAGGGAGACGAAACGGATTCCGATGGAGCAGACGGGAATGAAACGGATCCTGATGAAACAGAGGGAGACGAAACAGATACGGATGAGGCGGACACAAAGGAGGAAAACCGTGAAGATGCCGAAATCAGTGAAATTCCGGAGGAGGAATTATTAGCTGCATCCGAATCAGACTTTACATATACGGTAGAGGGCAGCAGTGCTACGATCACAGGATATACCGGAAGTGAAGCAGAACTGGTCATTCCGGAGAAGCTGGGTGAAAATACGGTTGCAGTGATTGGTGCCGAGGCATTTAAAGCTAATACAACTTTAACGGGTGTCACGATTCCGGACAGTGTGACGGAGATCGGAAAATCGGTATTCATGAACTGCAGCAGTCTGGAAAAGGTTGTAATTCCTGACAGTGTCATGAAGATCGGTGAGTCTGCGTTTTTAAGATGCATTGCACTGAATACGGTGAATTTGCCGAAGAGCCTGACAAATCTAGGCAACGGTGCGTTCAGAGGATGTGAAGCATTAAAAGAGATACAGATACCGAAGAGTCTGGTGCAGGCAGGCGATGGTCTTGGATATAGTGTTTTTGACAGCAGCGGACTGGAAACAGTTACTTTTGAAGAGGGAACCACCAAAATCTTAGATCACCTGCTGGAGAATACCGGGAGGTTAAAGCAGGTTACGATTCCAGCTACTGTGACGGAGATCGGTGAGTCGGCGTTTTTAAGAAGCACCGGTCTTGAGATGATCGAAATTCCCGACAGTGTGACGAAGATCGGAGGGTCTGCGTTTGTATTCTGCAGTGCGCTGAATACGGTGAATTTGCCGAAGAGCCTGACAAATCTGGGCAACGGTGCGTTCAGAGGATGTGAAGCATTAAAAGAGGTAGAGATACCGAAGAGTCTGGTGCAGGCAGGCGATGGTCTCGGATATAGTGTTTTTGAAAACAGCGGACTGGAAACAGTTATTTTTGAAGATGGAACGATAAAAGTCGTAGAATATCTGCTGCAGAATGCCGGAAATTTAAAGCAGGTTACGCTTCCATCTACGGTGACGGAGATTGGTGAGTCTGCGTTTTTAAGATGTACCAGTCTTGAGGTGATCGAAATTCCCGACAGTGTCACGAAGATCGGAAAGTCTGCGTTTAAATTCTGCAGTGCACTGGCAACGGTGAAACTGCCTGAGAATCTGAATGATATAAGCGACAGTGCGTTTGAAAACTGTACGGCACTAAAAGAAATACAGATTCCCGGAAGTTTGTCAGAAATGAGTGGCAGACTGAACAACGGTGTTTTTCAGGGCAGCGGGCTGGAAACGGTTACTTTCAAAGAGGGAACCACCAGAATTATAGACCGTTTGCTGCAGAATGCCGGAAATTTAAAGCAGGTTACGCTTCCATCTACGGTGACGGAGATCGGAGAGTCTGCATTTTCACAGTGCAGCAGTCTTGAGACAATCGAAATTCCGGACAGTGTTACGAAAATTGGAAGCGGTGTTTTTTACAAGTGCAGTATGCTGTCTGCGGTGCATTTATCAAGGAGTCTGACAAATATCGGCGATGGTGCATTCAGAGGATGTGCAGCCTTAAAAGAGATAGAAATACCGAAGAGTCTGGCGGAGATAGATAACAGTCTCAGATACAGTGTTTTTGAAGGCAGCGGATTGGAAACAGTTACTTTTGAAGAGGGAACAACCAGAATTGTGGACCGCTTACTGCAGGAAAGCGTGGGTCTGAAGCAGGTTACGCTTCCCTCTACCGTGACGGAGATCGGAGAGTCGGCATTTTCACAGTGCAGCAGCCTGGAAACAATTAAGATTCCGGACAGTGTAACAATAATAGGTAAGCGGGCATTCTGGAAGTGTACGAGCCTGTCGGATGTTAATCTGTCAAAGAGCCTCACGAAATTGGGAGATGCTGTATTTGAGGATTGTATAGCGCTTAAAACGGTTGAGATACCGAAAGCCCTGATCAGTGCGCCGGAGACGGCAGCATTCAAAGGAAGCGGGCTGGAAACAGTAACCTTTGAGGAGGGCGCCACAAAAGTCATTGATCAGCTTTTGAAGGATTGCGGAGCATTGAAAAACGTTACCATTCCTGAAACAGTTACGGAGATCGGGAATAACGCATTTGCACGTTGTACCGGATTGGAAGGGATTACGCTTCCGGACAGTATTTCGAAGATCGGGAGTTCCGCATTCTATAACTGTACGAGCCTGTCGTCTGTGAATCTTCCGAAAAGCCTGTTATACATAGGAGGAAGCGGATTCGGGAACTGCAGTGCACTGAAAGTGATAGAGATACCCAAGGTTCTGAAAGATGTGAATGGAGGGGCATTCGGCGGAAGCGGCCTGGAAACGGTTACTTTTGAGGAAGGTACAATAAAGGTTATTGACAGTCTTTTAAGAGGCTGTGCGCAACTGAAATCTGTTACCATACCGGATACGGTCACGGCCATAGGTGTGTCAGCTTTCGACCGTTGTTCAGCACTGACTGCTGTTGAGATTCCGGCCAGTGTTATGACGATCGGTGATCAGGCGTTTGCAGGCTGCGCAGGACTGACGGGAATCGTGATCCCTGACAGCGTTACCGGGATAGGAATGAGGGCTTTTGCTGATTGTACGAGCCTGGGACAATTGATGCTGTCGAAGAGAGTGGCGCAGATCGGAAACAATGCTTTTCAAAATTGTACTTCTTTGACGCAGGTGGAGATTCCTAAGAGTCTGGTGAATGCCAGCGGCATTTTTACAGGGTGCAGCAGCTTGAAGAAGATCACTTTTGAAGAAGGGATGGAGATCATCAGGGAAGGATTGCTTCGGGATTGCAATGGCCTTGAGGAAATCATCATCCCGGATACAGTTACGGAAATCGGAAGTTATGCATTCAGCGGCTGTAGCAGCCTCAATAAAATAGATATTCCGGATTCTGTTGTGACGATCGGGTCATATGCCATGAACTGTTGCAGCAGTCTGGCGGCAGTTGAGATCCCGGGAAGTGTCACAACGATCGGAGATTATGCGTTTTCCGGTTGTATTGCGTTGACATCTGCAGAGTTGGCAGATGGCGTTAAGACACTGGGGGAGAATGCATTCTCCAATTGTATGGCGTTACCGTCATTTGTGATGCCGGACAGTGTGACGGAAATCGGTACGCGCGTATTCAGTGAGTGCGGTAAGCTGACCACGGTGACGCTTTCCCGGAATCTGGAGATTATCAATGGCGGCACATTCAGAAGAAGTGGTTTGACGGCGATTACAGTGCCGGAATCTGTCCGCTTGATCTGTGCGGATGCGTTCGAGGGCTGTACGGAACTGGCAGAAGTAAATCTTCCGGAGGAACTGGCTTCGATTGGAGATTATGCATTTCAAGGATGTAAGAAATTGTCCGGGATCGTGATGCCGGACAGTGTAACAAGTCTTGGCGCATATGCGTTTGAGGCATGTGAACTTCTTGCAGATGTGACGCTGGGATCAGGGATTGAACAGATTGGGCCGCATACTTTTGATGGATGCTCTTCCCTGACAGAAATTATCCTGCCGTACCGTGTGCGGAGAATAGAGGATACTGCATTCAGGAATTGTATATCACTGGTAGACATTACGATTCCGAGAAGCACTACGGAGATCGGTAATGAAGCCTTCAACTATGATTATCTTAATAAGCTGACAATCCGTGGGGTCAAAGGGACCTATGCTGAAGAATTTGCCAATAGCAGACAGGTCACTTTTGTACCGATCAGCATACCGGCAACGGAAGTGAGACTGAATAAGACAGAGCTTATGCTTCTGAAGACAGAGTCTGCGGAATTGTTTTTAAGTGTGAGACCAATTGATTTTACGGATGAGGTAGTGTGGAGAAGTCTTGATGAAGATGTAGTATCTGTATCGGATAAAGGGCAGGTTACGGCTGTAGGAGCGGGTGTCACGCAGATTAAGGTGACAGTCGGAGAGATAGAAGTCTTCTGTGATGTTACAGTGATCCAGACAGTAGAACAGATCATATTAAGTGAAATGTTTCTGAAGATGGAGGCGTTGGAGACCTTTACTCTGACTGCGGAAGTGCTGCCAGAAGACGCACTTGATAAAGATATCATATGGAGTTCTTTAGATGAATCGGTTGCTGCCGTAGACCAGAACGGAAAGGTGACAGCCCGCGGCAAAGGAAGTACGATTATTAAAGCAACAGCCCAGGACGGCGGCGGAGAAGAGGCACGATGCAATGTGACAGTGACGAATAACGGTTACATTTGTACGAGTGCGGAGGAGATGGAGAGTCCACATGATTATCTGCCGGATTGCAGTGATGTCTGGATTTATACTGAGGAGGGTGCAGAGAAACTTGAGGTTACCTTTGACGAGATGACCAAAGTAGAAGAAAACTATGATTTCATCTACATATATGACGGTAATAATAAGCGGATTGGCAGATACACCGGTACGCAGCTTGCGGGAAAAACGATCGAGGTTACGGGTGATACTGTCATGATCAGGCTGGTCACGGACGAAAGAGGCAATATGTGGGGCTTCAAAGTGACGTCGATCTCCAATCCGGAAAGGGTATTGGATCATGATGTGCCGGAGGGAGGCATCCCGGATGGAATATGGACAGCCGGTATTGAGAAGGACGGCTATGCATATACGGGGAAAGCTATTAAACCGGATATCCGTGTTTATGACGGGGACCGGAGACTGCGGGCCGGAACGGATTATACCGTTACATATAAAAATAATGTGAAAGCCAATGATGGAAGCACGGTTAACACTGCACCCACAGTTACCATAAAAGGAAAAGGGAATTATACCAGGAATGTGTCGATTCCTTTCGCAATCAATAAGGTTGACCTGGGTGACGACCGTCTGGTAACAGCGGCGGATATTATGCTGGCACCCAACAATAAAGTGCAGAAAAAAGCACCCACAGTCATGTTTGGCGGCAAGAAGCTGAATAAGGGACGGGATTATAATATTGAGTATGTGAATACGGAAGAAGGCGCATATAAGGATGTGGGTTCTTATGATGTGAAACTGACAGGTGTCGGAAACTTTACCGGCAGCAGGATCGTGAAAATTCATATCACGGACAAGACACTGATCGAGAAAGCGAAAGTGGCTAAAATTCCGAACAAGCCTTATGATAATGTAAAGAATGAAGAGGACTATCGGGTTACGTTATCGGAGTCAGACTTGATTGTGTATATGACATCAAAGAACAGTCCGTTAAAACTGGGTGTGGATTATGATGTAACCTATGAAAACAATGATAGGGTAGGAACGGCTACAGCGGTCATCACCGGCAGGAACAGCTGCGTTGGTACAAAACGGGTTACGTTTAAAATTACGGGAATTCCACTGTCGAAGGTATCAGTGGAAGGAACAAAAGTATTCAGAGATTATAATGGCCAGGAGTGGATTCTGAATCTGTATGTGAAATACGGCGATGAAAGACTCTACGAGGGCAAAGATTATATGGTGTCCTATGATAATAATGAGGATGCAGGTACGGCACGGATCACCCTGACAGGTATCGGTAAATATACTGGTACGGTCAAAAAGAGTTTTCGGATCATGCCGTGTCAGCTGACAGATTCCATGATCCTGGATTCAGGGAGCAGTCTGAAGGTGAAGTATGTAAAAGGCGGCTGCAAACCGAAACCGACTCTTGTGCTGAAGGACAAGAACGGGAAGACAGTACAGCAGCTTGTGGAAGGAATTGACTATACTTTATCTTATAAGAACAATACAAATATAGCAGATGAGAAAGCCAAGAAAGTTCCTGTTATTCAGATTAAAGGAAAAGGAAATTATAAGGGGACGCTGACGAAGGCATTTGCCATTGAGGTGAAGCCGCTGAATGATGCTTTGGCACCGGTTAAAATGACTGTAGCAGATGTCGGCTATGCAAGCGGCAAAGGAAAGTATATCAGCAAGCCGATACTGACAGATGTGGACGGGAAGGTGCTGAAGGCAAATACAGATTATACAGTGGAGTACAGGCTGGGCAGTGCGGATGGAACACTGCTGGACAATCAGAGTACAGTGGAAGCGGACAGTGAAATATATGTGACTGTTACGGGTAAAGGAAAGTACAGCGGAATGCTGCAGGCAGTTTACCGTGTAACACAGTATAATTTCACGAAAGCGTCCATAACGATCGACCCGCAGATCTATACCGGAAGAGTGGTTAAACTTTCGGCGAAAGACGTTCATGTTAAGATGGGCAAAAATGAACCGGAACTTGAGTGGGGTACTCAGTTCGAGATCATTGAGGACAGTTATGTGAATAATATAAAGAAAGGAACGGCCAGCGTGAAGATCAGAGGACTCGGCAGTTATGGCGGTACGAAAACGGTGAAGTTTAAGATTAATACCAGAAATATTGAGTTCTGATGTTTTTTCCATAAAAAAACCGTAGAAACAGAATAATCAGGCAAAACCCTCCTGGCCGATGCAGCAGTATACATGCAGAGATCAGGGGGGTTTTGTACGTGAATCCATGGATTATG
>ERZ808035.691-NODE-691-length-25716-cov-4.237334_pt1 | contig 25716 bp, 17 predicted proteins | sample MGYA00380189_ERZ808035 | MGnify/ENA primary metagenome ERZ808035 (study PRJEB31490, sample SAMN06133407) | mouse gut metagenome | isolation source: M5_1 | host: mice | place: China: Chengdu | collected 2015-05 ...
GCCGGAGCTTGATGGACGCGGCCACCACCGACGCCTGCGTTGAGCTGCTGGACCGGGCCGGGCTGCGCCAAACGGTGATAGACAGCCTGATGGCCGCCATCCAGCGCCACCTGGAGCGGCGGGCGGCGGGGGCCTACGCCATCGGCGCGGTGATGTTTTCCAACGTATACGGCCTCCTGGGCCGGACGGAGCAGGCGGAGAAAATTTTGGAGGGATGGAAGTGAAAAAAGGCGTTTGCTACGGAGTGGGGGTGGGCCCCGGCGACCCGGAGCTCATCACCCTAAAGGCGGTCCATATCCTGGAGCGGTGCCCCGTCATCGCCGCGCCCCAGACCAGGAGCGGCGAGACGCTGGCCCTGGACATCGTCCGGGGGGCGGTGGACCTGACGGGCAAGACCGTCCTGCCCCTGACCTTCACCATGTCCAAGGACCCGGCGGTGCTTAGCGCCTCCCACCAGGCGGCGGCGGACGCCATCCAGGCCTATTTGGATCAGGGGCTGGACGTGGCCATGCCCAATCTGGGGGATGTGTCCATCTACGCCACCTGGGGGTATCTCATGGACATCCTCCAAAAGCGGGGGTACGACACGGTGATGGTCCCCGGCGTGCCCAGCTTCTGCGCGGCGGCGGCCCGGCTGAGCGCCACTCTGGTAAGCTGGGGGTCCCCTCTTCACGTCATCCCGGTGGGCAAGGGCCCGGTGGCCCCCTTGGTGGAGCTGCCCGGGGGCAAGGTGGAGCCCGGCGAGACGCCCGAGCAGGCCTGCGTGCGGGAGGTGCGCGAGGAGCTCGCCTGCGACCTGGAGTCCCTGTGGGCGCTCGAGCACGTGGAGCACGACTACCCCGACTTCCACCTCTCCATGGACGTCTTCTGCGCCCGCGTCGCCACCGGCCAGGAGCCCGTCCCCTCCGTGCACGACGAGCTCCGCTGGCTCTCCCGCGACGAGCTGCTCGACGTGGCCTGGCTCCCCGCCGACGTGGCCCTCATGCGGAACCTCCAGGCCTGGTGGGGGGCCATCTTCGAGGAGCACTAGGCCTTGGCTCCCCCACCCGTACGGCCCCGTGCCGCGCGGGGTCCCGCCCCCGCCTGTTAGAATCAGGCCACCTGCACCCGACCGCCCGTGAGAGGACCCCATGGAGGAGAAGCACGTCGCCAACGCCCCCGACGGCGACCCCGTCGTCGAGTCGGCCTCTGCGACCACTGACCACGAGCACAACCGTACCGGCGCCGGCCCCGTGGTGGGGGTGGTGTGCGCCCTGGCGGTCCTCTGCCTCATCGCCCTCGGCGTGGGCGGCTGCACGTCCTCGCTCCTCATGGCGAGCGTGCCCTACTGGAGCCTGGACGAGGGCTACGGCTACGGGTACGACGACGGTTACGGCTGGGACGACGGTTACGACTGGGGCGACGGTTACGACTGGGGCGACGGCTACGGCTGGGACGGCTCCGGACCCCAGGACGGCTGGGACGACGGCCTCGACTGGGGCGACCTCGCCTCCGCCGGCGGGCTCACGCTGGAGAACGGGCTCGAGACCTACGTGAGCTCCTACGACGTGACCATCGACGACCACGTGGCCGCCTCCGACTACTCCGGGGTCCCCCAGGGCGTGCGCGACTGGGCCAAGGGGCTCTGCACCCTCGACGCCACCACCAACGGGGCCGTGGTCTCCAAGCTGCGGCCGGCCCTCGCCTCCGCCGAGGAGGGCGACGACGAGTCCGCCGCCGGGGCCGTCGAGGAAGCCCGCCAGACGGCCGCGAACGCCGCCGCCCAGGCCTCCGGGCTCGCCGACGCGCTCCCCGAGGGCGTCGAGGGCAGGGTGGCGAGGCTCCTCGCCAAGGCCGCCCGCGCCGTGGCCGAGCGCTGGGACGACACGGCCGACGCCCTCGCCGCGCTCAACGAGGCGGCCTCGGGTTCCGGCACCGCCACGTTGGACGACTTCGAGGACGCCTGCCAGGAGGGCGTCGACACCGTGGCCGACGACGGCTACGAGAGCCTCATGGAGGCACTCGAACTCTCGGCGTCCTGACCCCTGAGCCGCCGGGCCCCTCTCGGGGCCCTTTTTCCATGCAACGACATCCCCCGAGGGAGGCACCATGAGCCACGCCGACGAGCTGTTCTGCTCCATGTGTCGCGACATCATCGACAACGGGACCACCACGGAGGGCGAGCTCGTGCGCCCGCGCTGGGAGGACGGCAGCCCGGCCTACACGGTCAAGCGCTTCGGCGTGGTCAACCGCTACGACCTGCGCCGCGAGTTCCCCGCCCTCACCCTGCGCCGCACCGCCCTCAAGAGCGCCATGGACGAGGTCCTCTGGATCTACCAGAGGAAGTCCAACAACGTGAAGGACCTCTCGAGCCACATCTGGGACTCCTGGGCCGACGGGACCGGGTCGATCGGCAAGGCCTACGGCTACCAGATCGGGCAGGTGAGCCACTACCCCGAGGGCGACTTCGACCAGATGGACAAGGTGCTCTACGACCTCAGGCACACGCCCTTCTCCCGGCGCATCATGACCGGCACCTACACCTACGCCGACCTCTCCGAGATGGGCCTCTACCCCTGCGCCTGGAGCGTCACCTACAACGTGACCCAGGAGCCGGGCAACCCCCGCCCCACCCTCAACATGGTGCTCAACCAGCGCAGCCAGGACGTTCTGGCCGCCAACAACTGGAACGTGTGCCAGTACGCCGTCCTGCTCATGATGGTGGCGCAGGTCTCCGGCATGGAGGCGGGCGAGCTGCTCCACGTCATCGCCGACGCCCACATCTACGACCGCCACGTGCCGCTGGTCGAGGAGCTCATCGAGCGCCCGCAGCACCCGGCGCCCAAGGTCTCGCTCAACCCGGCGGTCACGGACTTCTACGACTTCACCGTGGACGACCTCGTCGTGGAGGGCTACGAGCACGGCCCGCAGATCAGGAACATCCCCATCGCCGTCTAGGAGGGCCCCATGAACACCGAGTTCCGCGCCATCGTCTCGGTCACCGACGACTGGGCCATCGGCTGCAAGGGGCGCCTCTCGGCCTCCAACCGGGCCGACATGCGCCTCTTCAAGGAGAAGACCTGGGGCCACACCGTGGTGATGGGCCGCAAGACACTCGAGACCCTGCCCGGCGGCAGGCCGCTCCCAGGGCGCCGCAACATCGTGCTCACCCGCGACGAGGGCTTCACCCGCGAGGGCGTGGAGGTGGCCCACGGCGTGGGCGAGCTCATCTCCATGACCGCGGCCGACCCCCTGGTCTGGGTCATCGGCGGCGAGTCGGTGTACCGTGCCTTCCTCCCCCTCTGCTCACAGTGCGACGTCACGGTGAACCACACCGTCTGCGACGGCGCCGACGCATGGTTCCCCAACCTCGACACGCACCCCGGCTGGCGTCTCGCCAAGCACTGCCCCGGCGGTGAGACCGACGAGGGCGTTTCCTACGAGTACCGCGTGTACCGGCAGCGCTGATCCCTGGGGCCTCACGGGAAGGGGGCCGGCACCCGGTGGCGGGTGCCGGCCCCCTTCTGTTCCCGCGACGGGTCCGGAGGCTCAGGAGAGCCGGTTCACCACGTTCTTGGGGTCCTGGCCGCCGAAGAGCACCTGGAGCACCTCGCCCTCGTTGGCGTAGGTCCAGGTGTCGCCCTCGCGCTCCATGGCGAGCTCGGTCTGGCCCGTGGCGGTGGGTACGTCGTCGGCCTCGAAGGCACCCATGAGGAGCTCCACGACCTTGTCCTGCACGGCCTGCTGGCCGCCCTCCGTCACGAGCCTCTGCGCCTCCTCGCTCGTGGCGAACGCGGTGAGGTCTTCCATGTAGCCCTCCATGACCTTCTGGAGGTCGACGTTGGTGCTGGTGATCTTGACGGTGGCGGTGTCGCCGTCCACGGCCACGTCGTCGACCTTGTAGTCGAAACGCCCGTAGAACGCCTTGATGACCCGGTCGGACGAGAGGCCGTAGGTCGACTCGAGCTCCTTGAGCTCGTCCATGTCGCCGAGCTCCTCGATGGCCCCGGCGTCGAGGTTCTTGACCTGGTCGAAGTTCGAGGTGACCACGGATCTTACCTGGTCGGCCGGGTTGCCGCCGCATGCAGTCAGACCCACCGCAAGCACCGCACCCAGGACCGTCGCGCATGCCTTGCGCCAGACCTTCTCGACCATAGGGAACCGCCTTTCTCCTGTAATCAGGCTTAAAATGTCCCCTTATTCTTGCACAAAAGGGCCCCGACGGCCTGGGTCAGGTCGCCGGGGCCCGAAAGGCGGGACAGGGTGCCTTACTGGTAGTCGACCACGTCGATCCAGCGCAGCAGGAAGTCCTTGGCAGACTCCTCGCGGCGACGGGAGAGCTCCGCGGCGGCCACGATGGACATCCAGTTGCGGACGACCTGCTTCGGCGTGCCGCTCTTCTTGCAGTACAGGTCGAGGTAGCGCTTGGCCATCTCGTGGTCGTCGATCTCGAACAGCAGGTAGGAGATCGCGGCGCCGGCGGCACCGGAGCCCTGCGTCGCGTGGGCCCAGTCGCAGGCGTAGAGGTTGCCGTCGTCGCCCACGATGACGTTGGACGGGTTGAAGTCGCCGTGGCAGACGGAGACCTCGTTGGGCATGCCGTCGAGGCGCATCTCGAGCTCGTAGCGCGTGGTGGCGTCGAGGACGTCGGTGAGCGACGCGATCATGCGCGCGTACTTGTCCTTCTGGTGCTGGAGGAGCGGCGCGCGGTGGCTGTGGATGTCGATCTGGAAGTCGACGAACATCATGAGGTAGGTGTCGACCTTGTCGGGGTTCTCGGCCATGAGGTCGGCCAGGGTGCGCCCGGGCACGTAGGTGGTGGTGAGGGCCCAGGAGCCGTCGTACTTGGCCACCGAGACGGGCTCGGGGGTGGGGATGCCGGCCTCGTTGACGCGGGCGAGGTTGAGCGCCTCGTTGAAGACGTCGGAGACGGGCTTGGCGTCGTTGAAGACCTTGACGATGTTCCCACCGTCCACGAAGACGGCTTTGTTGCCGCGTTGGACTATCTGCTCCACTCTCGTTTCCTCTCTCTCAGGTGTATGGGCGAAACGCACGGGCAGGCCGGGCGCCCCTCCCCCAAGGGGCGCCCGGCAACCCGGTCAAGCCGGTCTAGTCCTCGTAGCTCTGGGGCTCGCGGCCGTAGTAGGCGTCGAGGTAGAGCTCCTTGATCTCGCTCATGAGCGGGTAGCGCGGGTTGGCGCCGGTGCACTGGTCGTTGAAGGCCTGCTCCACCATCTCGTCGAGGGTGTCGAGGAAGCCGGTGCCCTCGTCGTTGTGCTCGGGGATGCCGTAGTCGGCGATGGTCTTCTTGATGCCCACGTGCTCGTTGAGCTCGTCGATGGCGGCGAGGAACTTCTCGAAGACCTCGTCGTCGTTCTTGCCGGTGATGCCCACGTAGCGGGCGGCCTCGCAGTAGCGCTCCTTGGCCTCCGGGTAGGCGTACTGCGGGAAGGTGCCCATCTTCACCGGGCGGTCGACGGCGTTGTAGCGCATGACGCGGGTGAGGATGACGGCGTTGGCCACACCGTGGGGCAGGTGGTGGAAGGCGCCGAGCTTGTGGGCCATGGAGTGGTTGACGCCCAGGAACGCGTTGGCGAAGGCGATGCCGGCCATGCAGGAGGCGTTGGCCATGTGCTCGCGGGCCACCGGGTCGGCGGCACCCTTGTCGTAGGCGGCGGGCAGGTAGTCGAAGACGAGCTTGATGGCCTGCAGCGACGCGGGCTTGGTGTAGTCGCTGGCCATGATGGACACGAGCGACTCCAGGGCGTGGGTGAGGACGTCGATGCCGGAGGCGGAGGTGAGGCCCTTGGGCTGGTTCATCATGTTGTCGACGTCGACGATGGCCATGTTGGGCAGCAGCTGGTAGTCGGCGAGCGGCCACTTGATGCCGGTCTCGGCGTCCGTGATGATCGCGAACGGGGTGACCTCGGAGCCGGTGCCGGAGGAGGTGGGGATGGCCACGAAGTAGGCCTTGGAACCCATCTCGGGGAAGGTGAAGATGCGCTTGCGGATGTCCATGAAGTCCATGGCCATGTCCTCGAAGCGGGCCTCGGGGTGCTCGTACATGAGCCACATGATCTTGGCCGCGTCCATGGCGGAGCCGCCGCCCAGGGCGATGATGCAGTCGGGCTCGAAGGAGCGGATCTGCTTCACGCCCTCCTCGGCGCACTGCAGCGTGGGGTCGGGAGCGACGTCCCAGAAGCAGGAGTGCACGATCCCCATCTCGTCGAGCTTGTCCTCGATGGGCTTGGAGTAGCCGTTCTTGTAGAGGAACTGGTCGGTGACGATGAAGGCGCGCTTCTTGCCCATGGTGCCGAGCTCGGCGAGGGCCACCGGCATGCAGCCGCGCTTGAAGTAGATCTTGTCCGGGGTGCGGTACCACAGCATGTTGGTCTGCCTCTCTGCCACGACCTTGGTGTTGATGAGGTGCTTCACACCCACGTTCTCGGAGATGGAGTTGCCGCCCCAGGAGCCGCAGCCCAGGGTCATGGAGGGCTTCAGGCGGAAGTTGTAGAGGTCGCCGATGCCGCCCTGGGAGCTGGGGGTGTTGATGACGATGCGGCAGGTCTTCATGGCCTCGGCGTGCTTGGCCATCTTCTCCTTCTCGTTCATCGTGTCGATGTAGAGGGAGCTGGTGTGGCCGTAGCCGCCGTCGGCGATGAGCTGCTCGGCCTTGGCGATGGCGTCGTCGAAGTCCTTGGCGTGGTACATGGCCAGCACGGGCGAGAGCTTCTCGTGCGCGAACTCCTCGGAGAGCTCCACGGAGTCGACCTCGCCGATGAGGACCTTGGTGTTCTTGGGGACGTCCACACCGGCCATCTCGGCGATGGTGTGCGCGGACTGGCCGACGATCTTGGCGTTGAGGGCGCCGTTGATGATGATGGTCTTGCGGACCTTGTCGATCTCGTCGCCCTTGAGGAAGTAGGCGCCGCGACGCTCGAACTCGTCCTTCACGGCGTCGTAGATGTCGTCGAGCACGATGACGGACTGCTCGGAGGCGCAGATCATGCCGTTGTCGAAGGTCTTGGAGTGCAGGATCGACATGACGGCGAGCTTGATGTCGGCCGAGGAGTCGATGATGGCCGGGGTGTTGCCGGCGCCCACGCCGAGGGCGGGCTTGCCGGAGCTGTAGGCGGCCTTGACCATGCCCGGGCCGCCGGTGGCCAGGATGATGTCGGCGTCGCGCATGAGCTCGTTGGTGAGCTCGAGGCTGGGCTGCTCGATCCAGCGGATGAGGCCCGCAGGGGCGCCCGCGGCCTCGGCGGCCTCGCGCACGACCTTGGCCGCGGCGATGGTGGACTCCTTGGCGCGGGGGTGCGGGGAGATGATGATGGCGTTGCGGGTCTTCAGGGCCAGCAGGCACTTGAAGATGGCGGTGGAGGTGGGGTTGGTGGTGGGGATCACCGCGGCCACCACGCCGATGGGCTCGGCGACGACCTTGTAGCCGCCGGCCGCGTCCTCCTCGATGACGCCGCAGGTCTTGGTGTCCTTGTAGGCGTTGTAGATGTACTCGGAGGCGTAGTGGTTCTTGATGACCTTGTCCTCCACGACGCCCATGCCGGTCTCCTCGACCGCCTGCTTGGCGAGGGGGATGCGGGCCTTGTTCGCGGCCATGGCGGCCTCGAAGAAGATCTTGTCGACCTGCTCCTGGTTGAAGGTGGCGTACTGGGCCTCGGCGGCGCGCATCTCGTCGAGGGCCGCCTTCAGGGCGTCGACGCTGTCGATGGTCTCGACGGTGTCGAGGACCTGGTCGGGATTTGCCATGGATGACCTCCATCTGACCTTGGATGTTCCTTGCGGGTCGGGCCACCCGGGTCGCGGGTGGTCGCCGAAAACTCCCTGACAATGAGATAGTAGCGGGACGGGGGCCCGTTTGCTACGTGAACCACTTACCGAATTGCCCTTGACAGCTATTTCTAGCTGGTCTAGTTCAATACTTCATGTTGTATGTGATTTCTCTTATTGTCAATAAGGACCACCGCTGAATGGTCATTTGAGGAAGCTCGCAGAAACCGTCCCCATGGGGCAGGCCCCTTAGCGGGGGTGTTGCGCCGATGTGTCCGGGAAGGCCGGCGATCGTCGGTGCCTTTTTGTTTCAACAAATGAGCTCTGTTGCCGCAAAAACATCTGAAAGGCCGGAGCCGATAGACGGGGGCCATTCAGATGTACAGCCGCCTGCACAATTACTTCAAATCTCGCCGAAGGGGTCGAGGAGGCGCTCCAGCCACATGACGAGGGCGAGCGGGTCGGCGTCCCCCACCGCGAGGAGGAGCGCCAGGGGGGCCGCGGGCGCGGCGGGGAGCGGCGCGAGGGTTGCCGGCGCCGGGGGCGGGGCGCCGGGGGCGGAGGCATACCGGGGGGCGACGGGCTCCAGGGCGTCGGCGCCCGCGAGGACGGCCGCGGGGGACGACGCGGGCACGAACGCCACGGAGAAGCCGAAACCGTGCTCCAGGACGCGCTCGGCCGTGCCGTGGGCGGGGTCGCCCTTGAGGCCGGGGTAGGCCGCGGCGGCCACGTCGGGGTGGCACGCGAGGTAGGAGGCCATGGCCGAGGCGGCATCCGCCCTGCGGCGACAGCGCCCCGGGAAGCCGGGGAGCGCGGCTGCGACGGCCCGGACGCATGCGGGCGTGGCCTGGCGGGAGGCTGCGAGGGCCTCCGCGGCGCCGACGGCCCCGGGGTCGCGGAGGGCGTCCCGGGAGAGTGAGAGGGCGCAGATCGGACCGGGAGCACCGCCCGGAAGGGGGCCGAGGGATGAGAGGTCGTCCACGACGACGTCGGCCCCGCGCATGGCAGCCGGGCACAGGTAAGGACCGGTGGCGGAGACGTCGCAGCCGAGCAGGGCGCCCCGGGGAAGCGCGGCCTTCTCGGCGCGGAGGCCGCGCACGGAGAAGGCCGGGAGACCCGAGGCGTCGAGGCCGCATGCGACCACGGGGGCGCACGGAACACCGAGGGCGGCGGCGGCCTCGGCCGGCGTCGCGGCCACGAGCCAGGTGCGCGCGCAGCGGGCGCCCAGCATCCCGGTCAGGGCCGCGGACGGGTCGCAGGGGGTGCAGGGCTTGTCGGCGGGGTGCGTCACTCGGGGTCGGGCGTGGTGTCGTCGGCGGGGTCGTCCACGTCGCGGGTCTCCTCCAGGGCGCGCTTCTCGTTCTCTGCCACGAGGAGCTCGAGGCGTCCGTACTGGGAGGGCATCCAGGCCTTGTAGACGTGGCCCACGATGTTGCGGCCGAAGTCGTGGGAGGTGGCGGTGTAGCGCTTGGAGTCGCGGCCGCCCACGAGGTTGGCCTTGAGCAGCGGGCCGGGGATCCCGAAGTACGACATGCCGGAGGCAGGGTCGAAGAGTGCCAGGACGTTGTCGTCGGGCGTGGCCTCCACCACGGCGGTGACGAGGGCCATGGTGTCGTCGTTGAAGGTGAAGTTGCTCTTGGGTCCAGACGTCCGCTTGGCCTTCTTGGTCATGGGATCTCCTCGCATGTCTCGTGGGCCGGGTACCTACGTCTGCCCGGCAGGGATGGGCTTCCAACCCGGCCGGGCCGTTCCGTCGCCGGGGCGCGCCGGGACGCGCCCCAAGCGATTCTAGGGGTTCTACCCCGCCGACGGGGCCGGCGGGGCCGCAACGGCATGCCGAGCGACAGGTTGGCACGGGATCGGGGCGGTTCTGGGGGCGGCTGTGGGGCGTTGCCGGCCGGGGGGTGCGCCAAGTGGCTAGTTGGCGCAGGTTCGGGGCTCCCCGCAGGCTGCAAGATGCACCAAGTAGCTACCTGGTGCAGGTCGTGGGCGGTTTTGCGGCCGGAAGGTGCGCCAAGTAGCCACTTGGCGCAGGTTTGGGGCTCCCTGCCGCCCGCACGGTGCACCAACTAGCCACCTGGTGCAGGGGAACCTGCACCAACTAGCCAGTTGGTGCAGTTGGACACCATCTCTCTGGCCGAAAGGCGCACCAGGTGGCTACCTGGTGCAGGTCGGGAGCTCCCCTCGGAGCGAAAGGTGCACCAACTAGCCACCTGGTGCAGGTCCGGGGCGGTTTTGCGGCCGGAACCTGCGCCAAGTAGCCACTTGGCGCAGATTTGGAGGCCCTCCCTGGCCGGCAAATGCACCAACCATCTACTTGGTGCATGCCGTAGGCGTTTTTTCGGCTGCAAGGTGCACCAAGTAGCTACCTGGTGCAGGTCGGGAGCTCCTCTCAGAACGAAAGGTGCACCAAGCGGCTACTTGGCGCAGGACGGGGGGCTCCTCTCGGAGCGAAAGGTGCACCAACTAGCCACTTGGCGCGGGACGGGGGCTCCCTGCCGCCCGTAAGGTGAGCCGAGTAGCCATCTGGTGCATCCAAAGCCGCCCCGCAAGCGGAAAACCTGCACCAGGTAGCCAGCCGATGCAGGTCTGACGCACCTCCCTCCCCTTCCCTTCCGACCTGCGCCCTCGCCAGACCACCCTCACCAGACAAGGTGGGGCGCCAGCAGCAGGGACCGGAGCGCCCGTCGCTCGGCCAGGCGGCTGCAGGCCGGTCCCGTGCGCACCCTCTCACCCAGCCTGCGGGCGAGATCGCGGACGAGCAGGTCGCACGAGACCTCGTCGCGCACCATGGGCCAGGTCCACCGAACGACGTCCAGACCCATCTCCCGCATCACGGCGTCGCGGGCGCGGTCGCGCTCCTGGGCCTCGCGGGTCGAGAAATGCTCGCCGCCGTCGTACTCCACCCCTACGCCGCGGTCGGGCCACAGCAGGTCGATCTCGCACCTGCGCTGACCCCTCAGGGCGTAGGACTGGTTGCGGTCGAGGAACACGGTGTGGTTGAGCTCGGGTTTCGGCAATCCGTAGCCACCCTTTGCCTCGGGGAGGCACAGCAGCGCGTTCAAGGCCGTCTCCATGGGCGAGCGGGAGCCGTCGCCCATGGCGTCGAGCGCGCACGCGACGTCCGCCCGCGGGAACCACAGCCCCTCGCAGCGTTCCGCGTAGGAGCGCGCGGCGGCACACGAGCCCCTCGGCTCGCACCGCACCGCCGCCCCGTCGGCATCGTCGAGGCGCAGGCTGTACCGACCCCACAGCATGGAGGCCACGACGGCGAGGCAGGCGACGGGGAGCTCGCGGGCCCTCAGCATCAGGTAGAGCTCGGGCGACACAGAGAAGACCTCGCCCGGGGCCGCCACCAGCGACCCGTCTGGGAGGTCCAAGGGGGTGCGGTGCGGGACGAGCCCGCGCACCCTGTGTCGGCGGGATCCGGGCGGCGAGAGCAGGTGCACCGGTATGTCGTCGCGGGGCGCTGCGCCCGTGAGGGCGCGGAGGTGCCCCTCGAGCTCACGGCGCCACGGCAACGAGCGCACGGCCTCGGCGGCGGCCGCGTCGCAGACGGCGGTCCCGAGGATGCGGTTCGCCTCCACCTTGGGGACGGGGTCGAGGGATGCCCGGGAGGCGAAGAGTGTCCAGGCATCCAAGTCGCACAGCACGATGTCCATGGCCAGCACGGTAGACGACGCGCCCGACCGGTTTTCGACCGGCCCCTGACCGGGGACCGACGGCCCGCGTCAGAACGCGAGGTGAGAGGCCGTGTCGCCGGGCATGGAGAAACGATGGAGGCAGCTGCGCGGCGCCGAGGCGGCTCCGGCGCGCACCTGGGTCGACAGCCACCTGGCCCGGCATGGGCGCAGGGGGGGGCTAGTCGCCTGCAACCATCTCGGCAAGGACCTCGGCGTGGCTGCGGCGCTTCTTGGTGGCCGTGCCGAGGATGGCGACGGAGGCGTGGGAGCCGGCGTCCTTGTCGAAGATGGCGACGCCGCCGCGTCCCTCGACGAGGGCGCGGTAGCCACTGGCGTACTCGTCGAAGTCGATGTCGTGGTGCAGGTAGGGCTGGAGCAGCTCCTGGCTGGGGGCGAGCTCGACGTCGTGCAGGTAGTCGCAGTGGGCGATGACCTTGGCGAAGTACGCGAGGTCGCGCTCCTTGGTGAAGCCGCAGAGCTGGTTGGTGTTGTGCAGGCGGACGTCGAGGAGCAGGTCGACCTTGTGGTCGATGAGCGTGGTGAAGAACTGCTCGGCGCTGGTCTGGTAGGCGGAAAGGGTGATGACCGATCGGGACATGGTGCCTCCCTGGCGTTGGGGTTCGTGAAAGGGTTCATACCCCGAGGGGCTCCTCGGCATTGCCCCCCTCGGCACCTGAACGCGGTTGAGGGCGACTTCCGACGGCGAACCGCACCGGAATCCGTCCTCGACCGCGTTCAGGTACGGGAAATCCGCCCCCAACCGCTTTCAGGTGGAGAAAGGGATGTCCTCAACCGCGTTCAGGTGCGGAAAGCCCCTAGCGCTCCGCGATGGCCGCCGCGCCGAAGGAGCCCGGGCCGCTGTGGGAGGCGATGACGCAGCCGGTCTCCACCCACTCGACCTCCTGGAAGCCCGCCTCTCGCACCCGGGCCTCGGCTTCGGCGCGGATCTCGTCGGACAGCCCGCTGGAGTAGACGAAGGCCAGGCGCGAGCGGTCGAGCCCCTCCCGCGAGAGGAAGTCGTCGAGGAAGGCACGGCACGCCCGGGCCATGGAGCCGCGGCGCTTCTTGGTGGCCACGAGCCGGCCGTCGACCATCTCGACGGTGGGCTTGATGCGCAGCAGGTGGGCACCAAGGTAGGCGGCGTTGCTCAGACGACCGCCCGCGCGAAGAAAGGCGAGGTCGCCGGGGATGAAGCCCAGCCGGATGCGTCCGGAGAGGTCCCGGGCGAGGTCGGCCGCATCGTCCACGGTGGCGTCGGGGTTGTCGCGCAGGAACCGGGCGACCTCGGAGACCACGAGGTACTGGGCGCAGGTGACGCTCTTGACGTCCACGGAGGTGACGTAGTCGCGCCCCTCCGCCGCGGTGAGGGCCGAGTCGTAGGAGCACGTGGTGGCAGCCGAGTAGGCCAGGTGCAGGATCCGGGCGTCGGGGTGCTCGGCATGGATGCGGTCGAAGGCCACGGTGAAGTCGTGGGGCGTGCAGCCGCTCGTCGTGGGCACCGCGCCGGTCTCGGCACAGGTTGCGAGCATCTGCGCCGAGGTGACGGCGCCGTCGTCGAAGGTCTCCCCCGCCAGCGTCACGTGCATGGGCACGACCTCGATGCCGAGGGAGCGGCGGGCGGCCTCGGGGATGTCGGCGCCCGACTCCGCGAGGAGGACGACAGGTGCGGTCTGGGTGGGGGCCATGGGCGCTCCTCTCGCAGGCGACGGACGCCTGCCTCGTTTTCAGCCGGCGTTCATAATAAGGGACCCACACACCGGCGTACAGGACCGACGCGGCACGGCGGATATCATTGCGTTGCCCACCCGCCCTGAGAGGGAGCCGCCATGCCGCACACAGCCGCCCGCCACCTGCCCGTCGTCGCCCTGGCGGCATGCCTCTGCCTCGTCCTGGGGGCCTGCTCGGCAGGCACCGCGGGGCAGGCGCACTCCCCCGTCGAGCAGGACGCGGGGAGCCGGCAGGCAGCCACCGGCGACCGACCCGCCGAGAAAGGCGCCGCCGCGGAGAAGCCCACGGAGGTGCCCGTGGCCACCCCGTCCGCAGCCATGCCTTCCACCGCCGGGGCGCTCTCCGTGAGGGGCGCGCAGCTCGTGGGCGAGGACGGCGATCCGGTGCAGCTGCGCGGCGTGAGCACGCACGGGCTCGCGTGGTTTCCCGGCTACGTGAACCGCGAGCTGTTCGGCGAGCTCCGCAGCGACTGGGGCGCCAACGTGGTGCGCCTGGCGCTCTACACGGCCGAGAGCGGCGGCTATTGCACCGACGGCAACCGTGCCAAGCTGCAGGGGCTCGTGGAGGACGGCATCGACTACGCCACGGAGGCGGACCTCTACGCCATCGTGGACTGGCACGTGCTCTCCGACGCGGACCCCAACGAGCACGTGGACGACGCCAAGGCGTTCTTCGGCGCCATGGCCGAGAAAAACGCGGACCACGACAACGTGATCTACGAGATCTGCAACGAGCCCAACGGCGACACGTCGTGGGCCGACATCAAACGGTATGCCGACGAGGTCATCCCCGTCATCAGGGAGCACGCGCCGGACGCCGTGGTCCTCGTGGGCACGCCCACGTGGTCGCAGCGCGTGGACGAGGCCGCGGCGGACCCGCTGGACTTCGACAACGTGATGTACACGCTGCACTTCTACGCGGCCACGCACCAGCAGGACCTGCGCGACCGCCTGCAGACGGCCGTGGAGGCGGGGCTGCCGGTCTTTGTGAGCGAGTTCGGCATCTGCGACGCCAGCGGGTCGGGCGCGGTGGACTACGCGTCGGCCGACGCGTGGGTGGACCTCATGGACTCGCTCGACGTGAGCTACGTGTGCTGGAACCTGTCGAACAAGGACGAGTCGTCGGCGCTGTTCAAGCCGGGGTGCGACAAGAGCAGCGGCTTTGAGCGGGGCGACCTCTCAGAGGAGGGCGTGTGGCTGTGGGACGCGCTGCACGGGGAGCGGGGGTAATGGCCTGAGGACCGCACCCCCGCCGCAGACGTCACCCGCCTACTCTGCCCCGCCGGCCGGGTCTGACGATGCCGTCTCGTCCTCCTCGTAGACCACCTCGGGCACCGGCTGGGCCTGCGGGAGCTTCTTGAGCTGGTCGAGCAGCTTGCCCGACTCGCTCTTAAGCGTCACAAAGGTCATAGCGCCGCTCACCACACCTCCAACGAGGGGGACCACTTTGCCAACGGCCTTGCCCACGCCCACCTTCGTAACCTTCACGCCGATGGCCCTCAGCACGGACTTTAGGATTGGGTACCACGTCGTCTTGGTGAGCGCGGCCTTGGCGACGTTCTTTGCCACGGCTCGACCGGCACTGTTCGCGAAGGCCTTTAGACCGGCGGCTGCAGAGCCGACACCGACCATCACCCCGAAGAAAAAGGCAAGCTTGGCCAACGTCTCGTCGTCGGTCTCCTCGACATCGTCCAGGAAGTCATTCCAGCCGTAGAGGTACGCGACCTTCTGCATGATCCGGAAAGCGTGCACGTAGTACTGTGTGATGTCGGCCGGGATGGTGCCCACCATGGCCAGACCTCCGGGCAGGCCGGCGGCAAACGACATCCACGAGGACTTGTTGGTCTCGAGCGCGATGGACTCACGGGCGATCGCCTCGAGCACCTCGGGGTCGACTCCCGCCACAGCGGGGCGCTCAGCGATGGCGAGGTCCACTTGGGTTTCGGAGAGACCCTTCTTCAAAAGCTCCTGGCGGAGGAACGCGGCTCTGTCAATCTTCACTCCGCGCAGGCGGATGGCCTTGAGCAGGAACGCCTTGGCAAACTCCTCCGCCTCGCGGTCCTGACGGTCCATGGCATCGCGAACCTCGTCATCGACGAACGCGGGCCCCGCGGAGGCATCGCTATCTGGGACCGTGGCCTGGGCGGCTTCCTCAGCCTCCAAGTCCTCGAGAAGGTCGGCCATCTCCTCGTTGGCCTCCTCGTACTCGATGGGGTCCTCCTCGCCGCCCTGGTTGAATCCTTTGAGAAAACCCTCAGCAGCCCCGCTCATACCGGTGCCGATGCGCCCGGCCGTGTCGCCGAGTGCGGCACCGGCATCTGCGAGGACAGAACCTGCGCTGTTGGCCAGCTGTTGGGCATTGTCGACAAGGCCTTTGACATCGACGTTCTGCAGACCTTTGAGGAAGGACTTCATGGGATCGACCATGTGTGTTCCTTAATTGTTGGAGAGTATTCTGAAGTGCGACTGATAATCTAGCACAACCAGAACTCAGGCAGCATCCCCTTACAGTCCAAGAGGCGGTGCATTAGCCTCGCCCCGCCACTCGAGGTAAATGACCGGATTGCAAATTACGCCCTTCTCGCGATGCAAAATACGCCCTTTTGAGACTGCAAATTACGCCGTTTGTAGCTGAGGCGTCTTAAAAAAGGAGCCCGCTCGCAGGAGCGGGCCTCTTTCAACTGGGTTATGTGACACCAAAAGTGTCCGACCAAAAAAGTGACAAGGAGTCCGCTACTCCTCGAACTGACCCGAGTACCCCAGCGTGGTGCAGTTCTCGCGCACCGTCCGCTGGGTGTCGTTGTCAAAACCGCCCACGCTCTCGGCGGAGAGGGACAGGTGCAGCCGCACCGTGGTGTTTCCGGCGAGCCTCAGCGGGTCCACGACCTCGGCGAGCAGGTTGTCCAGCTCCATCACGGCGCTGAGGTAGTCCATCTCCATATCCAGGTAGAAACCGTGGGGAAGCACCTCCGCCGGATCCTCCCTCTGCGCGGGAGGGGTGACGTCCTCCCCGTCGCGGCGAGGATCAACTGGGTCGGGCCCCACAGGCACATCGTCCCCGCCCTTCGCGGCCTCCCGCTCTGCGATGACCCGCCTCGCGACATCGGGCTTCACCAGCACGTCCGTCGTGTAGACGCTCCGGCGCTCCCCCAGCGTGAGGTTGACGTACTCGCCGTCCTCCACGCCGCTGGCGACGCCCCAGAAGGAATCCGCACCGCTCCCCTCCTCGATGCACCGCAGCAGCACGTCGCGGTCGGCCAGCCGCGGCAGGTACGTGTAGCGGCAGAACATGCCCCACAGCTCGCCCACACCGACGCTGTCCTGACCGGGCCACAGCAGCTGGCCGAGCTCCATGGACAGCAGCATGGGTGCCCACCGGTCCAGCAGGGACTCGTCGCTCCGCAGGCGGGAGATGCAACCGGGAACCACGCCGTCCACGGCGTTGATGCGCACGTCGTCGAACTCCAGGTCCGCTCCCCCTCCCGCCACGGTGGACGTGGGCACCAGCAGGTGGCACCACGCCTCCCGGATGGCGGCCTGGAGGTCTGCCTGGGCCTTCTTGATTCCCTCCGCCACCTCCCGCTGTTGCGTGTGGTCGAGGTTGAGGAGCTCGGAGTCGGCCTCGATGTCCCTCCAAGCGATCAGGCGTTTGGCGCGCTCCCGCAGGTCCGTCTTGCGGCGCGACTCGCAGGCGCAGAACACCAGCATGTTGCGGTTGGTGCGCGGCGCCTCACCGCGGTTGTACAGGTAGTCCCGGGCGCACGAGCGGGCGTCGCCGTCGAACTCGGTGGCGCCCACGCCGTGGTCCACACCCAGCACCACCAGGCGCACCTGCTCCTCGTCGGGAACGTCCGCGGAGCGGAGCGGCCATACCTGCACACGCCCCAGGGGCTCCACGGCCCTCATCTGCCTCTGCATCTGGGCACGCAGCGCGTCGTCGGCCTCGGGGTCAGACACCTGACCCATGCGGTCGGCCACGGTCTTGAGGAGGGACGGCCGGGTGTCGAACCAGTAGCGGAAACCCTGCGTGTCCTCGTACAGGTACTGCGAGCGCCCCTTGAGCTGCACCAGGGCGTCCACGAACACGGGAATGTTGTCCCCCGGCTGGATGCAGCCCAAAAGGATCTGTTTGCGGTCGAGGCCACGCACGTTCTGCGCGGCCACATCCGGCGCGCTGCCGAGGAACACCGTGCGCGCCACGCGGCGGCCGGCCTGGTACTGCCCGTAGCGGGGCTCCCGCTGGTCGAGCTGCAGCGGCTCCGAGCCCTCGCCGTCCACCTCGGCGTCGACCACGGCGTTCCAGCTGTCCGGGAGGTAGCGGGTGATCTCGTCGCGGGTCACGGCGTCGTAGAGGGGCAGCGATCCCGGCAGGATCATGGGCGACCTGTCCCCCACCAGCCAGAGCTGGTGGATGACGCTGGCCATGAACCGCAGGACGCCGCGGGTGCGCTGGAAGCCCGGGAGTGTGGTCCAGTCCTCGTACAGGCGGTCGTAGACCTCGGGGTGCACCGGGTAGCAGGCCGCGAGACGCCGCTCGTAGTCGGCCTCCTTGGCCTCCACGGGGAACTCGCCGGCGTTGTCGCGGTAGAGGGCGCCGAAGGCCTCGCACACACGGTCGCGGGCCGCGGTGTCCTCCACCGGCAGGAAGAGCCGGCGCGAGACGATCTCGAACCCCTCGTCCTTGGTCACGGGCTTCCAGATGCTCTCCATGCGGCCGAAGGTGTGCTCGATGGCCTCGAGGGCCAGCTGGCCGGCCTCGCCGCCGATCTCGCGCTCGGACTCCGGGATGGAGGCCACCACGAGGGAGGAGCGGCTGGCGCGGGCCGCCTCGGTGAGCTCCTGCACGAAGGTGATGAAGTTGTCGAACGACCCCGCCTTGAGCCCGTCCACGCCGTAGAGCTTCTTGGCATAGGCCACGAGCTCGTCGAGGAGCACGAGGCACGAGCCGCACTCGTCCATGACATGTCGCAGGACGTCGCTGCCCGGGGAGACGTGCTTCTTGTCGGCCTCCTTCACAAGGTCGTAGAGCTCCGGCTTGCCGGCGGACAGGGCGAGCTGGTAGACGATCTCACCCCACAGGGTGTTCACGGTGATGCCGGGCATGTTCTCCGGGCGCGTGGACCTCGCCGGGTTCAGCGCCGTTCCCACCACGCAGGCCACGTGCACCTTGGGCACGCGGAAGACGCCGGCCGCCTCGAAGACGGGTTCGAGCTGCTCGCGGGTGCGCGGGGTGTCCCCGAGCACCGTGCCGCTCTTCATGAGGTGGTAGAGGGCCAGCATGGAGTGGGTCTTGCCGCCGCCGAAGGCGGTCTTGAGCTGGATGACCGGCTCGCCGCTGCCACCCGCCACCCGGGAGAGCGCCTGGGAGAGCAGCCCCTGCATGCCTGCGGTCACGTAGGTTCGACCGAAGAACTCCACGGGGTCCTGGTACTCGCTCTGGGCCTCGCTCGCCGCCACCTGGGCGAGGTCTGCGGCGAACTCCGCCTTGCGGTAGACGCCGCGGGTGACGTCTGCCTGGGGGCTCACGACATCGCGCCACGAGGGAAGGGCCTCCGCCGGGAGGGTCTCGGCCAGGATCCGCTGCTTCTTGGTGAGGTGGGCGTCCGCTGCCTCGGCCGACCGGGCGGCCACGGACCCGTCCTCGGAGCCGTAGCGGACCACACGCATGAGCTTGCGGATCTTCTCGGCCTCCTCGCGGTCGTCGAAGGACTCCAGCAGCAGGGCCATGGTCTCGAGGCCGCGGGCGGTCTGGTCGTTCGTCATGTCCTGACGGCTGCGATGCGCCACCGCGTTGCGCAGGTCGATGAGCTCGTTCACCCATGTGCGTGCGCTCTTGACCAGCTGGAGTTTGAACGCGTCCCTCCAGTTGACGTCGATGAGCCTGAGGGCGGCGGTGACGTCCAGGGAGTTCACGAGGTCCATGAACGTGCCCTCCCGCGGCAGGTTCATGCGCTGGTTCTCGTAAAGCCGGTCGTAGACGCCGGTGCGCCACCAGTCCGAGACGCCGTAGACGTCCTTGAGGCGGATACACACGTAGTCTGCCAGGGGGTCGAGCAGGAGGTCGAAGCCCTTGTTGAGGTAGTCGTGGTTGCTCATGGAATCCGGCATGGCGTCCTCCTAGAAACCCAAGGTTGTCTGGTCGGTCTGCTCGTCGTAGCGCCGTCGGGCCTTGGCTTGGTCCGCGATCTGGGGCCACGCGGTGACGAGGTTGTTGTAGAGCAGGGCCTCCGACGCCCAGCCCTTGCGGTCCGCCAGGTTGTAGAGGCGGTAGGCCATGGCGCGGGCGTCCTCGGCCTCGGCCGGCGCCCGCTGGGCGGCCAAGGCCGAGCACCCCTCGATGCCGCCGTCCTCGAGCTCCCGCACGAGGGCCTGGCAGAGGAGCCACTGGTTGGTGAGTCTCACACCCTCCACCGGCAGCTCGTCACGCCCGAGGAGGCGCACCTTGCCGCGGGAGGCCTCGAGCACGCGGGCGTCCACGAGCTTCTGGAGCTCAACGTTCTTGGCACGGGCGAGCACGTCCACCTCGCCGTAAGGGGCGGTGTCGAAGCCGTGGTCCGAGTACAGCTCCACACAGAAGCGCGAGGTGGCGTCCGTGGTGTCGCCGGCGTCGTTGAGCACGGCGTCCAGCTCCTGGTTGATGAGGGCGAGGGCCTGCCGCACGCCCATCGTGGAGCCGTCGCTTTCGAGCACCGCGCCGGCTGCCGAGAAGACCGCCATGCCGGGGCCGATGGCGCACTGGGCCATGTCCACCGGCGCCAGGTTGGAGGCCTGGAGGTTGCGGACGGCAGGCGCGAGGTTGGCACGCAGCTGCCGCACGAACTCACGGCGGGAGATGAGCGTGGCGTCCTCCGGGCGCTTGCGGCAGACGAGGACGATGGAGGAGGCAAGCATGTTCTTGTCTTTTGCCCTCATGCCCGTAGACAGCTCCGTGCGCATAGGCCACGTGCCGGTTATGACAAAACCAGCCTTGATGACGGCCTCGAGCATCGTTTCCCAGCCCGTTGATGCTGTCGTGCCTTTTGCGTCGCCTACCTGAGAATCGCTCTGCTTGAAGGCGTAATAGATGGTCACGGGAATATCATCACGAGCGTACTCATGGAGGTTCTTGCAGACATCCACCATCCCGCTCTCGAAAAACTCCTTCGCCTCTTGTTTCGACCCGTTATGTCTATACGGAGTGGCGATGAGCTCCTCTGCCTTAGGGACAAGCATCGTCGAAAAAAGAGTGGGATAGGTTTGCCTCAGGCTTTGACGAAGCCAGACATAGAAGTAATCGGAAAGGTCTGCATACCCGATGTTGTCGTAATACGGAGGATCGGTTGATATCATGATTCCTCGTAGCCCGTTATCCTCTTGTGCATTGTGCTGACAAACACTCGCAACAGGATCGTCCACAGGGAGGCTTGAAAGCACCTTTATCGGGTACTTTATTGCGCTCTCAAAACATCCAGTTGAATGACTAAAAGGATTACCTTCTGCATAATCCCATACCATTGGAAGCGCTTGGCGACCAAACACCTGAATGATCTTCTGACATCCAGAGTCCCAACCACAGAGGGTGCAGCATCTATTCGTTAGTCGGTCAACCATAATCGCTAGGTACACACCCACTGCCTCGCCGTAGGCTGTGGCGCCGGTTCCGCCGTCGGCAAGACCCACGCCGTCGTCGGCCATGCCCGCTGCCACAGCATCCTCGCGGGCCCGCTCCTGAGCATCCTTGACCAGCGCACTGAACGTGGTGAGCGCCGTGAGCTGACGGGGGGTGAAAAGCTTCCAGAACTCATCAAGGCCATACACGTTTGTGTTGAGGTGGCCAGGATAATAGGCGAGCTTTCCCTGAGGGTAGCCCTTGGGGCGCGGCACGTCGGCGGCTCTAATCTGCACCTCACTGGGTGAGACGTAGGCACGGCCCTTGGTCGCCTCGGCCACGACGACCATGAGGCTTGCCCCCATTCTCCCCTCACGCGACTCCTCGCGAATGTAATCGAACTTGATAGGCTCCCCGCAGTGGAGGCACACGGCGCCCTTGCGGTTGACCGTTCCCTCCCGGACGGCCTTCCCCGGTTTCACCTCAAAGGTCAGACTCCCGTCGGCACCGCAGACGGGCTCGACGTGCCACTCCTTGCCCTTCTTCTTGGACACGTCCCAGCTGCGCACCAACGGCGTCGTGTGGCGGCACGCCGGGTTGGGGCACGTCACCGTGCGGGCCCAGAGCCACGCGATAACGGTCGCTGGCCCCCCGCCCTGCTCGGCCGGGAGCTCCACCTTGGGGTACAGGTGGCCGATCTTCTCCCACGCCCGCTGGCGCATCCACCGGCCGTAGTGGTCGACGTCGGTGGCGAGCCCGTTGTGGCCGGACCAGTCGTCCATATCGCGCCGGGCACGGCTCGCAGGGTTCACGGCCGGCATGCCCTCAAAACGCGGGGGAATCTCTATCTGGGCCTTGTTGATGGTCACAGCCACGGGGTTGAGGTCCTGGGCGTAGGCCTTGAGCCCCAGACGCTGGGCCTCGAGGGGAATGGCGCCGCCGCCGGCAAAGGGATCCAAAAGGGGCGGCACGTCGTCGCCGCAGGAGCGCCTTATCTCGGCCTTTGCATCCTCCAGCACCCGGGGGTTGTTGGAGTTCTCCCACACCACGAGCTCGCGCAGGATGTCGAAGAGCCGCTCGCGCTCCGCGTCCTGGGCCTCGGCGGTGGGGAACTCCTCCGGGTGCGAGGACGGGTCGTCCACGAGCGAGCTCCAGATGACGGCACGGGCACAGGCCAAGGGACGGCGGGCCCACCACAGGTGCAGCGTGGAAGGATGGCCGTGACGGATGGACTTCTCGCGGGCCGCCGCCGCGTTTATCTCGTCCAGCGGGAGGGCCGCCTCGATGAGCTTCTTCTTGTGTGTGACGTCAGCCATGGAGGTCCTCCTCACGGAGGCAGACCTCCCCCGCATCGATGAGGCTCTGGATGCTGTGCGTCACCTTGAGAGTGGAGTCTTCCACCTCCTTTTTGAACGGATGCTTGATATAGACGAGCCTGCCGGCCCTGAGCGTGCCGTCTTCCTGGGGCACCGCCTCGCAGATGGCCAGGATGAAGTTGTCGGGAGAGTTCAAAGCAGTGAGTATCTCATTACGGGTGAGCGTCACGTCCGTCGAGCCCTTGATGCGCCCTTTGACCTCGATGAACCTCTGAACGGGTTGGCCCGGCGCCGGCACCCGCCCCTCCGGCGGACGGGACAGCACGTCGAACCCGCAGTGGTCCGCGGAGACGTCCGCAGGCTCAAAGCCCAAGGCGCGCTCGGTGGCCATGACGGCGTCCATGGCGCAGAGCTCCACGGAGCGGCGCGCCTGGGCGTCGGCCGAGAGCCTGACGGCCATGCCCGGAGCCTTGAGCGTCTCCACAAGGACACGGGGCACCACGAGGGCGCATCCCACCACCTGCGGCGACACGGTAAAGATCCGCAGCTCCTCGTCTATCTCGGCCAAGCGGGCCGCACGGCGTTGCGTGAGGTCCTGGACGCGCCGTCGGGCCTGGGCGCTGTCCCCTCCCTTGGTGCGCAGGTTCGAGCTCTGGACGCTCCAGTAGCGGATCTCCTGCGCGAGCCGACGGTCGACGGCTGCCCGCATCTTCTCGAGACGGGGCACGCGCATCGCCTTCACCGCGTCCATATGGCGGGGCACCACGTCCCTCATGGCACAGACCCGGACGGCCTGCTCGCTCACCGCGGCAAAGGGGCGCCGCTCCTCCAGCCACGCGTCCAGGAGCTCGCGCTCGTCTTCCGTTGGCACGCTGTAATCCAGATAGGGGGCGTCGCCGCTGTCGAAGGTGCGGCCGTCCTCCGCCATACCCACGAAGCAGAGGTTGCGCGCCACCGTGTGCTGGTCGCCGGAGGGCGTGCGGCGCCCGTCGCAGATGCGGTCCTCCACGTAGAACAGGGCGCGCGGCTCGGTGTCGCAGGACCCCTCGTCGATGAGCACGGCGCCTTTCGTGAGCAGGTTGCCATACAGCGAGAGCACGGTGTCTATGACGGCGTCCATGAGGGGGTGCCCCGGATAGATGAACTCGGCATCAGGGGCACCGGGGACCTCGGCAAGCCTGCCGTCAAAGCACACGCGCGTATAGCGCCGCAGCAGGGCGCGGGCGCCCTTTCCGCGACGGTCCCGTTGGAGCATCACGTCCGGCGTGCGGGTGATCTCGAAGCGGCCGGGCTCCCGCTCCGCGATGCCGCCACCGAGGCATTTGACGGCGTCGCAGAAGATGAGGGCGACGTAATGAGGCTGGAGCTTGCGGGCCTCCGCGAGCTCCATCTCCTCGCGCACCCGGGTCACCGCGGCCTGGTCCATCACATCGTCGGTCAGGGCGTTCTCAGACAGGAGCTGCTTGAGCTTCTCCTGGTCGAGCGCCCCCTCGACGACGCGGTTGAGCTCCTCGACCCGGGCCGGGTCGGAGCCGTAACGGACGGCATCCTTGAGGAGGTCGGCCAGGCTCTTGTCGCCAAAGGAGACCTCGCCCAGGACGTCGAAGACGCGGCCGCCCAGGACGCCGCGCTCCACCTCGAGCTTGTTGAGCAGGCGCTCGTAGACCTGGCCCTCGCGGGTGCCGCCGGCCACGAGGTTCCACAGGTGGCAGACCTCCGTCTGCCCGATGCGGTGAATGCGGCCGAAGCGCTGCTCGAGCTTGTTGGGGTTCCAGGGTAGGTCGTACGAGATCTCGAGGTGGGCCTGCTGGAGGTTGATGCCCTCGCCCGCCGCGTCCGTGGCCAGGAGGACCTCGACGCCCTTGTCGTTCTTGAAGCGGTTCTCCGCCTGCCGGCGGGCGTCGCGGCCCATGCCGCCGCAGATGATCTCGACCGCTTCGGGGCGCCCCAGGAGCTGCCGGATGTTGACGGCAAGGTAGTCCAGCGTGTCCTTGTGCTCGGTGAAGATGACGAGCTTCTCGCGGGAGCCGTCCTTGGCGTACATGGCGGGGGTGTCCTGCAGCAGCTTGGAGAGCTCCTGCCACTTGCGGTCGTCCTTGCTCCGGTAAACGCGCTCCGCCAACCCCACCAAACGGTCGAGCTCCGCGATCTCCGCCACGAGCTCTGCCTCGGTCTCGGCCGCCGTGACGCCGGAGGTGGAGTCCTCCAGGGAGTCGAGCTCCTCCTGAGTCAGGTCCTCGTCGTCGGCCGGGCTCCCCCAGTAGTCCTCGGGAACGCCGGGGACGCCCTTTCGGGTGCGTCCGGCCTTCATATCCGCCAGCTCTTCCTTGAGGCGGTCGCGGCGACGGCGCAGCGAGTTGAGGATGGCGGCGGGAGACGACGCCAGGCGGCGCTGGAGGACCGTGAGGGCAAAGCCGACGGAGTTGCGCTTGGTGCCGTCGCCGATGGAGTCGGCGCGGTTGAAGCCCGTGCGCACGTACTCCGTGACCTCCTGGTAGAGCTCGTCCTCCAAGGGGGTGAGCTCGTAGCTCACCGTATGGGCGATACGCTCCGGGAAGAGCGGCCTGCCCTCGAAGGTGAGGAGCTCTTCCTTCACCAGGCGCCTCATGACGTCGGAGACGTCGTCGACGGACGGCTCGCCATGGGCGGCGCCCACAAAGCGGTCCGCGTCCACGAGGGCCATGAACTGCTGGAAGTCCTTCGGCTTGCCGTTGTGCGGCGTCGCCGTCATGAGGAGAAGGTTCTCGGTGTGGTCCGAGAGCAGCTGCGCCAGCCGGTAGCGGGCCGTGTACTTGACCTCCCGTCCGTACACGTGGGCTGCCAGCTTGTGGGCCTCGTCGAAGATCACGAGGTCCCACTGGCAGCTGGCTATGAGGGCGTCAATCTCCTTGTCACGGGCAAGGCGGTCAAGGGAGGCAATGGCAAGGTCGTGGTCCAGGAAGGCGTTGCGGCGCGCCGAGGCCTCGAATGCGTCGCGCGTGAGGATGGCGAAGTCCAGGCCGAACTTGTCGAGGAGCTCGTCCTGCCACTGCACGCAGAGGCTCCCCGGGCAGACCACGAGGCACCGTTTGAGGTCACCGCGGGCCATCATTTCTTTGATGAGGAGGCCGGCCATGACCGTCTTGCCGGCCCCCGGATCATCGGCGAGGACGTACCGTAACGGCAGCCTGGGAAGCATCTTCTCGTAGACCGCACTGATCTGGTGCGGCAGCGGGCGGATACGCGAGGTGCGGACGGCCAGGAACGGGTCCTGGGTGGAGGCGAGAGAGATGCGCAGGGCCTCGGATGCGAGCTTGAAGTCGTCGCCGTTGGCCGAGAAGCCCCAGCCGCCCTTCTCGACGGCAAGCCCCTCTATCTCGTCGGCGAAGAAGATCCGGGATTCCGAGGAGCCGTCTGGGAGTCTGTACGAGATCTCTGCCGCGTCGTCGCCGAACGGCATGACGGCCACGACGACGACCGACGCGTCTCTGACCACGCCGGTAAGGCGGGCGTCAGGAACGATGTCTTGGAGGCGCGCCATGGTCACGCCCCCACAGGCCTGCTCAGAGGAGCGCTAAGACCGTGGCGCCCCCCCCCGGTATTAAATACGATCATTGAATCCATGGCGTATTCCCGTCTTTATTCAGGTTCGTATAATC
>ERZ808035.692-NODE-692-length-25687-cov-6.354002_pt1 | contig 25687 bp, 31 predicted proteins | sample MGYA00380189_ERZ808035 | MGnify/ENA primary metagenome ERZ808035 (study PRJEB31490, sample SAMN06133407) | mouse gut metagenome | isolation source: M5_1 | host: mice | place: China: Chengdu | collected 2015-05 ...
GGGGCCGGGGGAAGGCCGCGGGGGATTTGCTGTTGCTTATAATCAGAAATTTCACTTATGAAATAGTTTGATACACTAGGGGAAAATTGCCATGGAGGGCAATTTTAGGAGACGTAGGGCAGGATGCCCGTTGTCTCCGCCCCGGCCGGTATCATCATCCTATCCTATTTCATTAGTGAAATCTGATTATAAGCTTCAGCAAAACCCCCGCGCCCTTCCCCAGCCACCCGCCTTCGCCTCCCCCCCTACCCGCCCGGAATGCCCTCTGCCAAAATGGATTTCCACTCATTCCGCGCATTTCTAATAAAAAAATATTGAAAAGGAGGGGGAAAGGGGGTAAAATAAAGTTGCTGTATGTGGTTTGCGCCGGATGCCTTATGATTGGGAAAGCGAAACGGAGTAAGGGTGCGCGGCGGAACCGGTAGAGCGGGCATCGAACGAATGAATGAGAGAGGTGTAGGCATGGCGGATGAGATCAGGACTATAGGAGTATTAACCAGCGGCGGCGACGCTCCGGGGATGAATGCGGCTATCCGTGCCGTAGTGCGGCAGGCGCTTGCCAAAGGAGTAAGTGTAAAAGGAATTAAAAAGGGTTATCAGGGACTTTTGAATGAGGAAATTGTGGATCTGGAGAGAAGCAGTGTGTCGGATATTATCCAGAGGGGCGGAACGATTCTCGGTACGGCTCGCTGCATGGAGTTTAAGACAGACGAAGGCCAGGAGAAGGGCGCGAGAATATGCATGAAGCATGGCATCGAGGGCTTGGTGGTAATCGGCGGCGATGGTTCCTACAGAGGCGCACAGGCGCTTTCACGAAAAGGAATCAATACGATCGGGATTCCCGGAACGATCGATTTGGATATTTCCTGTACGGATTATACGATAGGCTTTGACACGGCGATCAATACGGCGATGCAGGCGATTGATAAGGTAAGAGATACTTCTTCTTCCCATGAGAGGTGCAGTATTATCGAAGTAATGGGAAGAAATGCGGGATATATCGCACTTTGGTGCGGTGTGGCCAACGGTGCGGAAGATATTCTTCTGCCGGAAAAATATGATTTTAACGAACAGAGGATTATTAATAATATTATCAATAACAGAAAAAAAGGAAAGACTCACCATATTATTATCAATGCGGAAGGAATCGGGCATTCTACCTCCATGGCACGGAGGATCGAAGCGGCTACGGGCATAGAAACCAGGGCTACGATTCTGGGTTATATGCAAAGGGGCGGAAGCCCTACCTGTAAAGACCGTTTCTATGCGTCGATCATGGGCGCATATGCGACCGATATTCTTTGCCAGGGCAAGACGAATCGGGTAGTGGGATACCGGAACGGTGAATTCCAGGATTTTGATATTGAAGAAGCTTTATCTATGGAAAAACATATTCCCGAATATCAATATGAGGTGAGCAGAGCATTGTCCATGTAAAAAGACAGAAGCATAGATTTTATAGCACACATTTTATAAAGAATGCGGATCGGCACGGAATGTGCCGGTCCGTTTACAGATTTGTGGAAAAGGGCGCGGTGGAATATGATAACGAGTACGTCGAACCAGAAAGTAAAAAGGATCGTACAACTGAATAAAAAGGCGGGGGAGAGAAAAAAAGAAGGCGTTTTTGTAGTGGAAGGGATCAAGATGTTTCTGGAAGCGCCGGAAGGATATGTGGAGGAGGTATATGTTTCCGAGAACTTCCTTATGTTATTGGAGTCGCAGGAAGACGGCGGGAGAGAAATAAGGGAAAAACTGGAAGAGAATGTCTATGAAACGGTATCCGGGGAAGTATTCGCAAAAATGTCGGATACCCAGTCCCCGCAGGGAATTCTGTGTGTGGTCAGACAACGCCGCTATGCATTGGAAAATATGCTGAAAGGGGACAGGCCTCCGCTTTTTCTCGTATTGGAAAATCTTCAGGATCCGGGCAATCTGGGAACCATTTTAAGATCGGGGGAAGCCGCGGGAGCGGACGGAATTGTTATGAGCCGGGATACGGTAGACATTTATAATCCAAAGGTGATCCGAGCGACGATGGGTTCCGTGTACCGGATGCCCTTTTGCTATGTGGAAGATCTGGAGGATGCGATAGGGCAAATGAAACAAGCAGGAACAGAGGTGTTTGCAGCTCATTTGGAAGGGAAAAAAAGTTATGATCAATGCGATTACAGAAAGGCCTCAGCTTTTTTAATCGGAAATGAAGGAAATGGACTGACGGAGCGGGTATCGCGGTTGGCGGATGTCAGGATCAGGATTCCCATGGAAGGAAAAGTGGAGTCGCTGAATGCGGCGGTGGCGGCCTCCTTACTGGCGTTTGAGGCGGCGAGGCAGAGACGCGGATAAAAATAGGAAATTTTTAGAAAAGAGGAGCATATGAAGATAGGTTTTATTGGATTAGGAAATATGGCGAAGGCAATGATCGGGGGAATGCTTCGGGAAAAGATTGTGGAAGCGGGAGATATCATAGGATCGGCAAAAACAAGGGAAACGATGAAACGTATGGAAGAGGAGTTTTCTGTCACTACTGCCGAAAGCAACCGGTATGTGGCGGAATATGCGGATGTCATTATATTGGCGGTCAAACCTGTTTTTTTTCCTGAGGTGATCGGGGAAATCAAGGAAGCTGTGACAGAAGAAAAGCTGGTGGTCAGCATTGCAGCCGGAAAGAATATGGAGTGGATCGAAAAGGAATTCGGGAAAAAAATCAAACTCATTCGCTGCATGCCTAATACGCCGGCGCTGGTAGGAGCCGGCTGCACGGCGGTATGCTGCAATTCTTTGGTGGAAAAAGAGGACGAAGAATTCTGTATGCGATTAATGGAGAGCTTCGGAAAGGCGATCGCGATTCCTGAACGATTGATGGATGCGGCAGGGGCGGTCGGCGGCAGTTCTCCGGCTTTCGTTTTTCTGTTTATAGAAGCTATGGCAGATGGCGCGGTGAAAGCGGGGATGCCGAGGAAACAGGCTTATGAATTTGCCGCAAGCGCAGTGGCAGGAAGCGCCAGAATGGTAATGGAAACAGGACTCCACCCAGGAGAACTCAAAGACATGGTATGTTCGCCGGGAGGAACGACAATAGAAGGCATCGCCGTATTAGAGGAAAAGGGAATGCGGGCTGCCGTTATGGAAGCGGTCGGTGCCTGTGTAGAGAAATCAAAGAAATTGTAATAGAATAATTGGGGAAGAAAGGTTATTGTTCACTCCGTGCCCAGTAACGAAGAAAGTCCCTTTTCGGCTCATAAAAATCCACAAACTTGACAATTTCCGTTTCTTTTGATATTATTTGTGTAATAAAATTAACAATTTCGTAATAATTATATACAATAGTAGAAAGGAAAAAAATGTCCGGCCGTGTCGGAAGAACGGAGCGGATGGTCGTTGGAGGTAAAGGAAATGTCAGGAAACAGAAGGCCGTTTCATTTGCTGTCAGGTTTGATCATAAGTCTGGTGATGATGATGGCTGTAGGTATGACCGCTGTAGCCGGTGAAGATAAGACCAGCAGTCAGGAATATCTGGATTCTTTAAATGTAGGAGTGGCAACACTTCTTGCGCCTGATACGAATGAGGAAGAAGGATCGGAAAAAACAGAAGATGGAAAAGAGGAGGAAGCCGTACCCGGGGATCTGATAGCGGATAATTCCGCGTCGAGAGTCCAGGTGACGGAGGAGACCGTAAGGGAAAGTCTGAAAACGGGAAAAGAACCGACGGGAAAAGAACCGGCGGAAGAAGAGTCGGATCTGGTAATGGCAGATGTGCAGAATACGTTGAATGTCCGCGCAAAGGCCGATGAAGAATCGGAAAAAGTGGGCGTGCTGTATAAAGACTGCGGCGGCAGGATATTGGAAAGAAAAGATGGCTGGACAAAGTTGAGATCTGGCGATCTGGTGGGCTGGGCAAAAGATGAATATCTGCTGTTCGGCAAAGATGCGGAAACACTTGCCGATGAAGTGGGGAATCTCATTGTGACGATCGATACGGACGCGCTGCGGATTCGTAAGGAACCGAGTACGGAAGCGGAGATATTTGCATTAATGGCCCAGGATGACGAGCTGGACGTAATCGAAGTGATGAACGATGAATGGATCAGCGTAAAATATGATAACAAGACAGGCTATGTTTCAGCGGAATTCGTAGATTTAGATTTCCATATTGATGAAGGCGAGACGATAGCTTCGATTAAAGCGCGGGAAAAGGCGGAAGCGGAAGCAAAGGCAAAGCTTACGGCAAACCAGGGCGCGGTAGTCGTAGGCGCGGACGATACAAGGCTTTTAGCAGCGTTGATCTACTGCGAAGCAGGAAATCAGGGTTACGAAGGCCAGCTGGCGGTAGGCGCTACGGTAATGAACCGGGTAAGAAGCGGCGCATATCCCAACACGATTTACAGCGTTATTTATGCATCCGGGCAGTTTACTCCGGCATTGAACGGTAAAGTGGCAAGAGTGTACGGCGGCAATATTCCGGCCAGCTGTGTTACGGCGGCGCAGGAGTCGATCAACGGAGCTACTAATATCGGGACGGCGACCCATTTCAGGAGGGTAGGCGCCCATGAGGGAATCGTGATCGGAGACCACGTTTTCTGGTAAGAACTTCCAAAGCTGCGGCTTCCTTCGCGAAAATCTTTTTTGCCTGTATTGAATAATATAGGAAAGTATAGTAAGATAATAGGAAAGCAGGAAGGAGGCTTTAAGTATGAATTATACGATTTTTTGGCTGGTAGCCTTGGTTCTGTTTATCCTGATTGAAATAGCGACGATGGGGCTGACGACTATATGGTTTGCCGGCGGGGCTTTGCTCGCGGTGATCGCGTCGGCGCTGGGATTGCCGTTGGTGGTGCAGATCGTCCTGTTTTTTGCAGTATCTTTTGTCCTGCTGTATTTTACAAGGCCCATGGCGGTAAAGTATTTTAATAAGGACAGGGTAAAAACGAACGCAGAAAGCCTTGTAGGGCGGCAAGCGATCGTGATCAGCGAGATAGATAATCTGCAGGGAATCGGACAGGTGACCGTAGGAGGAATGGAATGGTCGGCACGCACGGCGGAAGCCGGCATCAGGCTGGACGTAGGCAGCGTAGTTAATATTATCGCTATTAATGGGGTAAAATTAATAGTAGAAGAGAAAAAAGCCTGACCGGGCCGGACAGGTGGGAGCGGAGGAAGAATTATGGGAATTGTAATGCTTGTTATACTGATATTAATTGTTTTAATTTTGGTTTCCTGCATCAAGATAGTGCCACAGGCGTACGCATATGTAGTGGAAAGGCTGGGAGCATATCAGGGAACTTGGTCCGTAGGTCTGCATTTTAAGATGCCTTTTCTTGATAAAGTGGCGAAACGGGTGAACTTAAAGGAACAGGTTGTGGATTTTGCGCCGCAGCCGGTGATCACAAAGGATAACGTAACGATGAGAATCGATACCGTCGTATTCTTCCAGATTACGGATCCCAAGCTTTTTGCTTATGGTGTGGAAAATCCGATTATGGCAATTGAGAACCTGACCGCTACGACTTTGAGAAATATTATCGGCGAGATGGAGCTGGATCAGACGTTGACATCGAGGGAAGTTATTAATACGAAGATGCGCGCTTCTTTGGATATCGCGACGGATCCGTGGGGAATCAAGGTAAACCGCGTGGAACTTAAAAATATTATTCCGCCGGCAGCTATCCAGGATGCGATGGAAAAACAGATGAAGGCGGAGCGTGAGCGTCGTGAAGCGATCCTCCGGGCGGAAGGCGAGAAAAAATCTACGGTTCTGGTAGCGGAAGGTCAGAAGGCGTCCGTTATTTTGGAAGCGGAAGCGGAAAAACAGTCTGCAATCCTCCGGGCGGAAGCGCAGAAGGAAAAGATGATCCGCGAGGCGGAAGGTGAAGCAGAAGCGATCCTGAAAGTACAGAAGGCGACTGCAGACGGTATTCGGATGATCCGTGAAGCAGGAGCGGATCAGGCCGTGCTTACCATTAAGAGTCTGGAAGCGTTTGAAAAAGCGGCGGACGGCAAGGCGACGAAGATCATCATTCCCTCCGAGATACAGGGAATAGCAGGGCTGGCTTCTTCTTTAAAGGAGATTGTAGTAGAAGGGAAGTAATGTGAGAAATACTTCTAAAGCTCATGCCAGAGGGCATTTCGCTAAGAAGTATTAAGTCTCACATCAAGATATTCTGAATAAAGGATAGATTCCGGCAGTTGGAAGAGGCGTTCCGGCTGCCGGATTTTAGATGTACGCGGCGGCGTATGTATGGAATACGTATCGAAAAAGTGCTTTTGTGCGATTAGGAAAGGAGAACGATCATGAACCTGACAGGCCGTGATTTTTTAAAGTTGCTGGATTTTACTTCGGAAGAGATAGGATATATGCTGGATCTGGCGGCAGATTTGAAGGAAAAAAAGAAAAAGGGAATATTGACAAGATGGCATGAGGGAAAGAACGTGGCGCTTATTTTTGAGAAAACGAGTACGAGAACAAGATGTTCCTTTGAAGTAGCGGCGCACGATCTGGGGATGGGAACGACGTATCTTGATCCCTCCGTCTCTCAAATCGGGAAGAAGGAAAGCATTGCGGATACGGCAAGGGTTCTTTCCGGCATGTATGAAGGAATCGAATACCGCGGCTTCGGGCAGGATATCGTGGAGGAACTGGCGAAGTATGCGAAAGTTCCGGTATGGAACGGCCTGACGAACGAGTTTCATCCGACGCAGATGCTGGCGGATCTGCTGACGATACGCGAGCATTTTGGATATTTGAAAAATATCCGTTTTACTTATATGGGGGATGCGCGTTATAATATGGGAAATTCCCTGATGGTAGCCTGTGCCAAGATGGGGATGCATTTTACGGCTTGTACGGCGGAAAAGTATTTTCCGGACAGGAAGCTGGTGGAGGAATGCGAAGAAATTGCAAAAGGCACGGGAGCGACGATTACCCTGACGGAAGATGTGGAAGCGGGAGTGAAAGGCGCGGATGTTATTTATACGGATGTCTGGGTTTCTATGGGAGAGCCGGATGAAATATGGGAAGAACGGATACGGGAGCTTTCCCCTTATCAGGTAAACGGAAGAGTGATGGCACTGGCAGGGGAAAAAGCGGTATTTATGCATTGCCTTCCGGCATTCCACGACCTTCATACGAAGACAGGAAAAGAAATCAGCGAAAAATTTGGCATGGCAGAGATGGAAGTGACGGACGAAGTTTTTGAGTCGGAGGCATCGATTGTTTTTGAAGAGGCGGAAAACCGCATGCATACAATAAAGGCAGTGATGGCGGCGACGCTTGGCGTACCGGACGGATGCGGTGCGGGGCGATAACGGAAAACGCGGCATTGAGGGCGGAAAATATTATGAAAACAGAGATTTTAAAGCTTCTCAGGGAAAGCGGAAATTACATTTCGGGCCAGGAACTATGCAGTAAGTTCGGCGTTTCCAGAACGGCAGTCTGGAAGGTGATCAATCAGCTGAAAGAAGAGGGATACGGGATTGAGGCGGTGAAAAACAAAGGATACCGTTTGCAAATAACGCCAGACGTGCTTTCTTTCAGCGAGTTAAAGAGCCGTATTCAGAATAAATGGGCGGGCAGGAATATTTATTATTACGAAGAAACCGGCTCCACGAATATTGATGCAAAACGCCTCGGAGAAGAGGGCGCCGTCCACGGAACGGTAGTGGTGGCCGATAAGCAGAACGCAGGAAGGGGAAGAAGGGGAAGGGCATGGGAGTCTCCGGCAGGGAAGGATATTTATTTTACTATTTTGCTGCGGCCGGAATTTCCCCCCGATAAAGTATCCGGGCTTACGCTTGTAATGGCTCTTTCTGTGGCGGAAGCCGTCAAGGGATGCTGTGGCCAGGAAGCGGGCATCAAATGGCCGAATGATGTGGTTTTAAACGGGAAAAAAATATGCGGGATTCTGACGGAAATGACAATGGAGATGGATTATGTCCAACATGTGGTTATTGGAACGGGAATCAATGTGAATTTGGACAAGATGCCGGCAGAGATCGAAAAAACGGCCACTTCTATTTTGCTGGAAAGTGGAAAAGAAACGGCGAGGGCGGAACTTTTACAAAAAGTGCTGGAGCGGTTTGAAATAAATTATGACATTTATGAAAAGGATCTGGACTTGCATAATATGATGGAAACATATAACGGATACCTGGTAAATAAGGACAGGCAGGTACGCGTGCTGGATCCAAAGGGAGAGTTCGAAGGAATTGCAAGGGGAATCAATGCCGGCGGTGAATTGCTGGTGGAAAGGCCGGATGGAAAGACGGTAGAGATTTATGCCGGAGAAGTGTCCGTAAGGGGGATATATGGGTATGTCTGACGATAAAATCGTGCTTTGCGGTGCCAATGCATATGAACGAAAATATTATTTTAATGAAGATTTTAAAGGGATTCCTCAGTCTATCAAAGATGAACTGCATATTATCTGCGTTCTTTTTACGGAAGAGATAGGAGGGATTTTTACCATTGCCTTTGAAAAGGGAGGCGGCGTTGTGATAGAAACGGATTTTGCGGAGGACGACTACCTGTATGATGAGATCGGCAGCGGGCTGATGGTACGGGAAGTGAGGAGAAACAGGCAGGAACTGTTTGAAGCGCTTGGCCTTTATTACAGAGTGTTTGTTTTGCATGAAGAGATAGAATTGGACGAAGAGGAATAAAAGTTTCCGAAATACACAGGGGAATGGCGGAAAGGCAGGAAATAAAAAATGATTTTAGTAATCGATGTAGGGAATACGAATATAACATACGGAGTCTACCGGGGGAAAGAACTGGTGGCGACTTTTCGCATGACGACGAAACAGGCGCGTACTTCCGATGAATATGGAATGAATATTATGGAATTGCTGCGGATTAATGCGGTGGAAAAGGAAGACCTGGAAGGAACGATCATAGCCAGCGTAGTCCCGAATGTCATGCATTCCTTGACAGGAGCGGTAACGCGTTACTTGAAAACTCCGCCTTTGATCGTGGGGCCGGGAGTGAAAACGGGGATCAAAGTGGTGACGGAGAATCCAAGGCAGATCGGGGCCGACCGTATCGTGGATGCGGTGGCTGCTTATGAGATTTACGGAGGACCGGTTCTTGTGCTTGATTTTGGAACGGCTACCACATACGATCTTGTTTCGGAAGACGGAAGCTTTGTAGCCTGTATCATAGCGCCGGGCATACGGATATCTGCCAAAGCTTTGTGGGAAGGGACGGCAAAGCTGCCGGAGGTGGAAATTAAAAAACCCAGATCCATTCTGGCTCAGGAAACGATATCCAGCATGCAGGCCGGTCTGATATATGGACAGATCGGGCAGACGGAATATATCGTCAGCCAAGTGAAGAAGGCGAGCGGTTATGACAATTTGAAAGTAGTGGCGACCGGCGGGCTGGGAAGGCTGATCTCCGAGGAGACGGAGAGCATTCAGTTTTATAACAGTACACTCACGTTGGACGGGCTTCGGATGATCTACGAAAAGAACAGGAAATCATGATGGCGGGAAAATGGATGAAACGGCTCAAACAGTTAAAAATAGGGAATGTGATCCTGGAAAATAATGTGATCTTAGCTCCCATGGCAGGCGTATCGGACCTGCCATTTCGTTTGTTATGCAAAGAACAGGGGGCGGGACTGCTGGGAATGGAAATGGTAAGCGCGAAAGCGATTATGTATGGCAGCAGAAATACGGAAGCTCTGATGGAAATTCATCCAGAAGAAGGGCCGGTATCTTTGCAGTTGTTTGGTTCGGACGCGGATATTATCAGCGAGATGGCGAAGCGGATCGAAGACAGGCCCTTTGCGATTCTCGATATCAATATGGGCTGTCCGGTGCCAAAGGTGGTAAACAATGGGGAAGGCTCGGCGTTGATGAAAAATCCCGCTCTGGCGGAAAAAATCATAGCGAAAACGGTAAAGGCGATCCGCAAACCGGTAACGGTAAAAATCAGAAAAGGCTTTGACGAAGAACATGTAAATGCGGTGGAGATTGCAAAAGCCGCGGAGGCTGCCGGAGCGGCGGCTGTGGCCGTACATGGCAGGACAAGGGAGCAATTTTATTCGGGTCAGGCGGATTGGGCGGTGATCGAGGCGGTGAAAAAAGCGGTTCGTATTCCGGTAATCGGAAATGGGGATGTTATCGACGGAGAAACGGCCAGGCGTATGATGGAGGAAACCGGCTGCGACGGAGTCATGATCGGACGGGCAGCGAAGGGAAACCCCTGGATATTCCGGGAGGTGGCGGCTTATCTGGAGAGCGGAACAGAAATACCGCCACCGAAACCGGAAGAAGTAAAAGCAACGATATTGCGCCATGCCGATTTGCAGGTGAAGTATAAAGGGGAATATATCGGGATTCGTGAGATGCGGAAGCATATTGCATGGTATACCGCAGGCTATCCGCATTCCGCCAGGTTCCGCGGCAGGATCAATGAGATCGAGGATATGGAAGAACTGAAAAAGGGAATGGAAGAAATTTTTTTGCCATGATCCGGCCGGAAAATAAAGGGACGCTTTGTGAATAAGAAGCGTCTTTTTATCATACGTTATTCTAACGGAAGGCAGGAGACGGGAAGGCCGTGGAGGGAGGAAAGATTTTATATTTTTACCTGAAAGAAGGCGAAAGGTGGAAAAGATACAGATGGGGACGGGGAAAGATGTTGCTGGCGCATATCAGTATGGCAAAAGAGGGAACGCTGGTATGCTGCGGCATACCGGAATTTTATTGGAAGAACAGAGTTTGGGAGGAAGACAGGCTAAGGGACATCATGGGAAGAATGCTGAAAGAGCAGGAGGCGGAAGACTTTTATTTGCAGCCGAAGCTGGCCCGTCTGGCAGGAGTGGAGGAGAGGCTGCCTCCCGAAGCCTTATTGAAAAAGGCCATGGATCAGGTATCCTGTATGGAATACTTGGTTTATATAGGCGGAGGCGGGGATAAAAGGGGAGCGTGGGAAGAGGAAGAACTAAGGGAAGAGAGAAGGCTGTTGCTTTGCCTGTTGTCCCCATATTTGGCGAGGATCAATCATTTTACGCTGGTGACGGACAGGCCGGAAGGGTACGAAGAATTTACGGATTATATATATGATGAGTACGGAATTCCTACGGCGGCGGTGGCGAAAATAGAGCGGCCGCTTGGGAAAGCTGGAAGAACGGTTATCCTGGATATGGGAAAGGGGAAAAAAGCGGCGTTTGAGGCGATACCGCACAGGGCATTTTATATGGATTTCTGGTCAGAAGATGAGAAAAGGGAACTGGCAGAAAAAAGAGGAGATATCATATATATATCGGTGCCAAAATTCCTTGACACTCTGGTGAAAAATGGGTATAATACCATAGTTAATTCCCGCGAGAAATAAGCCCGGCAGAGGCATACATTTGGCGAATGCCGCAAGGGTCAGGAGATCCGTTATTCGGAGCAGGGAAGCTGACGGGATTGTATATTGGAAAATGAGAAAGAATCCGGGCAAGAACAGGATTTGCGCCAGGCGTTACTTACAAAACTGCGAAAGGAGTATAAATGTTCAAATGGAAGAAAAAAAGAATATTTTAACCTACGAGGGTCTCAAAAGGTATGAGGATGAACTTCATGAACTAAAAGTGGTAAAAAGGCAGGAAGTGGCACAGAAGATCAAAGAAGCCAGGGAACAGGGAGATTTGTCAGAAAATGCGGAATATGACGCGGCGAAGGACGAACAGCGCGACATCGAGGCAAGGATTGAGGAGTTGGAAAAAATCCTGAAAAATGCGGAGGTTGTCGTAGAGGACGAGGTCGATCTGGACAAAATTAATATTGGCTGTAAGGTAAAGATCCTGGATTTGGAATATAACGAAGAATTGGAATATAAAATCGTAGGCTCTACGGAAGCAAATAGTTTAAAAGGAAAAATATCCAATGAGTCTCCCGTAGGGAAGGCTCTGATCGGGGCGAGGGTAGACGATGTGGTCAGCGTGGAAACGCAGGTCGGCGTATTGCAGTACAAGGTGCTGGAGATACAGAGATCCGGCAGTTAATTCCTGAGAGCAATGGGAATGCTGGCTTCAACGGACAATGGATCGGGACGGATGTTCGGCGCAGCGTCCGGGACGGGTGTCGGTTTAAGGAACAGAGCAGCCGGGAGGTACGGAAATAAATCATAGAAAAAAAGGAGTGTCAGCGGTGGGAGAAGCACGGAACGCACAGGAACAGGATATTAACCAGTTATTAAAGGTAAGAAGGGAGAAACTTGCGGCCCTTCAGGAAAACGATAAAGATCCTTTCAAAATCACGAAATATGATGTGACGCATCACAGCCTTGAAATAAAAGACGGCTTCGACAGTCTGGAAGGCCAGAGCGTTTCCATAGCAGGGCGTGTGATGTCCAAACGCGTGATGGGAAAAGCATCTTTCTGCAATGTACAGGATATTCAGGGCAATATCCAGTCTTATGTTGCCAGGGACAGCATTGGGGAAGAGGTATATGCTGATTTTAAAAAATACGATGTAGGCGATATCGTCGGCATCCGGGGCGAAGTTTTTAAAACGAAGACGGGGGAAATATCCATTCATGCCGCAGAGGTAACGTTGCTTTCCAAAAGCCTCCAGATTCTTCCTGAAAAATATCATGGACTTGTAAATACTGACATTCGTTACCGCCAGCGGTATACGGATTTGATTATGAACGAGGAAGTAAAGGATACGTTCGTAAAAAGGTCGAGAATCATCAGTTCTATTCGGAGATACTTAGACGGGCAGGGTTTCCTAGAGGTGGAGACGCCCATGCTGGTGTCCAATGCGGGCGGAGCAGCGGCAAGGCCATTTGAGACGCATTATAATGCGTTAGATGAGGATGTAAAGTTAAGAATTTCCCTGGAGCTGTATTTAAAGAGGCTGATTGTAGGGGGAATGGAGCGGGTTTATGAGATCGGGCGCGTGTTCCGTAATGAAGGGCTGGATACGAGGCACAATCCGGAGTTTACTTTAATGGAGTTGTACCAGGCGTATACGGATTATAACGGTATGATGGATCTGACGGAAAATATGTTCCGCCATGTGGCCCAGGAAGTATGCGGTACGACTACGGTTACTTACGGCGGAATAGAGATCGATCTGGGAAGCCCGTTTAAGAGAGTGACGATGATCGATGCCGTAAAGGAATATACAGGCGTAGATTTTGATTTGGTGAAAGATACGGAAGAAGCAAAGCGGATAGCGGATGAAAAGGGCGTACATTACGAAGCGAGACATACGAAGGGGGATATTTTGAACCTGTTCTTTGAGGAGTTCGTGGAGGAGCATCTGGTGCAGCCTACATTTGTCATGGATCATCCGGTGGAAATCTCCCCGCTTACCAAGAGAAAGCCGGATAAGCCGGACTATGTGGAACGTTTTGAATTGTTTATTACGTGCCGGGAGATGTGTAATGCCTATTCCGAATTGAATGACCCCATCGACCAAAGGGCTCGTTTTGCGGCGCAGGAAGAGGCGTTTGCGGCGGGCGATGAGGAAGCAAACCATACGGACGAGGATTTCCTGAATGCATTGGAGATCGGGATGCCTCCTACCGGGGGAATTGGGTACGGTATCGACCGGCTGGTGATGCTGCTGACGGATTCACCGGCAATAAGGGATGTTTTGTTGTTTCCCACGATGAAGAGCCTTAACTGATTTTAGAGCCGGAAAAGCCCGAAAATAAAGGAAAATTGGAGATTGTAAAGCTGTCAAATTGGTGGTTTTATCTCAAATTTATCTCAATTCAATAGAGTTTTGAAAAATCAAAGCCCTTGCTACTGGTGGAAAGTAGAGAGGGCTTTTGTGATGTGTTTATTTTTATTTGGTATTAAGAGATTTTTATTGCTTTGATTTGGGTTTTAATGCTTTAATGCGATTTTCCAATCCCATTAGTATTAAATTGTCAAATGTGTCCGATTTTTCTTCTAAGTGTATAACAGCTTCTGTGGAAATATATTTCTTTGCGGATATTGTACCAGATTCAGTATAATACCACAAATCATTTTTCAACCCTTTACTGTGCAAATAAATAGTGAGCCAGTGGAGAACACTATTATTTTTATGATTTAATTGTTCAATAAGAGTATTGATAACGTCTAAGTCATAATTAGCATCTCCATAAACAGCGGTTTCAGCATAAAGTTGTCTAAGCTCTAATATTGCGGTTTCAGACAGTCCAGTTTGATTATGTACGAATTGTAAATCATGCTTTTTGCAATCTATGTTACCTAAAAGATAATCAACATCACATTCAAGGATTTTGCATAAATTATCAACTATGTCAAGTTTGGGGCTTCCTTTATAATTTCCGTTTTCATAATGCTTTATAGTTCCCAAAATACCTGTTGAGTTTTTAATGTTTTCTTCTTTCCGATTTTTTCGAGATGAAGGAAAACGTTGATTGTATTCTTTAGCAAGAGCATATTGTGTTTTGTATCCACATTCAATTCTTCTAGTTTTCAAATTTTCAGAGAATAAAATCTTATTCATAGTGCCTCCAAAATATTTTAAAATAGATAAGTAAAAGATATATTTTTATTCAAATATCAATGATACCATATTAACATAAAGAAACAAGATAATCAATAGGACGCAGAAAGGAAAAAGACTATGGAAGCATTAAAAGTAAAAGAAATGATGAAAAGAGAAGTACCACAGGTGAAAACTATTAAGATTGAGCCTGCTTGTATGCGGTACGGAGTGGGTAAGAACACAATGCGGAAAATTGCCGAAGATGCCGGGGCGGTTGTTCGTATTGGGAAAAGTTATCTTATCAATGTTTCTAAAGTTGATAAGTACATGGATGCTTTATCAGGTGAGTAATGAAATCAAATGTAACAAAGAAAATACCCTCCAAAGCGGTGCAACGCTAAAGAGGGCAGAGCATAGCCGGAGCTATGTACATCACAATGGAATTATATCATGATTCCGGCAGAGAGGACAAGAGTATGGTTTATGAAGTTTTGAAAGTCGGTGAGAGAAATGCGTTATCACCAGATTATTTAAGAGTAACTTTAGGGCTGACAAGTAATAGAGCAGTTCAGAAGCAGATAGAGCATGAACGCAAACAGGGTAAAGTGATTTTAAGTAGCACACAGCCACCGGGCGGTTATTTCTTGCCTGAAACAAAGCAGGAAATCAGACGGTTTATAAGGACGTTGGAGAACAGAGGAAGTAAAACATTAGATGCCTTAAACGGTGCAAGAGCATTATTGGACACTTTTGACGAGGTGGAAGATGCTTAATGAAAGTATAAAATTGACATAACGGGGGGCGAAGCAGTGACCTATGATGAAATATTAAGCCATTTACAAGTAAAAAAGCGTTATCAGGACAAAGCACAGTGCCAGTGTCCGGCGCATGATGATAGGCATGCTTCCCTTACTGTCACAAAGGGGCGTGATTCCGTTCTTATACACTGTCATGCAGGATGTGACATTGATAATGTTCTATCGGCAGCAGGATTGAAAAAATCAGATTTATTCTATCAGGAAAAGCGGACTGGCAGCAGTTGGCAAGCCTATATTGAGAGCCGGGAGAAAAAGAAGATTGAAGCGGTTTATAACTACGTTTCTATTAACGGCAGCTATGCTTTTACCAAAGTGCGGATGCAGGCAAAGAAAATGATATATGGCACGTTGGCAAATGAGCGGTTCACTTACGGACTGGGAGGGCGCACACGGAGAGGGTTATGCGCTGTCTATGCGCCTGACGGCGTACAAGCCATAAATAAGGCAGTTTCAGAGGGCAAGCCTATATTTATCCCGGAGGGCGAAAAAGACGCTGATACACTGGCAAAACAAGGCTATGCGGCGTTTTCCTATGGGGGCGTAAATGACTGGTCGGCAGATATGGCGCAGCTTTGCAAAGGGGCGGTTGTCTATGTACTGGCTGACAATGACGAGCCGGGGCGGCGTGTGGCAAACACTATTCAGAGTGATCTGCAAGGCATAGCGGAAAAAGCAAGGGTAATAGTTCCAGTGCCGGACATTCCCAAAGCTGATATATCAGATTACTTTGCAGCCGGACACAGCAAGGCAGAGTTTGAGAGCCTTTTGCAGCAGGACAGAGCCGTTACAGAAAAAAGGGCAGAGGGAAACACGCCTGACTTGTCGCAGTTTCATCTTGAAAATAATAAAGGCGTTCCGACAGGCGTATTTGATGAAGCTATCTTTAAATACATAAAAGGGCAGCAGGATTTATTTGTGTGCGGCGGTACGGTCTATATTTATGACGGCGGCTATTTTAAAGCTGATGTGAGCGGCGCAAGGCTGAAAACAATGATTAGCAAGCTGATATATCCGCAGTTCATCAAAAGTACCACGCTGAAAAGGATATATGACCGTTTCCTTTGTGATATATCCCTGGAAGTGTCTTTCGAGGAATTGAACCGCTATCCGGCGCACTGGATATGTTTTGAAAATGGGATGTACGATTGCAAGGAAAAACGCCTGCTGCCGCACAGCCCAAAATATAAAGCTATCAATCAGATACCGCATGAGTACAAGCCGGGGGCGGTGCATGAGGGGAAAAGGACAGAGGAATTTTTAAAGTTTATCTGCCCGGAGCCGGACAGCCGGGAAATGCTTTTGCAGTTTTCAGGATATGCGCATACAAAGGACGTAGGGCAGCAGAAATTTCTTGTTTTGCTTGGAGAGGGCGGCAGCGGAAAAAGTACATTTATAAGGCTGATGGAGGCATCCGTTGGGAGCCGGAATCTGTCAAATATCAGTCTGACCGATTTACAACAGCGGTTCGCCAGTTTCGGGCTTATGGGTAAGCTGCTGAACAGTTGCGCCGATTTGGAAATATCCGCACTGGAAGATACTGCAATCATTAAAAAGGTTTTGGGAGAAGATACGCTTAGAGCGGAGCAAAAGGGGCGTGATGCAATTTCTTTCAAGAATTATGCGAAGCTGATATTTTCCACAAATGAACTGCCAGTTGTAAAGGCTGAAAAAACGAACGGATTTTATCGGCGGCTTTTGGTGCTGCCCATGAACAGAGTGCCGGAGAAAAAGAACCCTAATCTGCTGAATGAACTGCTGCAAGAAATTGACTATTTTCTATGGCTTTCGGTGCAGGCACTTGAAAGGATGTATGAGAAAGAAATTATTATAACCTCTGCTGAATCTGAAAAAGCCGTTGCACAGTTACGCATGGACAGTGACACGGTGCAGGCGTTCCTTGTTGAAGCGTGTGTTTTGGACGAGGGCAGCAGGAGCGAACGGACGGAACTGTATAGCCGCTATGAAAAGTATTGTGAAGATACAGACCGCCAGAGCCTTACAAAGAATAATTTTTACAAGAGTTTAAGGGTAAAGGGGTATAAGGATTTCAAGACTGGCGGTTACAGATATTTCAAGGGCATTTCTGATGAAAAAAACAGCCCCACGCCTGCCCCAAAAACTGCCCCGGATGGATTTGTTGAAATCCCGGAGGGGTATCAGGAGGAACTGCCTTTTGACTGATAGGGCAGATTTTGGAGCATTTAGGGCAGTTTTAGGGCAGCAGTTTTTTGTATATCTGCCCCACTCAAAGCCTTGTATTTACTGCATTTAGGGCAAAAGGGCAGTTTATACAGATATATTTTAGAGATTTTATAAAAATGTATGCGGTATGGGGTATTTATACATATAAAGGAAAACGGCGAAAAAAATCTGCCCTTTTGCCCTTTTTGGGTTTTGGTAACGGATTTCAATAAAATATCAGTGGCACTTTTGATGTGCCGGAAAGGGTGTTGCTATGAAAGAGTGCGTAAAAGAAGTATGGATAAAATTTAGCAGTCAATCGGAGTATTCCGAGAATGAGGAAAGATTGTTTGCGCTTTTGGATGAAAAGCCGGGAGATTCCATTGTAAAGGTATATGATGCGAGTACCAAAGGCTGCAAGGAATTGAGAAGCCGCAGTTTTGATGAAGCGCATATTTCCATTCTGACGGATGCTTTTGGAAAGGACAATGTAAAGTTTCAGGAAAGAAAAGTGAAAGCAGAACGGAATAGACAATGCACAAAGCCAATTATCCGGCAGATTATACCATGTAACCATGATATGTATGCGGTTGTAAAGGATACGGACGGCGGCGAGTACAAATATAAAGTGCTGCTATATGCGTTGTGCAATGATGGGGAAGTGTACCCCCTATTCTATGATAATTGGTATGGTGTTTGTCTTTCGGGTGATGCGCTTTTCTGTGCGGATAGATACGAATTAGAGGGCGGCGAGATTTATTCGCCGGAGGGAGGAAAGCCGGATGAAGAAAAATAAAATTATCAGTTTAGCGGATGCGCCGGGGTGTCCTGCTGCCGTCACAGTATTTTATGACCGATTCCGGGAGCGGATCACTGGCATTAAGACGGTGGAGCAGAGGAACAACATTCTTTCGGATATGCAGCAGGATTTTGAAAGAGAGGTAAGGCAGGAGCCGCAGAACCGGGATAAGCTGTCGGAGGTTTACCAGTTGCTAAAGCGGAAATGTTGGGAGGTTGGCTTATTTGGTAACGGATGAAGAATTGAGAAAAGTCTATGGAATGTTCACCGACGCATGGAAATTTTACAAGAAATATGCGGATGTGCAGCAGTCGGATGAATATTGGGAATCCGTGGTTGATGAATCCGGGCAGATAGCAAAGAAGTATGATAATGCGAAACTGGCGATCGCCTTATTACTGGCGGCTATTGATGAACTGGAAAGGAAAAGCAAGGAAATGCCACAAAATGCAACATAAAAAGAGCCTGCCTAAGCAAGCCCCCGAACCTGATTAAATTATAAAAGGAGTGGCTTGCTATGTCAAAGGGTAAACGCAAGAATGGTACAAACACAATGCAACGCCAGAGTTATGCGGAGTACGGCATTGGGCGGCAGCGGCTTGAAGAATTACAAAGCGGATGCAGAACCGGGATATATCCCCCTGAAATCCTGAAAGCGGCCTGCAGAGGGCTTGAAGCTATTTCGCCGTGGATTCTGTTATCTGTCAGACAGGGCAAGTCTTTTGACACCCTGGCGGTGCGGTGGGAACTGGGGGAGATAGAAAAGCCGCCATTTTGCAGGACTGATTTTTATTCTTGCAGGCGGCGGTTTTTCGCCAATTTGGATAAGGAACTGAAAGAAAGGGGCGCATAGCGTGAAGCAATATAAATTTTCCGTGGAGGAAACAAAGCGACTGACAAAGAGCATGATTGTTTTGGTAGACAGCCGGGAAAAGAAAAACTCTCACATACTGGACTATTTCAGGAAACAGAAGATTGCCTATCAGGTGGAAAAACTGGAATACGGCGATTATTCGTTTATGATTCCGGCAGCGGCAGCAGGCGAGGACATATTTTTTCACCGGGATTGCGTGGTGGAACGCAAGGCATCCTTGGAGGAATTGTCCGGCAACCTGACCGGGGAGCGTGAACGGTTTGAAAAAGAGTTCCTGAAAGCCGGGAATGACGGGTGCAAGGTATATCTGATGATTGAAGCCCCCGGCGGCTATTCTGACATTATCGGGCATAAATATCGCACAGATTTCACGCCTGCTGCCTATATGGCATCTTTAAAGACCTTTGAACACAGATTTGATGCAAACATTCAATTTATTTCCCCGGAATATGCCGGCTATTACATAGTTTCGACTTTCCAGTATTATGCAAGGGAGATATTAAAATAGCCAGTGGCAGCAGGCCGCACTTGAAAAGAGGGTGCATCTATTCAGCGGCAGGGGTGCCGCGGAATTATAAGCAGGGGATATGTGGTTATTGTGTAACGTGGCGCAGTAACTACGGAAAGGAAATATTATGTTTTGTGTTATTCAGGAAGTAGCAACAAAGACGGTTCCGGCAGGAGAGCCAAAGGGAATAGAGGTATATGAATCACGGTGGACGGCTGACGGTAAAGAGTGCTGCAGCTATGAATACCGTAACAGCGCAGAGCGGTTTGAACGCCCTATCAGGAAATCATACCGCATAAGCATACATGAGAGTTACCGGGAGAATGGGAAAGTCAAGAAGAAACAGACCGTAATTTGTACGATTGGATATTATGAGGTTGTGGACTGGGGCGACTGGCCGGGGGATTTTGTTGTTGGTGGGCTGGCATCAAAAGCGGATGCGCTTGGACTGGAAGAAAGCGAACTGGCAGACCTGATTTATACAAAGTGGCAGGCTATTGTTGACCGCATTTGGGAGGAATACAAACGGACGGAGGAATATGCTGCAAGGCAGGAGAACTGTCGCATAATAAGGGAGCATAACGAGAGGGTAAATGAGTTCACGGAGAAATACGGCGTTACCCGGAGCGAGTACAACCGCTGCTATGATGTGTTCGGCAAATTGCGCAATCCTGAATACCTGAAAAAGATTAAGGCAGATTTCAAGGCAAGAAAGGAATATGAGCGCAGGAGCCGGGAAGAAAGCCGTGGTTACTATGAAAAATTCTATGGTAACTACGGGGGATATAACAGCGGTGGTTATTGCGGCAATTCTGTCAGTAACTACAATGAAGCTGACAAGGCCATGTTAAAAAAGTTTTACCGCACATTATCAAAGGCATTTCACCCGGACAGTAACCCGGATAAGGACACAAGCGAGGAAATGAAGATGCTGAACCGCCTGAAAAGTGATTGGGGAGTATAGGTTTTTGTAACGGTTTTCCCCTGATTTATCCCTATTATTTATAGATTTATCACAGTTTTTCCCGGTTTTGAGAAAAATAGAATGTTGGCAAATAGTGGCATTTTCAGGATATGGGGGAATTTAATGGCACTATACGCGCGGAAAAGTGCAAATTCGCCATTGATTTAGGCAAAACCTGACGTATAGGAAATAGAGAATATAAGCAGATAGAAACATAGTATAGTTACGGAAAGGGGATGTTATGGCGTGGGCGGTTATGGTTCCGGCGGTCACAATAAGACACACAAACGGCTTGAAAGTTTCCGCAGGATAGACAGCTTTGCATTTTATGATTACCTAATGGCTGATAAATACCTTGACTGCAAGACAACCGTACAATATCCGCTTACCAGAGGGGATATTATCTACCATGTACAGAGCAGAACAGCGTTGATTAAAGTATTGAGCATTCAGGACGGGGAATACAGATATGTTGATCTGCCATTGTCAAGGGTTCCCGGCATAGATGGAAAGTCGGTAAGAATGTATTTCCATTGTCCGTATTGTGGACGGCGTGTGCGGTATCTGTATGATTACTATAAACATTATGCGTGCCGGAAGTGTGCGAAGCTGAATTATTCCTGCCAACAGAAAAGCGGCATGGATGAAATACGGCTGAAAATGGAGAGGATTGCGGAACGGTTAGATTATCAGTGGTGGAGAAATGATTTTGACTGTATAGCTGATGTATATTACATACCGAAGCCGCATTATATGAGGAGGGCTAAATATGAAAAGCTGATGCAGGAGTTTAGGGCATTGAAGAAAGAGTATGAGCGCAACATGGAAAACGCACTTATGAAAGCATACAAGGCACTATGCAGATAAAGGTTTGAAATGCCTTGCAGTAGGGCTTGTAATGGGGCAAATCGGGCTTGAAATGGTGCAAGGGTAGAAAAATATAAGGGTAGGGGGATAAAAGGCGAAAATAGGCTTTTAAAACGTGAATAGACAGAGAAAACCGCCCTTGTACTTTTGGCGAGTGTCGGGGCGGTGTTCTTATCAGGTTTGGAAGTGTGCGCCTGCTGCCCGGTATCTGATATATGGCGTGGGGCAGCAGGGCAAGGGCTTATTGTCTGCCGGACATGGGTATTTGCAGATAATCAATCAGGGCAGTTTCCAAAAGCCGGGAATAGTTTACCTTTTGTTCTTCTGCAATCCTTTTCAGCCATGCCGGGAGAGTGATGTTTGTTTTGATGCGCTCATTATCCTTTTTCATGCGGAATAAGTCAGGGTGGATTGTAACGGGCATTACAACATTTCCCTCTGTATCTTCTTTGGAGAGGTTCACGGATGGAGTGGGGATTTCCTCATTGTCACATTCCATACTGTAAACATGGAGGCTTGCGGCTTCTGCTGCCATGCGTGCAGCTTCTTCCAGATTATCCCCAACACTGATACATCCGGGTAAATCAGGGAAGTAGATACTATATGAGCCGTCTGTTGATGGTTCAAAGACTGCAAGATAAGTTAAATTCTGCATAGATTACGCTCCTTTCTATGATAAGCGCAGACAGTAGGGCTATTTAAGCCCCGCCTGCTTGTAAATGCTGTTTAGTGTTCCCGGTTTCAAGTCCCCGTTGTGATTTGGTACTGTGACTTTTCCGGGCTTTGTTGGGTGCTTTAGGCTTATGTGGGAGCCTTCCTGATTGGTGGTGTACCATCCATCTTTACGAAGCACCTTTAGTATTTCCCGAACTGTCATATTGTGTCCTCCTTATATTATGTATTATACGCCTTTTTTATGCGCATGTCAATAGTTTTTGCGTATAAATTATGCGTATTTTACAGAACATAGGTATAGAAAACAGACTGGCAGCAGGAAATAAGGGAATCCCCACAAATGGGGAAAGCGTAAAAGTGTGCTGTCCTGCTGCCGTCTTGCTTTTTATCAGACGTTACCAAAACACAGAACCGCCCGGCCAGTACCCGGAATTTTCCTGGAGCAGATTTGAACCCGTACAGACATAACCCCGATTTTCCGGGGGAATATATGCGGCTTTCCTCTTTTGGGAGGAGCAAAGGGGGATCTGATTATACCCCACCCTGAAATTATGGGATAGCCCACGGCGGCAATATCCCGATTTGAAATCGGAGAACTGACAAGGGCGGCTTTTCCGCTTTTCAGAATACCCACAGCGACACGCCGCAAGCCCCCTATTTTGGATTGTAACGGCATAGACGGTATTCTTATCAGGCAAGGCAGTACAAGCCCGATTTGGGGCAGATAGAGCCTTGCAAAGGCAGTTGGGCAAAAGTGTGGCTCTCACGCACACGTTGATTATTATACTTCACTCTTCCTGAATGAGGAATGAAACAGCTATCCCGATGCAGGATACCACTATATAGTTGCCAGTGGAGCAATCTTGCGTTTAGGTACAGGAAATTTCCTGCACCCCTGACGTGTCAACTTGTGGGCATGGTTCGACACTTGTGTCGATGGTTCGCTTGTGGTTACTGGTGATAGTAATGCAATAACTACACTGACGGACATTTTCCCTTTACCTGATAAATAGTTTTTGGGGGTTTTGAGGGTTTTGGGGAATGAGGGGCAATATAAATTTCACTTTTCCCTGATAGGTATTTTGTCACTTTTGTCACTATTGTCATTAGTCATGGGATATAAAAATGCAATTCTACCTATCAGGAGCAGAGAACAGCTATTCCTTGTTTTGATTATCTGGCACGTACTCCATTAAATCCCCCGGTTGACAGTCAAGAACTTCACAAAGCCGTGATATGGTTTTACTGTCAAGTCCACCAGTTCCATTTTTTAAGGCGGTCAATGTGCCTTGCCCTATCAGTTTTTCTTTGCGGATTTTATAAGTTGTCCATCCTTTTTCTTCTAATAGCCGGAATAGTTTTTGATAGCTGATAGCCATATTGTAACGCTCCTTTCCAGTGGACGGGCGGCTAAAAAAGCAGACACCTTTTCCACTATACATAATATAACATAGAATATGCACAAAATCAAGTGTAGAAAATAAACAAAAATAATCACTTAACTTTGTGCATAATGCGAATGGAATAATCACTTGACTTTGTGTATAATAGACTTATCAATGAAGGAGGTACACAAAGTGAAACAGATTACCAAAGTAAGAAAAACAGTTTGCGCAATGGCTAACCAATTACGGAAAGCCGGGTACTCTCTCAAAGAAGCCTTTAAAAAGGCATGGCAGAGGGTAAAGCTGTCAATGACAGTACGTGCGGCCGGAGTTAGCTTCGAGAACAGACAAGAGCGGCTGGCATTCCTGCAGCAGTTCAAGCCGGAGGATTTGACCGTTACACTGGAAAGAGAAAAGGAAAATAAGTTTGATGGTAACGCCATTCAGATTGTTGTGCATATCAAGCCGATTTCCAGACGTACCATAATTGGATATATCCCCAAAGGGCTTGCAAGGGAGCTTTCCAAAGTGCTTGATATGGGTATTCAGGTAAAGGCTACCCTGATGCAGATTATCGGCGGCTATGGATGGAAAGAAAGCCTGGGCGCACTGATTAACATAACAGTATAAAGAAAATGCCCTTACAGAAGCCGCAAACTTCTGATAGGGGCAGTAACCCAAAAACCGTTACAAAAAAAGTATCAGGGTATGGGGAGATTATAACATTTCCCCTGCCCGGAGTAAAGAGAGGATTTGAAAGAAAATGGATTTAATAAAATGCACCTTTGACGAACTACCATCTGCTATGCAAATGCACGTTCTGTATTGTGAAAAGATTACAGTAGCAGAGTACCAGCTTGCAATATGGAGCAACAAAGACACGCTTTATTATAACAATCTGCCGGAAAAAGAGGTTGTGCGGTTCATATCGCTAATTGAAAGTGACAAGAAATTCATCAATAACAGGACTATGGACAGTATTTACAAAAAGTATGGCTGGGCGGTGTATAACGAGATTCATGAGGCACACAGCGAATACTTGAAAAAGGGGCGTGAGAAAGTTGCTGAACAGATAGCGCAGGAGTATTTCACGATTATCGAAAAAGCCATGAATAAACCGTCAATCCCTTATTGTGATGAACTGCTGAAAGCTATGTCACATTTAGCAGATAAAGGACATTTCAAGTTTAAGGAATGGAGTACAGATCAGGCATATATCTACTTTATGGGTTATCTGTTGGGAAGTGGAAAGCTGGAATGGGAGGGGCGGTTATCATGAAATTAAGAGCAAAGAAAAAAGAGGGAAAGAACCTTGCAACGGAGATTATCAGCATGGCAAAAAGGAAGTTATGGCGGTGCAGGGTGGCATTGATTATCTCACTGGTCGGGAACATCATTCAGGCAGCAGTATTGATTTTCAGGTAAGGTAATAAGGGCGTGGGTGGCGGCTTATATGCCTGCTGCCCTATCCCACATTATAGAAAGGCGGTGCTTGTATGGCAGAAAAGCGGAAAGACAGCAAAGGCAGGATATTGAGGGATGGAGAAAATCAGATGAAAGATGGTCGTTACCGCTATCAGTACATGGACGGCAGAGGAAAGCGGTGTGCGGTGTATAGTTGGAAACTGGTGGAAACGGACAGAACGCCGCCCAGAAAGAGGGACGATATAAGCCTACGGGAGAAAATAAAGCAGATTGACCGGGATGTTGAGGACGGTATAAAAACTGCTGCCAATAACAAAATTACCCTGAATGATATGTTTGATTTGTATATGGCAGGAAAATATGAGTTGAAAGATTCCACACGCTCTAATTATCTGTATATGTATGAAAATTATGTATCAGGTGAGATCGGGCAAAAGAAAGTAGCCAGTATCAAATATTCGGATGTAAAGGCATTTTATAACAGCCTTATCAGGGAAAAGGGCTTCAAGCCTAACAGCATGGAAATTATCAATACAATTCTGCATCCAGTATTTACGCTTGCGGTAAGGGATGGATATATCAGGAGTAACCCCACGGATGGAGTAATGGCAGAGATTAAGAAATCTCATAATTGGGAGAAACCCAAACGCCACGCATTGACAGAGCAGGAGCAGGAAGCCTTTATTGACTTTATTTCTAATTCTGATATTTATAGGCACTGGCTTCCATTGTTCACGGTGTTTCTCGGA
>ERZ808035.694-NODE-694-length-25598-cov-8.954351_pt1 | contig 25598 bp, 22 predicted proteins | sample MGYA00380189_ERZ808035 | MGnify/ENA primary metagenome ERZ808035 (study PRJEB31490, sample SAMN06133407) | mouse gut metagenome | isolation source: M5_1 | host: mice | place: China: Chengdu | collected 2015-05 ...
CCGCCTTGCGGCGGTTGCGCTCCGAAACGCGCCTGCGGGCGCAGCCGCACACACCCCTCCTTCCCGTTGCGGAGGTCCCCCTTCTCTTTTGACAGTCTGAGACAGACGGACGCCTCGTTCCGAGGCGTCCGTCTGTGTTTTCCACCGCTACGAATACAGGTTCTAAATCCCCGGCCCTGTCCCGTATCCTTGTAGAAAAGTCTTTTCGGAGGTGGGCGCATGGTTTCGCAGTGGCTTCGTGCCGCCGATGATTTTCTCTGGGGGCCGGGAACCCTGGCGCTGCTGGTGGGCACGGGTGCTTTTTTAACGCTCCGCACCCGCTTTCTCCCCTGGCGGAACCTGGGCTATGCCCTCCGCTCCGCCCTGGGGCGGGAGGCGCGGGTCCGGACGCCGAACGGCGACGTGTCCCCCTTCGCCGCGCTGATGACCGCCCTGGCCGCCACCGTCGGCACCGGCAATATTGTGGGCGTGGCCACGGCGCTGGTGGCGGGAGGGCCCGGGGCGCTGGTGTGGATGGAGCTCTCCGCCCTGTTCGGCCTCTCCACCAAGCTGGCGGAGTGCCTGCTGGCGGTGAAGTTCCGCAGCAGAAACCGCCGGGGGGAGATGTCCGGCGGGCCCATGTACGTCATGCGGGACGGCCTGGGCCTGGGGCGGCTGGGCGCGGCCATGGGCGCGGCCTTCGCCCTGTTCGCCGTCTGTTCCTCCTTCGGCATCGGCGGCATGGCCCAGGCCAACTCCATCGCCGGGGCGCTGGAGGCCTCCTTCGGCCTGCCCGCCGCCGTCACCGGGGCGGTGACGGCGGGGCTGGCCCTGGCGGTGATCCTGGGCGGCGTGCAGGGCATTGCCCGGGCCTCCGCCGCTGTGGTGCCCCTGATGGCGGCGCTCTACCTGGGGGCGGCCCTGGCGGTCCTCTGGGGCTGCCGGGAGAACCTGCCCGCCGGGATTGCCATGATCCTCCGCTGCGCCGTCTCCCCCCGGGCGGCGGCGGGCGGGGCGGCGGGAACCGCCGCCTCCGTCCTGAATACCGCCCGCTGGGGCATTGCCCGGGGGGTGTTCTCCAACGAGGCCGGCATGGGCTCCACGGCCATCTCCGCCGCCTCCGCCGCAACGGACAGCCCTGCCCGCCAGGGGTACATCAGCATGACCGCGGCCTTCTTCGACACAATGGTGGTCTGCACGGTGACGGGCCTTGTCATCTGCTGCTCCGGCGTCCTGGGCGCGGTGGACGCCGCCGGGCAGGCGGTGGACGGCGCTGCGCTCACCGTCCTGGCCTTCCGCTCCGTGCTGGGGCCCGCCGGCGGGGCGCTTGTCAGCGTGTCCGTCGTCCTCTTTGCCTTTACCTCCATCCTGGGCGGGGCCTATCACGGGGAGAAGGCCTTCGAGTATCTCTTCGGCACCCGGCACCTTTTGCTCTACCGGGCGGCCTTTGCCCTGGCGTCCCTCTGGGGCGCGGCGGCGGATCTGGAGGCCGTGTTCTGCTTTTCCGATATCTGCAACGCCCTGATGTGCCTTCCCAACCTGCTGTGCCTGCTGCTGCTCTCCGGCGCCGTGGCCCGGGAGCTGAGGGCCTTTCAGCCGGAGGTAAAGCGGAGGCGGCAGGTGTAAATTTTCTGTGAAAATCTTGCATTTTTTAATTTTAATGGTATGATGGGTTCTGGTTCAGAAATTTTTCAAAAAGGACTTGATCGTATGGCAAAAATTGATATTATCTCCGGTTTTCTGGGGGCGGGCAAGACGACCCTGATTAAAAAGCTGCTGGCGGAGGCCTTTCCGGGGGAAAAGCTGGTGCTGATTGAAAATGAGTTCGGCGAGATCAGCATCGACGGCGGATTTTTAAAGGAGTCCGGCGTGCAGATTTCCGAGATGTCCTCCGGCTGCATCTGCTGCTCCCTGGTGGGGGATTTCCACCAGGCGCTGAAAGACGTGGCGGAGCGGTTCCACCCGGACCGCATCCTCATTGAGCCCTCCGGCGTTGGCAAGCTCTCCGACGTCATCGTGGCGGTGGAGAACACCGTGGCGGACGTGCCGGAGCTGAAGCTGAACAGCTTCGTCACCGTGGTGGACGCCACCAAGGTAAAGGTATATATGAAGAACTTCGGCGAGTTCTACAACAACCAGGTGGAATCCGCCGGCGCCATCGTCCTCTCCCGTACCCAGAAGCTCAGCCAGGAGAAGCTGGAGGCTGCCGCGGCGCTGCTCCGGGAGAAGAACCCCTCCGCCGCCATCCTCACCACGCCCTGGGACCGGCTGGACGGGAAAACCATCCTCTCCGCCATGGAGAAGGTGTCCCTGGCCGAGGAGCTGCTTGCAAAGATGCGGGCGGAGCATGCGGCGGAAGAGGCTGAGCACGAACACCACCATGACCATGAGGAGCATGAGCACCACCACGGTCATGACCACGAGGAGCATGAACACCATCACGATCATGACCACGATCATGAGGAGCATCACCACCACGGCCATGAGTGCGACGATCCCAACTGCTCCTGCCATGACCATCATCACCACCACGCCGACGAGGTGTTCACCTCCTGGGGCAGAGAGACCCCCAAGGTGTTCTCCCAGGGGGACATCGCCCGCATCCTCACGGCCCTGGACTCCGGCGAGTACGGAAAGATCCTGCGGGCCAAGGGCATTGTAAGCGGAGCGGACGGCGCCTGGGTGGAGTTCGACTACGTGCCCGAGGAGCACGAGATCCGGACCGGGCACCCCGACTACACCGGCCGCCTCTGCGTCATCGGCGCGGAGCTGAACGAGGAGAAGCTGGCGGAGCTGTTCGGGCTGTAAATAAAGGCGGGCCCGGGCTTTTATCCGCCGCGTGTCCAACGGCGTGAATCGCGGCGGAGAGCGGGGAGATTTCCCGGCCGGCGGAGCCGTTCGGCCTGCAATCGCGGAAAGAGAGCGTATGCCATGGATATTCCAGTCTATCTGGTCGCCGGGTTCTTGGACGGCGGCAAAACCAATTTTATCAACGGCGTCCTGGAGGACGGCTTCGCCCGCCAGGACAGAACCCTTCTGATCTGCTGCGAGGAGGGGGAGGAGGAATACAACCCCAACGCGCTGGACAACGTCACGGTGGTCAGCGTGGAGGACGAGGAGGACCTGAAGTGCTCAGCGCTGAAGGCCTGGGAGAAGGAGTACAGGCCCAAACAGGTGCTCATTGAGTACAACGGCATGTGGCAGATGGAGCGCCTCTACCGGGAGGTTCTGCCGGCCAACTGGGTGCTCTACCAGATCATGACCTTTGTGAAGGCCGACACCTTCGAGGTGTACGCCAAGAACATGGGCCAGCTGATGATGGAGAAGATCACCAACGCGGACCTGCTGGTGTTCAACCGGGCGACGCCGGAGCTGCGGGAGGCCCTGCGCAAGAGGAACCTCCGGATGGTGAACCGCCGGGCGGACATCTACTTTGAGAACACCGACGGCACCAGCGAGGACTACCTCACTGGGGACGAGTGCCCCTTTGACCTCAGCCAGGAGGTGATCGACATCCCCGACGAGGACTTCGGCGTGTGGTACGTGGACGTGATGGACCACCCGGACCGCTACGACGGCAGGCTGGTCCACATGAAGCTGATGATGTGCCACTCCAGGAAGTACCCCGGCATCCACTGCCCCGGCCGGTTTGCCATGGTCTGCTGCGAGAACGACGTGCAGTTCCTGGGCCTCATCGCCAGAGGGGACGGGCTGGACGGCCTGGAGAACAGGGACTGGATTGAGGTCACTGCGAAAATGGCGGTGGAAAAGCACAAGGCCTACAAGGGCAGGGGGCCGGTGATGAACATTCTCTCCCTGAGTCCCTGCGAAAAACCCGCCCAGGAGGTTGTCACCTTCTGACAACACCCCGTTATATTTCATGGAAAAACTCCCCTCCGTTTTCGGGCGGAGGGGAGCTTTGAAATCCACGTTGCTTTTTTGGGGAAACCACTTATAATGAGAGTATCAATTTTCTCTTGGAAAGGATCAACTGCCTTGAAACGACGCTTTCCCAAATACCGCATCTCCCTGCCCCTCAGCCTGCTGGCGGCGGTGCTGCTGGCGGGATTTGTCACGCTGCTGGCCCTGTGGTGCCAGCCCAACGCCTTCCGGGGCGTCGTATCCAACTTTCTGCACAAGCCGGTCCTCATCCTGCTGAATGCCCTGCCGGTGGGCCTGCTGCTGCTGGGCCTGGCCTTTTTGTTCCGCAATGTGTTTTTCGGCGCAGCGCTGGCAAACCTCGCCGTCTGCGGCCTCTCCATTGCCAACCGGGTCAAGATCGAGGTGCGGGACGAGCCGGTGTTCCCCCGGGACCTGGCCCTTTTGAAAGAGGTCTCCAGCGCCGTTGGGAACTACGACATCCGCTATCCGGCGGGGGCCATCGCCGCCGTGGTGCTGGTAACGCTGGGATTGGCCGCACTGGGGCTTTTCATCGGCTCCAGGCCCTTCCCCGTGGAAAAGCTCCGGGGCTGGCGGGGCGGGCTCCTGGGCGCGGCAGCCAGCTTTGGCGCCCTGGCGCTGGCGGTGGTCACGGTTCTGGGCTCCGCCGGCCTCTACGACAGCATTGGGGCCTCCAACCCCTACCGGCTGTCCACCGTGTTCAATGAAAACGGCTTCCCCTACAATTTCTGCCACCAGTTCACCACCTTCCCGGTGGACAGGCCCGAGGGGTTCAGCCGCGCTCAGGCGGCGGCCTGGGACGGGGAGGAGGCCGCCGGAGGCGCGGGAAAGAGGGTCCACCTCATCATGGTGATGGACGAGGCCTTCTCCGACGTCACCGACAGCCCCTCCTTTACCTGGGAGGAGGACCCCCTGCCCAACCTCCACGCCCTGCAAAGCGATCCCCACGCCCTCTCCGGCCGCGTAGTGGTTCCCGGCTTTGCCGGCGGCACCGCCAATACGGAGTTTGACGTGCTGACGGGAATGCAGACCAACGCCCTCTCCGCCTCCGCCACCTCCGCCCTGCGGGTGGTGAACCGGAATCTGGACAGCGTGTTCCGCGTCTTTGGGGACGAGGGGTATCACACCTCCTTCCTCCACCCCGGGGACGACTGGTTCTACAACCGGGAGAACGTATACCGCTGGCTGGGCGCGGCGGAGACGGTGTTTGCCGACGAGATGGAGGATCCGGAATACAAGGGCCGCTGGGTGACGGACGGCTATATGGCCTCCCTGATTGAGGAGAAGTTCCGGGAGGCCGTGTCCGACGGCCGGTATCTTTGCAGCTACACCACCACCATACAAAACCACATGTCCTACACCGCCGACAAGTACGGCGAGGGCTACGCCTTCCCTCCGGTGAACGTCTCCGGCGTCTCGGAGGAGGTGGAGACCATGCTGGCCGTATACGCCGAGGGCGCCAGGGACGCGGACGCCATGCTGGGCCGTCTGGTGGATTACTTCTCCGGAAGGCGCGAGCCGGTGGTGCTGGCCTTCTGGGGGGATCACCTGCCCTATCTGGGGGATAACCAGCTGGGATACCGGCAGCTGGGGCTGGACGTATTCCCCGGCCCGGAGGGGCAGGAGAACCTGGCGGCCTATGAGACGCCCTATGTCATCTGGGCCAACGACGCCGCGGCAGAGGCGCTGGACTGGGAGAGCGCAGTGCGGGCACTGGACCTGCCGCACGGCGGAAGGCTCTCTGCCTGTTTCCTGGGGGCGGCCCTGCTGGAGCTGACGGGGCGGGGGGAGAGCACCCCCTGGTTCGCCTTTTTGAACCGGCTGCGCCGGGAGGCTCCCGTGGTGCAGAAAACCGTCTGCATGTCCATGGACGGCACCGTATTCACCGGCCCCGCCGGGGATCTGGCGGCGGAGATTGCCAAGTGGCGGCAGTGGAGCTATTACAAGCTGAAATACAAGGAGATCCCCTCATGAAGAGCCGCCGGATGGCCCTCTGCGGCGTCCTCTCCGCCCTGGCGGTGGTATTTCTGACGCTGGGCGGGGTGATTCCCGTCGCCACTTTCTGTGCGCCCGTGCTGGCCATGGCCGCCCTGCTGCCGGTGCTGGAGGAGTGCGGCCCCCGGGCCGCAGCCACGGCCTGGGCCGCCGTGTCCCTGCTGGCCCTGGTGCTGGATCCGGACCGGGAGGCGGCGCTGGTGTATCTGTGCTTCGGGTGGTATCCCCTCCTGCGGCCTGTAATCGCCGGATGCCCCTCCCCGCTGGCAAGGCTTGGGATCAGGCTGGCAGTCTGCACCGGGGCGTGCCTCTTTCTCTACGGCGCAATCTGGCGCATCCTGGACCTGCCGGAGGATACGGCGGGGTTCGGCATTCTGCTGCTGGCGCTGGCCAACGCCACGTTTCTGGTTCTGGACCGGGCGCTGGAGCGGCTGACGCTCCTGTGGCGCAAAAAGCTGCGGAGGCGGCTTTTTCCGCATCCCTGAAGGATAAAATACGCCGCCCGGCCGGGCGGCGTTTATCTGTTATTCTATCCTCTCTGTATCTGTCCACGTCCCGCCGGCCGCCCGCCTCTTGCGCCGCAGCCGGAGGGAGAGGCCGGACGCAACCAGCGCCTGGACGGACAGCAGCACAAAATACACCCAGGCCCTTCTGCCAAGCCCCCCGTACACGGAGATAAATACGGCGTACGGCACCACGCAGAGGGCGGAGAACAGGCCGTCGCCGCTGCTGGCCGCAGCGCCCAGAAGGACGGAGGCCGCCGCCGTCCACCGGACAATACAGGCGGCCCGCACCCATCCGGCCCGGTTCCTCAGAAAAACGGCCGCCGAAAACCACACCGCCAGATACAGCCGGCTGCAAACCGCGCCAAGGGCCGTGACACCGCCGCCGCAAAACAGCGGCCCCGCATTCACAGCCGCTGCCGCGGCGAACAGCACCGCTGCCGCGGCAGACACCCGCCTCTCCCACATATCGCGGTTGGCCTTGAATCGGAGCCATCGCATCTGAAACGACATCCCGAAACCTCCTCAGGGCGTCTCCGCCTGTTTTTCTCCGGCGCCCTCCGCCGGATGGAAGTGGTTCCAAACTGCCTCTGCCGCATCCCGGGGCACTGCCGCGGCCAGCGTCTCCACATCCGCCTCCCGGATGGCCCGGACGGTGCCGAAGTGCTTCCGCAGGGCCTCCCGCCGTTTGGGGCCCACGCCGGGGATGTTGTCCAGGGCGGAGCGGGTGGCGCTTTTGCTGTGGCTCTCGTGGTGGAAGGCGATGGCAAAGCGGTGGGTCTCCTCCTGGATCTGGCCGATGAGGGAGAACACCGCCTGATTGCCCACAATGCCGATCTCCCGGCCCTCCGGTGTCACCAGGGCCCGGGTGCGGTGGCGGTCGTCCTTCACCATGCCGAAGATAGGCACGGCGACGCCGAAGTCCTCCGCCACACTGCGGGCGGCCTGGGCGTGGGTCACGCCGCCGTCAATCAAAAACACATCCGGCAGGGGCAAAAACTTCTCGTCTCCGTCGGCGGCCCGCCGGAGGCGGCGGCGCAGCACCTCCCGCATGGAGGCATAGTCGTCCGGATGCCCGCCTGTCAGCTCTTTGATGTGAAAACGGCGGTAAGCGCTTTTCAGCGGCCGGGTGCCGCTGTACACCACCATGGAGGCCACAATGTCGCTCTTTCCCGTATTGGAGATGTCAAAGGACTCCATCCGCTCCGGCGGGGCGGGCAGATCCAGCATTTTTTGCAGCAGCTCCAATGTGTGGGCCACCCGCTCCTGGGCGGTGGTGGCCCGCTCCGCCTCCTCCGCGGCGTTCCGCTGGGCTAGGCGGCGGAGCTCCTCCTTCTCCCCCCGCCGGGGGACGTGGACCCAGACCTTGTGCCCCGCCCGTTTTGTCAGCACCTGGGAGAGGTTCTCGCAGTACTCCTCCGCCGCCTGGGGCAGCAGAATCTCATGGGGCAGTATGGCCCGCGGCAGGTAATACTGGGCGGTCAGGGCGGAGAGCATCTCGGTTTCGTCCTCCTCCATAGGGGCGGCGAAGAGCTCCGTCTCCCGGCCCGCCAGGTTCCCCTCCTCCATGTGGAGCACGGCGTAGCAGCACTTTCCGCTGCCCCGGTAGAGGCCCCAGATGTCCGTGTCGGCACAGAGGCCGGCGATCACCGTCTGCTTTTTCCCAAGGGCCTGAATCGCACCGATCCGATCCCGCAGCAGGGCCGCCCGTTCAAAGCGCAGCGCCTCCGCCTCCGCCTCCATCTCGGCGGTCATCTCCTTCAGCAGCTGCTTCCCTCTGCCCTCCAGCATCAGCGCTGCCTGATCGATGCGGCGGCGGTACTCCTCCGCCGTCATCTCGGGGCGGCAGAATCCGTCGCACCGCCCCATGTGGAAGTTGAGGCAGGGCCGCTCCGCCCCCACATCCCGGGGGAATTTTCGGCTGCAGGTTGGCAGCCGCAGGGCGGAGAGCACCGCGTCCAGGGCCTGGCGGGTCTCAAACCGGCCGCCGAAGGGCCCGAAATACCGGGCGCCGTCGCCCGCCCACTTATGGGTCATGGTAAAGCGGGGATACTCGTCCTTTGAAAGGCGCACAAAGGGGTAGCCCTTGTCGTCTTTCAGCAGGATATTATAGCGGGGCATATGGCGCTTGATCAGGGAGTTCTCCAGCACCAGGGCCTCAAATTCACTGGTGACGAAAATGGTGTCGAAATGATCCACCTGGGACACCATCTGCCGGGTCTTGGCGGTGTGGGAGGCGCTGTCCTGAAAATACTGGCTCACCCGGTTTTTCAGCTTTTTGGCCTTGCCCACATAGATGACCTTTCCGGCTCTGTCCATCATCAGGTAGACGCCGGGGCTCAGGGGCAGGGCGTTGGCTTTTTCCTTCAATTCATCGTGGGTCACGGGGATCCCTCCTCTCCAAACGCAGTCAGATGCCCCAAAGGTTCCGCAGAACTCCCCAGGCCAGCAGTGCCGCCGCCAGTGCCCAGGCCAGGATGCCGGCGGCCTCGGGACGGCGGCGCTGGAGCCGCAGCAGCCCGGGAATCCAGGGCGCCGCCAGCACCAGGCCCCAGTTGTATGCGGGGAGAAACCGGCCGTGGAGCAGGCCCAGGCACAAATCGGTAATGCCGCAGCCGGGGCAGCGCAGCCCCGTGAGGCGCCGGAAGAGGCAGGGGATCCGGAATCCCAGGGGAATCAGAACAAGGCCATAGAAAAGGCCGGCGCAGAGAAGGCCCGCGCCGGCCAAAAGCCTTTTATGCCGCATATTCGTTCAGCTCGGATTGCAGCAGGGCGTAGGAGATGATGCTGAAGCCGAATACCGCCAGCAGCAGATACAGGATTCCCAGATGGCCCGGCGCCTGCCCCTGTTCCGCCCGCCGGCAGTCCAGGTCGTCGCCGGCGCGGTAGAGCCAGTAGAGGCCGTAGATATTGCAGGTGACGATGGTCAGCAGCAGCACCAATCCGCCGGAGGGCCTGTCGGGGCGGGCTGTTACCAGGTTCATATCCTCGGCCATGCAGTACAGCCAATACAGGCTGTAAATACCGCAGGTGACGATGGACAAAACGATGCAAAGGCCGATGCTTCTTCTCTGAATGGACATAGACAATTCCTCCCCCTCTTGAAAGCCGTACCAACCGGCCTCAGCACACGGTTCTGCGGCCAAAATCCACCGCGGGCCGCCTGAAATGCCCTCAGGCCATCCCCGCCGCCTCTCCTCTGTCCGCAGCAAATTCTCCATGGAGATCCGCACGCTTCGGCAACCGGTACGGCTTTCTAAATTTTGCCGGATCTCCGGCTGCCCCACACGGGGCGGAAAAGGCGCTTTAAGGCGGCATTTAACGGCCTCAAAGCAGGCTTTCAATTGATTATAGCACAGGCCGCAGCCAAAGGCAACAAAAAGGCGGCCTCCGCAGAGACCGCCCGCCAGACTTATGATCCGCCGGTTACTCGCCGAAATTATCGTTGACCAGTTCCACCAGCGCGCCCACGGCTTCCTTTTCGTCTGCGCCGTCTGCAATCAAGGTGACGGCGGTCCCCTTCACAATGCCCAGAGACAGCACGCCCAGGAGGCTCTTGGCGTTGACGCGGCGATCCTCTTTCTCCACCCAGATGCCGCTTTTAAATTCATTGGCCTTCTGGATAAAGAAAGTGGCGGGCCGAGCGTGCAGACCTACTTCGTTATTAACAGTAATCTCCTGTGTATACATAATACAGCTCTCCTTTTCTAATACCAATGTTAGTCAAGACTGCGGCAAATTAAATTCTGCTACCATCATAACTGGTTTTTTCCATCCCGTCAACGGTATTTTTCACAAACATTTGAGGAAATCTTCTTTTGAGAAAAAACCTTTTTAGTAGTTTATACCATTCTCTCCTCATTTTATACCGGAGGATATTCATTTTCAGCGTCCATACCGGATTTTTTCAGCGCCAATAGCGGCGGCGTGTTTTTCCGGAACCGGGGCAGGCGCCGGCGGCATTCCCTGCGGGGCGCGGGTTTCGGGCCGTATCCGCGGCCGCTTGGCCCCCTGGCAAATACAAGGCCCTTTTTCAAAAACTGCCGGGACTTTTCCGGGCCGCTCCGGACAACAATAGTGGTGGTTGACGGGGTCGGGCTGTCCGGCACCGGCGACCGCCCGTAGGTCTTTTGGGTATCGCATACACTACCTGCGCAAAGGAGGACCACACGTTGAAAAGAAGTTTTGCACTTTTGCTGACCTCCCTGCTGCTGGTGTTTTCCCTGACGGCCTGCGGTAAGGACCAGCAGCCCGGCGGCGTCAATGACAACGGCTCCGTGTCCGGTACCGACGGTTCCGCAACGGACGGCGTCAACGGCGGAGACATGGCCGGCGACAACAACGGGCCCGCAACAGGCGGCGTCAACGGCGGAGACATGGCCGGCGGCAACACGGCCGGAAACGGCAGCGGCTCCGTAACGGACGGCGTTATGGACGACGTGGGCGACGCGGCCCGCGATGCCGTCCGGGACACCGGGGACGCGCTTACCGGCGGCACCGCCGGATATACCAACAGCCGGGCGAACGGCTACACCTATGACCAGATGGTACAGAACGGGCGCGTTTTTTAACGGCACCGTTTGACACCGGCTGCGGCGTCTCAAGGCACAAAAACGCTTTGAGACGCCCTTTCTTTTTATTTCTTTTTACTTTTCTTTTTCGCCGGCCTCCGGTATAATAGAGCCGGAAATGCCGGGCCGGACGGCGTCTCTCCCCGGCTTGGGCCCCGTTTGAAAACCGGCGGGACACAGCAGCTCTCGGGCGTCTGACGGTGCCCTTTGGAAAGGACGGAGTGCGAGATGTGCCAGGAGTTCTCCATGCGGGCAATCGCCCGCGTCCACAGCCAGTTCCCCTCAAAATTCGGCATACCCCGGCAGAGCGGGCTGGTGGACGGGCTGGAGTCCACCCTTATCTTTGAACCGGAGTTCCGCAGCGACGGCGCCCTGCGGGGGCTGGAGGAGTTCTCTCACCTGTGGCTGGTGTGGGTGTTTCACCAATCGGCAAAACAGGGGTGGTCCCCCACCGTACGCCCGCCCCGCCTGGGGGGGAATGCGCGGATGGGCGTGTTTGCCACCCGTTCCCCCTTCCGCCCCAACCCCATCGCCCTCTCCGCCGTGCAGCTGGCCGGGGTGGAGCACACCGCCCGGTGGGGAACGGTCCTGCATCTCCGCGGTGCGGACCTGATGGACGGCACTCCCGTCCTGGACATCAAGCCCTACCTTCCCTATGCCGACTGTATCCCCGACGCCCTGGGGGGCTTCGCCGCCGCTCCCGCCGGGGCAGCGCTGGAGGTGGTGATCCCCCCGGATCTGCTGGAGCGGGTGCCCCCCGCCCACCGGGAGGCCCTGCGGGGCGTACTGGCCCAGGACCCCAGGCCCCGCTACCAGGAAAACCCGGGCCGGGTGTACGGATTCGGCTTTGCGGGGCTGGAGATCCGCTTCAGCGTGGCGGGCGGAACGCTTACGGTACGGGAAATCCTGGAAAGCCCCTGATGCGGGGGACGGGCCCCCGCACGCCGGAAATCCGCCGGGGGACACAGTCCGTTTTCGTGCAAATCCACTCTTGCAAATTCTGCACAAACGGCTATGATAGGGATACAACTCAACCGTTAAACGTTTGCGTACGGGATCGGGCCGTACGGGATAAGGAGTGCCTGTATGTCTTATCACTATCTGTTGGATCTGGCCCTGATTTTGCTGAGCACCAAATTTTTCGGTATTCTCACCGGTAAATTTCAAATGCCCCGGGTGGTGGGTTCCCTGCTGGCTGGCCTGCTGCTGGGGCCCGCTGTGCTGAACGTGCTGTCCGAGACGGCATTTCTCTCCCAGCTCAGCGAGATGGGGGTCATCGTCATCCTGTTTACCGCCGGTATGGGGACGGATCTGAGGGAGCTGCGGAACGCCGGCAAATCCGGTTTTTTTGTGGCGCTGTGCGGTGTACTGGTGCCCATGGCCATGGGCACGGGCTTTGGCTTTCTGGCAGGCTGGGCCGGCTGGCTTCCGGAGAACACACTGCTGGAAAATGTGTTTCTGGGTACGGTCCTCACCGCCACCTCCGTCAGCATCACCGTAGAGACCCTGCGGGAGCTGGGCCGGCTGGACACCCAGGTGGGCGGCACCATCCTTGCCGCCGCCCTCATCGACGACGTGCTGGGCCTGATCGCGCTGACCGTGGTGGCCAGCTTTGCGGGGGAGGGCACCAGCCTGCTGCTGGTACTGGCAAAAATTGTCCTGTTTTTTGTCTTTGCCGTGGCCGCCTCCGCTCTGGCAATCCGCTTTTTCCACTGGATGATCTCACATGCCAGGGGGAAAAACCTGCGCCGCTATCCGGTGTTCGCCTTTGTCATCTGTCTGCTGCTGTCCTATTGCGCCGAGGAGTTCTTCGGCGTGGCGGACATCATCGGCGCATTTGTAGCAGGCCTCATCGTCGCCTCCACTCCCAAGGCAAAGTACATCCAGTCAAAATTTGAACCCCTGAGCTACCTGCTTTTAACACCGGTGTTCTTTGCCGGCATCGGCATTAAAGTGGAGCTGCCCGCCCTGAACGGAGCCCTGGCCGCCTTCTCCCTGCTGCTGCTGGCCACGGCGATCCTCTCCAAGGTCATCGGCTGCGGTCTGGGCGCACGGCTGTGCGGCTTCCGCGGAAAGGAGTGTGTCCAGGTGGGCGCCGGCATGGCCTGCCGCGGCGAGGTGGCCCTGATTGTGGCCAACCGGGGGCTTGGCATGGGGGTGCTCAGCCAGTCGCTGATGACGCCCATCATCATCACCGTAGTGGGCTGCGCGGTTTTGACGCCCATCTTGCTGAAGGCGGCCTTCCACGGCCAGCCCAAGGCCGTCCCCCACGCCAGCAGCCTCACGGACGGCTACCGTGCCACGGAACAGCTGGATCTGGTGTCCGCCAATTTGCTGAATCAGGAGTCGGCGCGCCGGCAGGAGGAGGCCCGGTGACTGCATTTTCAGGCCGCCTGCGAAAAAAAGGTTGATTTCCCCGGAAAGTGCATGTACCATAAAGAAATGGGATGAAATGCGCGCCGGAGGGTTCGGACAGAGCCATGGGGCCTGTCCGGATTCTCCGGCGCGCCGCATGCCGGAGCATAAAACAGCTGAACACAGGAGGAAAACGGTCTTGGGGCAGAGGGATTTGACAAAGGGGGCGGTATTCCCCACCATGTGCGTCTTCGCACTGCCGATGATTCTGGGAAACCTGCTGCAGCAGTGCTACAACATTGTGGACACCTGGGTGGTGGGGCACTATGTCAGCTCCGCCGCGCTGGGGGCCGTGGGTTCGGCATTTGCCCTTATGACGTTTCTGACCTCCGTCCTGCTGGGTCTCTGCATGGGCAGCGGGGTGGTGTTCTCCCTCTGCTTCGGAACGGGAGACGGGCCGCGCCTGGAAAACGGCGTCCGGGCGTCCTTTCTTCTGACGGCGGCGGTGGCGGCGGTCCTCACCGCCGCCTCCCTCCTGGGGGTGGACGCCATCGTCGTCTGGATGAATATCCCGGCGGAGATTGCGGAGATGACCCGGGACTATTTGATACTGGTATTCTGGGGGATTCCGGCCATTGCCCTGTACAACTTCTTCGGGGCCTATCTGAAGGCCCTCGGCAACTCCGTAGTGCCGCTGGTGTTCCTTGGGGTCTCCACCGCGCTGAATATCGCGCTGGATTTACTGCTGGTGGCCGTCTATCCCTTTGGGACGGCCGGCGCCGCCGCCGCCACAATGATCGCCCAGTACGTCTCCGCGCTGGGCATCGGCCTGTATACCCTGCTGCGGGACAGGCAGCTGCGGCAGGCCTTCCGCCGGTTTTCCGTCAGGCGCGACAGCCTGCGGGAGATTGCCGGCTACTCCCTTTTGACATGCATGCAGCAGTCCGTTATGAACCTTGGCATCCTGATGGTGCAGGGGCTTGTAAACAGCTTCGGCACCGGGGTGATGGCGGCGTTTGCGGCGGGGGTGAAGATCGACGCCTTTGCCTATATGCCGGTGCAGGAGTACGGGAACGCCTTCTCCACCTTCATTGCCCAGAACATGGGGGCAAAACGGGCGGAGCGGATCAGGCAGGGCGTGTGCTACGGCGTGCTGACCGTGGTGGGCTACTGTGCGGCGGTGTCGCTGATCCTCTGGTTTATGGCAAAGCCGCTGATCCTCATCTTCATTGACTCCGGCGAGGCCGCCGTAGTCGCCGAGGGGATCCGCTACCTCCACACGGTGGGCCCCTTCTACTTCGGGATCGGGTGCCTGTTCCTGCTCTACGGGCTGTACCGGGCCCTTGGAAAACCGGCCTTCTCCGTGGTGCTGACCGTGATCTCCCTGGGCACCCGCGTAACGCTGTCCTATACCCTGGCGCCCCTTCCGGAGATCGGGGTGGCCGGAATCTGGTGGTCCATCCCCATTGGCTGGGCCCTGGCGGATCTGACGGGCTTTCTCTATTATCTTAAAAACCGGGAGCGCCTCATGCCGGATATGCGGCGGGGAGCGCCGTGAGCACAGTGTGCCGGAACGGACATCACGGGGATACTATGACAACAGGGAGGCAACGCCGTGGCAAAGCATCTGGATCAATTTACAAAGCCCTTTCGGGACAGCCGCATCCCCTTTTTGCTGGCTGAGGTGATTACCGACGGGGAGGGAAAAATGGTGGACGTCGTCTGCCGTTTTGCCAACCCGCCGGCAGCCGCCCTGTTGGGCCTGCCCGTGGAGGCGCTGCAGAAAAAGCGGTTTACCCACACGTTTCCGCCCAAGGGGATGAAAGCCCTTGAACCGCTGCGTCAGGTGGCCTTTTCCGGATCTGCGGCCTCCTTTCTCTACACCACGGCGCTGAATCAAAAAATCTCCGTCACCTGTTATCAGCCCCTGTACGGCATGGCCGCCTGCATCCTGGACCCCCTGCGGGAGGAGGCCTCTCCGGAACACACCCGTTTTCTGGCGGAGAACCTGCCGGGAACCGTGCTGTCCCTGGAATTGAGCCGGACGGGGATCCGGTGTCTGTCCTTCACCCCCGGGCTTTGTACGCTCACCGGCTGGAGCCGGCGGGAGCTGCTGGACCGCTGCACGGAGGATTTTTCCGCCCTGGTGGAGCCGGGAGACCGGCCGGGACTGCTGCAGGCCCTGCTGGACGCCGCCAGAGAGGAGCGCCAGACCTTCCACGCCTTTCACCTTCTGCGGCGGGAACAGGAGCCGCTGTGGGTGGAGCTGCGGGGGGAGATTTCGTCCCGGCGGGAGGGCGTTACCGTATTCTACGCCATTTTGCTGGACGAGGCGCCGTCCCGCCGAACCCGGATCCAGCTGGAGGAGGCCCGCCGCCAGCTGGCGGATGCACAGAACGAGATGGAATTTCTTCTCGACGGGCCGCCGGCCGCCCTGTGCCTGTTCCGGCGGGAGGCGCCGGAGGCGCCTGCGCTCCCCGTGCGGCTGGGCAGGGGGCTGTCCCAGATGCTGGGGTATCCGCTGCCGGAACTGAGCCGCCGTCTGGCGGCAAATCCCATGTGGCGGGTTTTGCCGGCGGACCGGGAACCCCTTGCCGCAGCCGTGGAGCAGGCACAGGGCAGCGGCAAAACACTGTATCACACCTGCCGCCTGCGGGCCAGGGGCGGATCCGTCCGCTGGGCGGCTCTGGGCGTGGCCTGGCAGGATCTGGGAAACGGCGCCGGCCTGATCTGCGCCGCCTGCTTTGACATCTCCCGGGAGCGGGAGGCCTCCGAGGAGGTGCAGTTCCGGGCCCAGCTGTGTGAGCTGATGCTGGACCAGTCCCGGATGATCAGCTTTGACTACGACCCCATTGAGGACGTTGCCCGCACCAAGCGGCACGACGGCTCCAGCCGCCGCGTTCAGCATGTCACCGAGAATTACCTCACCGCTATGAACGAGGATCAGGCCATCCACCCGGAGGACCGGGACCGCCGGGCCGCTATGATCAAACGGCTTCTGGCCCGCCCCTGCAGTGAGACGCTGGAGTACCGGGCGGATTACGACGGCCAGGGCTGGCGGTGGTGCCGGCTCTCCTGGATGAGTTTGATGGACGACAGCGGCGGCGTGTGCCGCCTGCTGGGAAAGGCGGAGGATGTGACCCAGCGGAAGATCTGCGCCCTGCGGTTCCAATCCCTGGCGGCCCGGCAGCGAAAGCTTCCGCCCGACGTGCTGGCCGTTATCCGGCTGGATCTCTCCGCCGACCGCATTACGGACGCCAGGACCGGCAGCCGGTACCTCTCCGGCGTCCTCTTTGGCAACACGGCGGACGCCTGCCTCCGCCACCTGCGGGACAATGTGCCGGATGCTGCCCAGCGGCAGGAATTTGACCGGCTGCTGCGGCGTGGACCCCTGATGGACGCCTTCCGCGGCGGCAGCCTCCGCGTGGAGCTGGAACACCGCTTTTCCCTGGGCGACGGCAGCGGAAGCGTCTGGGTCCGCACCGTGGCAGAGCTGGCGGAGGATCCGGAGACACTGGCGTTTACCGCCTTCTGCACCATCGCCAATATCGACGCCCGGCGCCAGCGGGATGAGCTGCTGGAGGCCCTGGCCCGGCGGGACTACGACTTCGTGCTGTCCGTCAACGCCTCCACCGGCCTGTGCCGGGTATACGGCAGAGACACACCGCCGATTACGGTGCGGTACCGCACCGTAGCTGCCCAGTATCTGGGCAGCCAGGCCCCCTCCCGGAAGCGGTCCGCCTTCCGGCAGGCGGCACGGCTGGAGACCGCACTGGCACGGCTGGAGACGGAGGAGGTCTACGAGTACACCGGTAGCCTGGGGACGGACAGGCCCCGGGAAAAGCGGATGCGCTGGTCCTGGCTGGACCGGGAGGCGGATCTTCTCTTGATGACGCTGGAGGATGTGTAACCGTTTTTTTATCAAATTTTAACCGCTCTGTTGCCGGTCTGTAAGGAAAATCCCCCTCTTTCCGTGTACAATTGTACCGGGAGTTCAGAAGTGCTGTTCACGGAAAAGGGGGATTTTTTTGAGACGTTTTCTGTTTGGGATCTGCTGCCTGCTGCTGACAGGCTGCTCCGCTCCCGCGCAGACGCCGGGAGCGGCCGCCTCTCCGCCCGCGGAGGAGGCCGCCGCCATGGAATACGCGGCAGTCCTCACCATCCCGCTGGCGGATCTGGCACCCTATGCGCCGCTGGAATCCATGGAGCCGGACACGGCGGGGCTGGAGACCATGGGGGAGCTCCTTTGCGACGAGACCCTGCCGGGCGGCACCCGTGTGGTGTGCTATTGGCGCCCGGATCACACGGCGGGCCCAAACCACCTGACAGACCCGGACGCCCAATATGAAAAGCACTGGGCCATCCACCAGGGGGATCAGCTGCTGCGGTTTGCCGCGGAGTACAGCGGCTATGAGGACGGCTATAGGGTGCGGGCCTTTGAAAACGTGCTGGGACAGAGCGGCTTTCGCATCGAGGCGCCCCGGGGCGCGGCCTACACTGCCTATGACTATTATGTGTTTGACGAGACCGGCGTACCCCGCCTGCTGATGGACTGCTCCAACAACGTGCTGGAAAAGGACGTGGACGGCGACAGGGTGACGGAACTGGTCTGGGACTACCACGGCGGACAGTTTGTCACCTGTGCCTTCCTGCGGGAGGGGACCGTCTACCAGGTGGAGATGATGTCCCTGCTGGCGGACCGCCTGCCCTTCCCGGCCCTGCCCGCCGGGGACCTGGAGAACTGGGGGGAGGCGGGCCTGCCGGTAAACATCCTGGCGGGGGGCTGGGCGGTCATCGACGAGCCCGGGCCAAAGACGAGCATTGAGGGATACCTCCGGCCGGCGGAGGACGCACTGGAGCTGTATGTCCCCGCCAATCAGATTCCGCTGGAATCCTGGGCGGCAAAGCGCTATACCCTGATCAACGGCGCTCCCGCCTGCCGGGACATTGTGCCGGAGGGAGAGCCGGAACCCCCCTGGACAGTTCTGGGCCCCGCCGTGCCCGCACCCCGGGAGTGGGCGGGCCAGGACCTGGCGGGGCGAAACAAATCTAAAACCTGGGCGGGGGTTGAGCCGCAGCACCTCTCCATGCAGATGGTCTCCGTCCGGGACGGGTGGATGGTAATCTCCGTCAATCACGACATCGGAGCGAATGCCGACAACTACGTCTACCGCACCCACGACGGCGGCGTCACCTGGCAGGAGGCGGCCAAGCTGGAGGAGGCAGGGCGCTTCCCCTGCGCGGTTGAATTTTTTGACAGTCTCCACGCCGTGGTGGGCATCGAGCAGTTTGACGGCGCGCCGGTGTTCGTCACCCGGGACGGCGGGGAGAGCTGGGAACGGGCCGATCTCTCCCTGCTGGACGATCCGGACAGCTGGCAGGCATACAACATCTTCCGCTCCGGAGACTGGATTTCCATCGAACTCCGCCGAGGCACCGGCGATGAAACGGAATACCGTCAAGTGTTCTCCCGGGACTGGGGCGAAACGTGGACGCATGAATAAGAATAGATGAATTTCAATCTGTCCGGCGGAGCCGGACTCCTCCATTGTCCATTATCAATTATCCATTATCCATTAAAATGCCAAGCGGGAGAAGAGGCCTTCGCCTCCTCTCCCGCTTTGGTCGCCGCACCTATTCGTCCAGCTTGAGCACCGCCAGAAACGCCTCTGTTGGAATCTGTACGCTGCCCAGGCTCCGCATTTTCTTCTTGCCCTCCTTCTGCTTTTCCAGCAGCTTCTTCTTCCGGGTGATGTCGCCGCCGTAGCACTTGGCCAGCACGTCCTTGCGCATGGCCTTCACCGTCTCCCGGGCGATGACCCGCCCGCCGATGGCCGCCTGCACCGGCACCTCGAAGAGCTGGCGGGGGATGTTCTCCTTCAGCTTCTCGCACAGCTTCCGGGCCCGGGGGTAGGCCTTGTCCTTGTGGGCGATAAAGCTGAGGGCGTCCACCTGGTCGCCGTTTAAGAGCAGGTCCACCTTTACAAGCTCGCTGGGCCGGTAGCCCGAGAGCTCGTAGTCCAAAGAGGCGTAGCCCCGGGTGTTGGCCTTGAGGGTGTCGAAGAAGTCGTAGATGATCTCGTTTAAGGGCATCTGGTAGTGGAGCTCCACCAGATGGGTGTCCAGGTACTGCATGTCCTTGAACTCCCCCCGGCGCTCCTGGCAGAGGGGCATGATATTGCCCACATACTCGTTGGGGGAGATGATAGAGACCTTCACATAGGGCTCCTCCGCGTGCTCGATAGCGGAGGGGTCCGGGTAGTTGTGGGGGTTGTCCACGGACACCATGGAGCCGTCGGACTTGTAGACGTGGTAGATGACGGAGGGGAGGGTGGTCACCAGGTCCAGGTCGAACTCCCGCTCCAGCCGCTCCTGGATGACCTCCATGTGGAGCATCCCCAGAAAGCCGCACCGGAAGCCGAAGCCCAGCGCCACGGAGGACTCCGGCTCGAAGCTCAGCGAGGCGTCGTTGAGCTGGAGCTTCTCCAGCGCGTCCCGGAGGTCGGGGTATTTGGAGCCGTCCTCCGTGTAGATGCCGCAGTAGACCATGGGCTGGACGGGGCGGTAGCCCGGCAGGGCCTCCGCCGCGGGGGCGGCGGCGTCCGTCACCGTGTCGCCCACCCGGGTGTCCTTCACGTTCTTGATGGAGGCGGTGAAGTAGCCCACCTCGCCGGCCTCTAATCTTTCGCAGGGCTCCAGCCCCAGGGGCAGCAGGTGGCCGCACTCCACCACCTGGTAGGAGGCGCCGGAGGCCATCATCCTCACCTGCTGGCCGGTGCGGAGGCTGCCCTCCATGAGGCGCAGATAGACGATGACGCCCCGGTAGCTGTCGTACTGGCTGTCGAAGATCAGGGCCTTCAGGGGGGCGTTCACGTCCCCGGCGGGGGGCGGGACGTTTTTCACCACGTCCTCCAGCACGGCGTCGATGTTGACGCCCATCTTGGCGGAGATCTCCGGGGCGTCCAGGGCCGGCAGGCCGATGATGTCCTCCACCTCCTGCTTGGCCTTGGCGGGGTCCGCGGCGGGGAGGTCGATCTTGTTGAACACCGGCAGGATCTCCAGGTCGTGCTCCATGGCGAGATATGTGTTGGCCAGGGTCTGGGCCTCCACGCCCTGGGTGGCGTCCACCACCAGCACCGCGCCCTCGCAGGCGGCCAGGGACCGGGAGACCTCGTAGTTGAAGTCCACGTGGCCCGGGGTGTCGATGAGGTTCAGCTCGTAGGTTTCGCCGTCGGCGGCGGTGTAGTTCAGCCGCACGGCCCGGGCCTTGATGGTGATGCCCCGCTCCCGCTCCAGGTCCATGTTGTCCAGCAGCTGGGACTCCATCTCCCGCTGGGAGACTGCGTTGCACTTTTCCAGCAGGCGGTCCGCCAGGGTGGACTTGCCGTGGTCAATATGGGCGATGATGCTGAAATTTCGGATGTTGGATTGCTTTGCCATAGAAATGGGCCTCCTTTTGGATACCCCGGGGGTATCGGGGGGATTGGATTCTTTGGGAATCCGGCCTGCGGGCCGGGACGGGGGCGTTCTCGCCCCACGGGGCGGGATGGGGGTGCCACCCCTGCGGGGCGGGGGCGGTTTGTACTCGCCCTGGCGGGCGGGGGGATTTCAGCCATGAAGATGGCTGGGCAATGCACCCCCCATTTTCTCTTTTTCTGAGCACAGAAAAAGAGAAAACGGGCCGTGCACGGTCCAAAAGAGAAAAAGACGCTGGGGGCGAGAATTTGCCCATGTGGGCAAATTTCGCCCAAAGTACGGGGGCTGGCCTGAACCAGTGCCCATAAAGCTTGCCGGTCTTCTGCCGGGTGCGTCTGACAGCGTACCGCCCGGGGGCGCTCTGCCGCATCTGCGGCTGCCCTCGAGGGTGTTTTGCTGCTTTGACGCAAGGCCTCTAGCGCCGTTTCCCGCGCTTCGCGCATCGTCTGCTCCGTGCGGGGAAGAACGTTCGTCTACCGACCGGAAGAAATCAGCGCTTGTCTGTGCGGCCCACCAGATAGTCGATGGTGACGTTGAAATGGTCCGCCAGTTTCCAGGCGTTTTCAATACCCGGAAGATTTGTACCATATTCTAATTTTTGATAATATTGCTCCGCAACCCCAATGGCCGCGGCAACCTGCACTTGTGTTTCTTTTTTTTCTTTGCGCAACTCTTTCACCCGCATGTTGATTACAATATCCATAAATACCTCTTGACACAAAGTATAGTTTGTGATACCTTAATTTTAACAAACTATATGGGGTGTTTTGAATGTCCGATTTTATGAAATGGCTGTATGCCAACTACATCAAAACTTATTTGGATACAATTCCACGGGAGGACTACTTGCCGGATTTCTATTTGTTAGAGGACGATGTTGTTCCGGATACGCTGAACAGCTTTAACAAAACGCAGGAATTTACAGCTGTCCACGCCTTCCTTTTGGGTCTGCGCACAGGCCGTGGTCTACCAAGAGAATAGGAGCAGAATCCCACCCAAACGGAACCTGCTATGCGCAAAGCGCGGGAAGAGGCGCTTGAGGCCTTGCGTCAAAGCAGCAAAACACCTCGGAGGCAGTCACAGATGCGGGTGAGCGCCCCCGCAAGGTACGCTGTCAGCTGCACTCGGATTGAGGCCGCCAAATTTCCGGGTACCGTCTGAGGACAGCCCCCGTACCTTTGGCGAAATTTGCCCGAATGGGCAAATTCTCGCCCGGCGTTCTCTTTTCTCTTTGGACCGTGCACGGCCCGTTTCTCTTTTCTCTGCCAAGACAGAGAAAAGAGAAATGGGGGGTGCATCTGCCCAGCCATCATCATGGCTGAAATTCCGCCCCGCCCGCCAGGGCGAGCAACCCTACCGCCCCTCGGCAGAAGAGGCCAAACCCTCACTCCCCCTCACCGGGGGCGAAGATGCCCGCATAATCATAGTTTACCACAAATTCCCGCAGGGCGTCCAGCCTCTCCCGGCGGTTTTCCGCCGTCATCCGGTACTCCCCCGTGGGCATGGCCTCGGACATCCGGTACGTCACCCGCCCCGCCACATGGATATGGTCGGCGTAGTTGTCCAGGTCTGTGATGACCGGCAGGTCGTCCATAAAAAATTGCAGCTCCGTGTTGTCATAGCCCAGCAGCGTCTCCGTCACCTCGTCCAGCATGGCAAACACCGCCTCCGTCTCCCCCAGGCGGTCCGCCTTGTCCCAGAACAGGATGCTGTAGGGGGAGAAGTAGAAGAGGAACTCCGTGTCCGGGTATCGCTCCAGCCAGCCGATAACCTCCCGCAGGTTGGCCGTGTAGTTTTCCCGAAACCAGTCCGCCGGCTTCGCCGCCTCCCGGTGCTCCGGCCGGTCATAGCCCCCCAGGGCCTCCTCCCGGTTAAAGGACACGTTCCCGTCCCACACAAAGGCGTCCTGAAGCGCCTGGGTCTCCCCCTGGGCCTTTTTCAGCACCGTATAGGCGGAGCGCAGAAGCGCGTCCTTGTTCAAAAGGTACTGCCCGTCGTTCCAGGGGTTGTCGTCATAGAGATACCCCGGCAGCTGATCCGGCTCCTCCGCCGGGTCGCGGGAGAGGAGGTTGGGATCCAGGCCGAAAATCACCCGCCTTACATCCTGCCGGGTATTGGCATAGGCCAGGGCCTGGCCAAACTCCCGGAAGCCGCCGTTGGGGAAGGTGATTTTTACGGTGGAGGTCTCATAGAACACGTCAAACCAGAAGGGGCGGTAGTTGGCGGCCAGAGAGGAGCCCAGCAGGATGGTCTCATACTCCTGGCTCCGCAGAAGCCCCGCGCCCTGGGCCCGCTGGTCAAACCAGACCTCCGCCTCCGGGTCCGGGGCGTGGTAGTGGAAAAAGGGGTCTATCAGCCGCACCGCTCCGGCACACAGCGCCAGAAAAAACAATGCTGTGGACAAAAGGATCCATACCCAGCGCGTTTTTGCAGTTTTCAAAGCCGCCCTCCTCTCTCCCGGAACGGGTCAGAAATTGGAGTAGATGAATGTGGCAGTGCTGGAGAAGGACAGCACTGCCCAGGCCAGCAAAAGGCCGCAGAGTACCGCCCCGCCGGGGCTTGGACGGAAGTCCTCCATCCGCCGAAAGACGTTCCGCCGCCCCAGGGAGACCGCCAGCCCGATGCCAAAGAGCGCCGCCAGCACCAGCCCCGGCACCCATTTGGCGGCAAAGGGCAGCAGCGTCCGCAGGGCCGTGGCCTCGCTGTCCAGCGCCCCCGCCGCCAGCGCCTCCAAAGGCAGCCCCCCGCCCCCGGAGACGGCGGAGCGCAGCAGTCCGCCCGCCGCCGCCAGGGAGGGCGCCTGGAAGAACACCCAGGCCAGGTTTACAAAGAGAAAGGTCAGGGCCCAGCGCAAAGCCCTGGGAAGGCGCTCCCGCCCCGGCCAAAGCCGTTCTGCGATCTGCGCCAGTCCGTGGAGCAGCCCCCAGGCCAGGAAGGTCCACCCGGCCCCGTGCCACAGGCCGCTGATGAGGTACACGATCAGGATATTGACGCAGGTGCGCGCCGTTCCCCGGCGGCTGCCCCCCAGGGGGATATAGACGCACTCCCGCAGAAAGCTGGTGAGGGTGATGTGCCAGCGCTTCCAGAACTCCCCCACGCTAAGGGCCCGGTACGGCGAGTCGAAGTTGACGGGAAGATGAATCCCCAGCAGCCGGGCGCAGCCGGAGGCAATGTCGCAGTAGCCGGAGAAGTCCAGATACAACTGCAGGGTATAGCCCAGGATGACCACCCAGGCGGCAGGGGCCGTGAGGCCGTCCCCCAGGGCCCAGCCGTTGGACACCACCGTGCCCAGAGGGTCGGCCAGCAGCACTTTCTTGGCCATCCCCAGGGAGATGGCGTACAGGCCCGCCGCAAAGTCCTCCCCCTCCGCCCGCAGGGGCTTTTCCCGCAGCTGGGGGAAAAAGCCCTGGGGCTTCAGAATGGGGCCGGAGGAGACGGTGGGGAAAAACAGGGAGTACGCCGCATACCCGCTCCACTCCCCCCCCGCCAGTGAGAAGCCGCCGGTATACAGCTCCTTGAGGAGCCACAGCTGCTGGAAGGCAAAAAAGCTGAGCCCCAGGGGGGCAGGGCCCACAGAGAGCCGCCCGCCGGTGAAAAAGGCGGCATATTTATAGGCCGCTAAAAGAGCGACGTGCCAGGCAGACGCCAGGGCAAACGTCAGTCTCCGCCTCGGCTGGCCGGGCCGGAGGGACTGCGCGGCATACCAGGTCACGCAGAGAGAGAGCAGAACAGGTGTCAGAAGCGCCAGGGAGCCGCAGCCCCGCCAGTAGAAGAACAGGCTGAACAGTGCCAGCGGAACCGCGTTTGCCGCGGTGCAGCCAATAGCGCCCCGGCGAGCTGCCGCGCCGCTCCAGAGGCGGCAGGCAGCCACCGCCGCGGCCAAAAACACCAAAAAGCCCAGGGACTGAAAGCTCATGATTTTGTATCCGACAGGGCGCTGAGCCGGGCGTCGGCAGAGCTGAGAACCTGGGTAAGGCTCTGACAGCGGCCTGGGTAGGCGTCGGAGATGGCCTGACTGCTGAGATCGGGGAACTCCGCTTTCTGGGCGGCCTGGCTCCGCAGGGCCCGGGCGTACCGGGCCTCAGACAGCTTCATATCTGCCCCGGCCAGCCCCATGGTGCAGGCGGCGGGATCCAGGGAGAAGTAGGCCTCGTTGGCCCCGGCGGCCCGGTACAGGTGGCGGTAGAGCTGGTAGACGGCGCTGGAGAGGTAGTCCGACGCCGCGTTAATAGCGGCCTTGTCCCCCAGCTTTCCCAAAAGGCCAAACAGCACCCCCACCGCGCCGGAGAGCAGCTTGCTCTGCAAGGTGGCCAGAATACTGCCCTGGAGCACATTCCCCGGCTCAGCGGCGTTCAATATCTCCTCGGAGGTCAGCATGCTGCCCTCCCGGGACAACGTGCGGCCCAGGATGAAGTCGGCGGAAACGTGATAGTAGTCGCAGGCCTTTACCACAAACAGCAATCCCGGCTCCCGGATACCGTTTTCATAGTGGCTGAGCAGGGCCTGGGAGATTCCCAGATCCCCGGCGGCGGTGCGCTGGGAGACGCCCCGCTCCTGCCGCAGCAGGGACAGTGTCCGCGAAAATTCAGATGCCATAATCTCTCTCCTTTGGGGGAAGTTTCCAAAACCCGCCCGTTTGCCGGACGTACGGCTTTCGGGCAAACCCTCACCAAAAAATAACGCGCTTTCCCACATGGGGCAAGGCTTAGGCCTCGTTTGAAACATGTCGAAACGCCGTCTTGCGGCGTCTCTTTTCGCCAGGGCTGCGTTGATTTCCCTTAAAATCCGTCAGGATTCCTGCGGGAAATCGCCTTGCCTG
>ERZ808035.703-NODE-703-length-25338-cov-5.457068_pt1 | contig 25338 bp, 22 predicted proteins | sample MGYA00380189_ERZ808035 | MGnify/ENA primary metagenome ERZ808035 (study PRJEB31490, sample SAMN06133407) | mouse gut metagenome | isolation source: M5_1 | host: mice | place: China: Chengdu | collected 2015-05 ...
GTTGTTGTTTCTATATCCCTAATCTTACCTGTTTTATTTAATTCCAAATACCCATAACAAATATTTTGATAATAACTACCATACTGTAAGTGTGTCTCTATCATATTTCGAGGCATCTTACATGCTAATAACTGTTTATATTCTCTTGATTTAGAAATTTTTAAATCATTAAAATCAATTTTATTTAATTTTTTAAATTCCGAATATATAGGAAGCATATATTGGTCTGTAAATCTACTACATATATCCTCAGCGCAAGTTATCATTTCTTCATAACTAATGCTATATGACTTTTTATCATTAATATGTTCCATAACCTCAAATGTAATATGTTTTAGTAATTCTTCAATTCTTTTATAATAAGTAACAGCATTTACACCAGCCTTTTTAAATAGAATTTTGCATCTCTCATCAATTTCTTTATCAATTTTATCCGTACTCTCAAAGGAATATTTTTCTTTTACTTTATTGTATATATTTACAAATCCTTGTTTATCTTTTTTATACTTTTTCTTTACCTTAGCTATAGTTGCTCTCGGAGATTTTGTAGTATTCAATACTTCAGAATATAAGTTCTCCGCAGTTACATCAAAAATATTATCCTTATTTTCATAAGAATTATCTGTAAAAAGAATGTAATTCGTCACTATTGATTCCGATCCTTCTAATAAAATCCAATTCAATATAATTTGCTTCGCAGTATCAGCAGTAATCAATGTTCTTTTTACTTGTATGGCCTTTATCCCGCTTGTAGAAATAACTAAATTTCTAAACTTGTCTTCATTATCATCAATTGTTTCAGGAATCAATTTTCTCACAGATACATCATCAACTGTTTCAAATTCAACTTGCATATTATCACTCATTGATAGCATATAAAACACAAATACCTTAATTTGATAGGCAAAACCTCCCAAACTATTTATTCCGCTCTGATCTGGCACAAAAGTATCCATAAAACTCACCCTTCCCGATGCAACTATTTAGATAATTATAACATCAGCCTTTTCTATTTTCTACTAATAATCATTACATGTCATTAATATATTCTGCTGTTCTCTTTTAATAATACAATCATATACCTTTGCATCGCCGATATTCACTTTAGAATTCGTGAAATAATAAAGACATGGCTATCCGCCATGCCCTCATTTTATAATAAAATAAAATTTAACGATAATATCATCCCTTTGTTTTTAAATTATATTTCTCTGGCAAAATACCAATTATTTGAAATTGTTCAATCAATTTTTCTATTGAAGTTTTATTTGAATAATAAATTGTTTTCCATCCAAGTTCTGTTGCTATTGATATATTTTCCTTTTGATCATCAATCAACAAAATTTGATATTCTCCATATATCACATCTTTCGATTTTACGAATTTTGAAAAGTCCTTAAATGTCTGCTCATGCGGCTTACTCATTTTTCGTTCATAGGACAAATAACGTTCTTTACAACATAATGGCAAATAATTATCTCTTATATATTTATCTCCATTCTCTCTATCAAGATTTGAAAAGGGTATAATTTCATACCCATATTTTGCCACATCTTCCATAAGTCTTTTCATATTTTTATTTGGCGACCACGTTTGCTGCCACCTTTCTTGAATTTTCTCCCATTTACAGTCATCTAAATTCTTCATATCATCCGAAACTTCCATAAGATATTCTTTAATAGTAATGTCTCCTAACATCATTTTATCATTGATATTAAGTCTATCTCCTTTATAAGTTGGTATTTTAATATCAAATTCCTGTTTTATATACATATAGAAATCATCTATATCCCCGTCTAAATAAACTCCACCCAGATCAAGAGCTATACAACGTATCACTGGATTTTTAGACTCTGAAAATGTTCTATCAAATTGTTTACTTATACTATCGACAAGATACCCCGCAGATAGTTCTGTTAATTCAAAAAATCTATTATATTGTCTGTCTATAAATGGAATTTTTACCCTTTCATCCGAAGAACTTTTTAAAACAAATATTCCAGACTCTCTTTTCTTTCCATCTATTTTTATTTGTCCCTTTAAATTAGCAACACCTTCTTTACCGGAATACGCTCTTACCTTTATTTCCTTATCCATCAAATCGTTGTACAATTTAATCAATCTTTCTTCATTTGGAAAAGCACATAATAACATTGCCTTATTCCTAAGTTTTTCGATTTTCTCCCTTTGCATTGTATATTTATCATCTAATAAAAAATCCAAATCGTGTCCTATCACTCGTAATTCAGCAGCATCTTCGGCAAACATATCAAATTTTTGTTTCACTTCTTTTGAATTATAATGCTTATTTTTACTCCATTGTTTACTTACCATTACACCCAATATAGCAAGTAAAACATTACTTATAAATATGTATCCTGTTCCCAATGATTGATAAAAATTTAAAGGGATATTTAAAATATTTTTTTTTAATTCTGTACCTTCAATAATATTCAGAAAATTTGGTGCATTAAGCCAATATACAAGACATATCCATACGGACAAAAGAATATTTTGAATTAAATCATTATTCCTTCTGCACCAAAAAATGCCAACAATAAACAACATAATCAAAAAAAACGATATTTCAAATATACTATCCATTTTCTATCCCCTCATTAAAAATAAAAATTGCTCGTAATTTCTTATATATTTTTCTATTCTATTTGAAGAACGCAAAATATAAGAAGGATGATATGATTTCACAAAAATTTTTCCATTATATTTATAGTATTCAAACCCTGCGTTTACCTCCTCCTTCTGTTCTTTAAGCAATTTATTACATATTGTATCTATTACAATTTTTCCAAACATAAAAACAATACGTGGTTTTACTACATTTATTTCCTTCAATAAATTTTCAAAACAATTGTCCAGCTCTTCTTTATTGGGATACCTCAACTTCCCATCATCCCCCACCGGAGGACATTTTACTATATTCGTCTTATAAACACAATGCCCGTATTTCTCAGCAATTTTTTCCATTTGATTCACTAATTTCCCGCTGCGCGTTCTTTCGTCAAAAGGACGCTCATCGCTATTTTTCTTTATTTTTGCCGACAAACCAATCAGCATGATATCCGCCTTTACACTAGTATCCATTAGAGGCAATTGGCTTAGATATAGATTACATTTGTGACAATTTTCTATCGTTTCCATCATTCGCAATCCTTTCAATATAATCGTCTATTATTTTATCTGTCACACAAGAAAAATTTCCTGCCGAAAAATTATACTGGGTTTTTGTACCTTTCTGAACCTTTGTTTTGTAATAATCTATAGCAGAACAACTTTTTAACAAATTATCATACAACTCTGTGCCATGATATGGGCGAAATCGAAACGCTACTGCCCTAAAATTTCCACTCACTTTGTTGGAATAAGATTTTATATCTTCGACTAATTTTAATGTCTGACATAAATCATCTTCTGTCTCTTTCGGAAATCCACAAATAAAATATCCTTTTACATCTATTCCCTTTCGTAAAAGCATTTTCACAACATACATCACCATATCGGTAGTCCCTTCTTTGTGAATCATTGTTCTTATCTTTGAACTTCCAGATTCTATTCCAATAAACAGCTCATCACAACCACTTTTTTTTAAATCACTAATATAATCTTCTGCATTAATAAAAGATTGAATATGTGCCATTGCTCTCCAATGTAGTTCAGAAAAACATGAAAAAATATGGCTTGCAGCTTTTATGCTGTTTACATTTTTTAAAAACAAATCATCTAAAACACGAATTGACTCTATCCCAGGCGTAATTTCTAAAATCCTTTCTATTTCTTCCTCAATACTTTTGTTACTTCTTACCCTTACTGGTATATCTGGATTTGAATATCTGGAACCAGAACAGAAGGCACAATTATAGATGCAACCTCTAGAAGTAATTATGCACTGCTCTAGTCTTCCATAATGATTATAAATTGCTCTATCTTTAAACAAAAAATTATCCAAACAAATATTATCCAGATTTTCTGGGAAATAACATGATTTGTTTCCAACATAATATACTTTACATCTCTCCGCCTCATATAAAATATTCTCTTTGCATACATTACGAACAATATCAGGAATAATCAGTTCGCCTTCTCCAATTATCAACGATAGATAATTATCCACATCCCATGTAATAATATCTTTCCAAATAGCTCCAATTGCTTTTCCTCCTAGTATAACATGAACCTTTCTTTCTATATTACTAATAATTTCTTTAACAATGTCCATATTTACTGAAAAAATATTAAATCCTACTGTTTTAAATGTACCATTATTAATAATATTTACAATATCTCTTACCCCTAGTCGATTGTAGACAGCATCTACTAATCCAGCTGAAATGTTTTCTTGATTTAATCGAGTCAATATATACCCTTGTCCTATTGGCGGCAAATATGTTTCTCCATCATCATAACTATCTCTATAAAGAGGCGAATTAAATATTATAATATCTTTTTCTTTTATATTATCTACTATCTGATCCAAATGTACCATAGTTTAACACCTCTTATATCATTATTTAACTTCTTTTTCTATTTCCTTAACCAAAGCAGTTCTCTCATAAGTTTTTATACTGAAAATATAGTATTTTATTGTTTAATTAGTGTCTGTTGATTAAGTTCCTTTTAGTTTATATTGGTTGCCATGTATCGCATATCCGCGATATAGCCAGATCAGCAGAAAAAGTATTCGTTTATATATCCTAAAAAGATTCCGTTCCAGATAATGTCCGATCCGTGCTTTATAGTGTTCGGCTGTCCATATCAGGCGGCCGCTTTTATTGCAAGGGGCAAAGGATAGCTTTTCCAGACGACCATATCCCCCCTTATCAACACTGACATCAAGTTTTTCCCTAAATTTTACTGACAATTTTACTTTCCCTCGAACTATGGGCCGTATCAAGGCTGTCTATTGCTCACAATGCGTTCTGAAACAGAATACACCTTGTTCTTATACATATACTCCTGCTGCTTATATGGTTCAAAAGTCGTCAGGATAGTCAGTGTATCACAAGTACCATCAACACACGGGATATTCCATCATATACCACCAAGCATTGCCAACACCTTCTGCGGACGCTAAATGCTATTCAAACAATTCACAGGCAAAATTCCCGAAAATGTCATTAATTTTGCTTTTATAGGAATACATTCTGGTAAATATCGTAAAGTTACTTAAAAAGCCTAAATCATCCTTATTCCCTGCCTGGAAAAAATCGCCCAGCAGACTTTTCAGGGAAAATATCTGTCCTTTTAAGCTGTCCCCTGATGTGTAAAAGGGCACCTTCCTCTTCATTTCCAAACCGTCTCTCGAACACCACAAATCGCTGCCATCCTGCGATTCTCCTTCCTTATAAAAGAATTTAAAATGCTCCGGGGGGATAACTGACTCATCCGCAATGCTAGCCCTTCCTACTTGATTCCTGAAGGAAAAGTTCCACCTGCTATTAAAATCAAAGCCCCCATCTAATGTAAAGTCTGAGTTTTTCTCTATCTCTTCCGTATCGACTGCTGGTATCCCCCATTTATTTGCCATATTTTCCGCAGCATTTTGCAATATTTTTTTCGTTTCTTCGCATTTATAATGATAATCGGAATTATAGTAAACCCAGTCATCCTTCCTTCCGCCATATAACATGTTCATAGCTTCGCCTTCCATGTTATTTGCATAACTGGCCGCCCTCACATTTTCTTTTGCAAATATTTCATATATCTCGCCAACGATCTTCTGTTGATCCATTTCATCATCCCCGGATGTCCAGCGTTCGCTTGCGACATGTTTCCTCATCGCCAGGCAGCATTCCTCAAAAAAGGCCTCCAGCTCATTTGCGCTGATATTTCCGGTATAAAAATTTCGCATATAACTTCCAATTTGTTTTTGCATGTCATATCCGAACCGGTTCCCGAACAGACTCTTAGGCATCGGCTGTTTCTCATAATAATTAGGGTATAATTCATATAACATATCAGACAGGTTTTTAGTTTCAAATGAATCCAACGAATCTCTTGGTGATAGTTTTGTTAAATCTATCTGCTTTGCCCTTTCTCTATCCTCCAAAGTAGCCTTCGCCAATTCCGATGTTATATCCCTTGCAGGTGTGTTAAAGTAAACGTTTCCCATATGCGCTTCCCTCCCGATCCAAAGTAACTGTTTTGTTGCCTATTGCCATTGCAGGATTGCCTCCGTTGATACAGTTATCGACATAAGCATGCAGAAAATGAATGCCAATGCTATAAACTTACTGATACGATTTCACAAAAAAGCCCGGGCAACGCCGGGCTGAAAAGAATGTTATTTTTTTATTTAGATCCCGCTGTATAACATCGGAATCCCTGTCTGCATGAACATCATTGCATGCAGTGTCAGATCGAACCGCACTGCCTTCTCCATCGCCTCATGATCCTGCTCAAACCCCGCTTTTTCTATACCGCACAGGCTGCAGAGCCGGGCATCGCCGCTGGCAGTATCATCATTATAAAGTTCCATGTACAGCCACCGCAATTCTTCTATATGGCGGGCCATACGGTCTTGAAACAGCATTTCTTCTTTTTTCGTCATTCTTGTCACCCTCTTTCCTTAAATCAATCCCAGTTTTTCAAACGCATTGTAAAGGCCGTCTTCCGTCACAGACGGGCAGACCATATCGGCTATCTTCTTCAGGGAAGGACTTCCGTTGGCCATACAAATGCCCGTTTCCACAGCCTGGAGCATCTCCAAATCATTCATACTGTCTCCAATGGCAATGGTATCCTCCCTGGAAACACCCAGAAATTCACACAATCTTTCCACTGCCTTTCCTTTATGAAAAGCCTTGCTGGCCAGTTCTCCATTCACAATGCCGCAGATATCTTCGTCCTGAATGCAGAAATCAAATTCATCCCGCAATACCTGCATAGGTTTTTTCAACCGTTCTGCACCCCTGCTCATAAATGCCATCCCATAGATCGGCTCTCCGTCGTATTCTGACATGGGATGAATTCCCAGCTCATTTTCAATCTGAATCCGCCACCGCAATAACTCGCTGTTCGCTTCGGACTGTGCATTTTCCGCAAGGAACTCCTTAAACCCCTCATCCGTATAACTGCTATTTCTTCCTCCTATGGTACGGTAAATACCGCTTTCCTTAAAAACATCCAACACTCTGTCCTGCTGTTCCGGGGTCATCGGGCAGTCATAAACCACCTGGCCGCCATACTCAATATAACCGCCGGCACTGGCAACCAACCCGTCAAAGCCAAACTTCAGCACGGGCAAAAGCATGCCGTAATTCCTACCGGAACATAATACTACTTTGTGTCCCTTGTCCCTGGCCCGACGTACCGCTTCGACCGCGGACGGGGGAGGAACGTTTTTTCCCGGTTCTGTCAAAGTACCGTCGATATCCAAAAAAATCAATTTCTGATTCATAATAACCTCCTCGTATTATATAATCATAGCCATTCTTTATCTTTTCTACAGATTAGGCTATACTATCTTAGATACTGTGGATTGTTTGCTACCTCCTACCACTTTGATGGTTTTTGTAAGGCTACAACCACAGTCTCTTTGTATATTTGTTAATCAGTTAGATACCGCATGACGGTTTATTTAGAACGAGGTTACAATCGCAAAGAGTACCTGTGGCTCTAAACAGTATCAAATACTTTTCAAAGGAGTTTTCTTATGATCTACGTTGGAATTGATGTTGCCAAAGACAAGCACGACTGCTTTATCGCTAACTCAGATGGTGAGGTATTATTGAAAGCCTTTACCATCTCTAACAATCGCGAAGGTTTTGAAACCTTATTTCAAAGAATCTCATCCGTATCCGGTGATTTAGACAAAGTAAAAGTAGGACTGGAAGCTACCGGACACTACAGTTACAATCTTTTGGGATTCCTTCTCGATAAAGGTCTGGCCACCTTCGTTATCAATCCGTTACATACCAATCTTTACAGAAAAAGTCTAAGCCTTAGAAAGACGAAAACGGATAAGGTCGATTCCCGTACCATTGCCACCATGATGATGTCCGATATGAACTTAAAGTCCTACTCAGATACATCTTACCACAATGAGGAATTAAAGTCACTCACTCGTTACCGTTTTGATAAAGTAAAGGAACGGGCGAAGTTGAAAACCTCTGTTTCGCGGCTTGTAAACATCCTTTTTCCAGAACTGGAAAATCTTGTTCCACAACTTCATATGGCTTCTATTTATGCTCTGTTGTCTGAGTTCCCAGGTGCATCCCACATTGCTTCTTCACATCTAACAAGGCTGGAAAACCTGCTTTCAAAGACTTCTAAAGGACACTATGGCAAAGACACCGCAATCCTCTTTAGGAATGCCGCAAGGGACTCCATTGGCTCCCACATGCCCGCCAAATCCCTGGAACTGAAACATACTATCAAACTCATTCAGGAATTGACCATAGAGATCAATGAGGTCGAAACCGAAATTAAACGTATTATGGACGAGGAAGTCAATTCACCCATCCTTACAATCCCCGGTATCAGTTACCGTATGGGGGCAATGATAATTGCTGAGATTGGGGATTTTAACCGTTTTGATTCAGCCGACAAGATACTTGCCTATGCCGGAATGTCTCCATCTACCTATCAGTCAGGGCAGCTGGATAACTGTTATGCTCACATGGAAAAGCGGGGTTCCAGATACCTGCGGTATGCCCTTTACAATTCTACAAAATATGTCTGCCAGTGGGATGAATCATTCGCTGCCTATCTTGCTAAAAAGCGAGCTGAAGGAAAGCATTATAACGTTGCTTTATCCCATGCCGCAAAGAAACTTGTGCGTCTGATTTACGCAATGGAGAAATTCGGGCAACCATACAGTAAGGCAGCTTAATTCTTTCCGTAAATATCTCCTTTTAGAGTGCCAGATATGACACTCTGTTTGTCATGCAGTTTTCAAGGTACAGCTATATCTGAAATGCCATTCTGCAATTCATTCAAAAAATCATTTCAGGTCTTGACTTTTAATAGTTAGTCTTACATCATATATTTTATATTTTTCTTTTGAACGCGCTTTCATTCTATTTATTATAAATTTGAAAAATAGCTCTGTCAATCCACCATATTTCTTTTTCTGTTTTCACCAAAACAGATTTTGATATTTTATATAAATTGCTGATTTTATGTTTTTTATTATCTCTTGTATTGACTTTTTATCATCCCGCATGCTATTCTCGCCTTAATATGAACGCGAGTACATTATGAGCATTTAATAGTGCATCAAAACAAAATTTTTAAAGAGAAAAACAAGTTTGTGTCTGCACGGCATCCACAAACTTGAAATGCATAAAAAGCCGTGCAGAAAGAGGTAAAACTATGAACTACGATTATGCGAAGATAGCAAAAGAAGTCATTCAAGCCGTCGGCGGGTCGGAGAACATCAAATCAGCCGCCCATTGCGCTACTCGGCTGCGCCTCATTGTCGCAGACCGTTCTCTGGCTGACGATGAAACAGTTGGCGAAATTGACGCCGTAAAAGGTACTTTTTTCACAGCCGGGCAATATCAGATCATCTTTGGCACCGGCCACGTCAACCGGGTTTATGAGCAGATTGTTCAGCTCGGTATCGCCGAAACCACTGCCAGCGAAGCGAAAGAAGCAAAAATGGACGGCAAAAACCAATTACAAAAAGCCATCCGAACTTTTGGGGATGTATTTGTCCCCGTCATACCTGCCCTGGTGGCCACCGGTTTATTCCTCGGTCTGAAGGGTGCCTTGCTCAATAACAACTTTCTCGCTTTATTCGGTATGACCAATGCCGATATTCCCCAAACCTTTCAGGTTCTGGTGGATGTACTCTCCGGCACTACTTTTGCTTTTCTGCCCGCCATTGTATGCTGGTCCACGTTCCGTGTATTTGGCGGCTCTCCGGTACTCGGCCTGATCCTTGGATTGATGCTGGTAAATGGCTCCCTGCCGAACGCCTACTCTGTGGCAGATCCCTCTAGCGGCGTAACACCTCTTATGCTTTTCGGGTTCATTCCCATAGTAGGGTATCAGGGCAGTATTCTTCCTGCCTTTGTAGCCGGGGTAATCGGCAGCAGATTGGAAAAGAAATTGCGAAAAACAGTTCCCGCAGTTTTTGATTTTATGATCACGCCTTTTCTCGTGCTATTTGTTATGCTGATTCTTTCCCTATTGGTGATTGGCCCCCTCCTGCACGCACTGGAAAATGTTCTGCTTGTCATCGTAGAATATGCGTTGGAACTTCCTTTCGGCATCGGCGGCCTGGTAGTAGGTTTCTTCTGGTCTATTATCACCCTCACAGGTGTCCACCATATATTCAACATGCTGGAGATCAGCCTGTTAGCCAGCACTGGTTTTAATCCGTTTAACGCAATTTTATGTATGTGCGGTTTTTCCTCGGCCGGCGTATGTCTCGCCATCTCCATAAAGGCCAGGAAAAAAGAAATCCGCGCCATCGGCCCCAGTGCCACCGTATCCGCCCTGCTGGGTATCGGAGAACCCGCATTGTTCGGTGTCATCCTGCGTTATGGCATGAAGCCGTTTCTTCTCAGCTGTTCCATCAATGGCGTAGCCGGTATGATCGCCATGCTGCTCGGAATGAAAGGAACCGGCAATGGTATAACCACAATTCCGGGGCTGCTGCTGTACATATACTCCCCTTCCCAGCTGATGATGTATGTGGTGCTTGCCCTCGTTACTTTCGCCACCGCTTTCAGTCTGTGTTGGTTCTTCGCAGTACCTCCTGAAGTCATGGAAGCCGACAGTTCAAAAGGGAGCAAAAAGAACGTTCCCGCACCTGCACCGATCCCCTTCCCTGATGTGCTGGGAGCTGTAGCGCAGGGAGTTTTCGTTCCTATGGAAGAAATCCCCGATCCAACATTTTCCCAGGGAGTCCTCGGTATATGCTGCGGCATCGATCCTGAGACAGGAAAAGTATATTCCCCTATGGACGGCAAGATCAGCCAGCTCGCCGATACATTGCATGCTGTGGGCATTGAGGCGGAAGGAGTGGAACTGCTGATCCACGTAGGTATCGATACTGTAGAAATGAAAGGCGATGGTTTCAAGAGCCATATCAAAGAAGGGCAGACTGTGAAAAAAGGTGATCTTCTGCTGACTATGGATCTGGAAAAGATCAAGGCCGCCGGCCACCCTGCCACCATTATGATAGCAGTTACGAATTCCGATGACCTGTCCTCTGTGGAAACAATAGCTTCCGGTCAGCTTAAACCCGGCGATCAACTGATGTGCCTGAAAGCATAATATCGTTGATTGGCTCAGGCAATACTTAAATCGTGCCAAGACAGTAAAAGCCACCCGCCAGGGTGGCTCTTACATTCTTGACAACAACGGCTGTCAGGAATAAAATATTCCTATGTAATAAGGCGGATTTGATAAAACCCGCTAACAGATATTTGCCTGATATTATATGAACTACCCATGATTCCATGCACGAAGAAAGGAGGGATTGCCATGGTCAGCATGCAAGATATCGCCGATAAGGCCGGAGTCTCCAGAGTCACCGTTTCCAGAGTTCTCTCTAACCATCCCTCCGTTAAGGCGGAGACGCGTCAAAAGGTACTCTACTGGGTCAAAGAGCTGGATTATGAACCGAATCTCATCGCCCAGAGTTTGGCAGGAAACCGGACGAATATCATTGGTCTGCTGGTTCCTGAGATTGCCTATCCCTTTTTCAGTGAAATTATAGAATCTATCGAAAACCAGGCATTTTATGAAGGATACAGTGTGATTATCTGCAATACGCACCGCAGCCTGGACAAAGAGAAAAATATTCTCGCCCAGCTGCGCCAGCGGAAAGTGGACGGGGTGATCGCAGTTCCGGTTTCTACGGAGCAAAGTCTGTCTGCCTATCAGCGTCTGCAAGTTCCGGCAGTGATGATCACTAAACAGATGGAAGGATTTAGCAGCGTATATATCTCTCATTATAATGGAGGCCAACAGATAGCCAAACATTTTCTGAACATGGGTTTTCAGAAAATAGGATATATCGGCCCCACCAAAAGGTCTACTTCCGCCCTGAAATACGCAGGGTTCCAGCAGTATTTATCTGCAAACCGGATCAGTCTGACCGATGTCATCGAATGTCCGGCCCCTGAGAATATGAACGCCAGCCTCGTCTATCAGCTGGTAAAACAATATGCAGCCAATTCAGGGCTGCATTGCGAAGCATATCTGGCTAACGATGACATCACCGCTTGTGAAGCCATCGCCGCTTTTCGGGAACTAGGTTATGCAATTCCACAGGATATCGCCATTGCCGGCTTTGATAATTCCCTGTTGGCGAAAGAAACCAGCCCAAAACTCACTGCCCTGGCCCAGCCTTTGGATGAGATTGGAAAAAAATCTGTGGAAATCCTGCTGGATCAAATAAACAACAACGCAGAGCCTTGTATGTATGAGCTGGAATCCCGTGTCATTGCCAGAGAATCCACCATCCGCTTTGTGTCGCCGGTACGGGCGGACTGACGTAAATTTATCGGTTGATTTTCCAATGGATTTCCACCTATGAAAACTATTTATATTTTTGCCTCCCCAAAAGTATTCCGCATATAATTACGGAGGCAAAAAACACAAATATCAAATACCACAAATTTTTAAATTCAAACCCGTTATCCACCATCAGACGGTATCCCCAGGAAGCCGGAAAAATATGTCCGATTGTTTCAAGAAAATCGGGCAGCAATCCGGCAGGAAACATAATCCCGGAAAGCATAATGGAAGGCAGAAACACAAGCTGCGCTATCATCGTCAGCTTTGCCTGATTTTTTACCGTCAGCCCTAATATACTCCCAATGCCCAGCGACACAATAATATATATGGCAAGCGCAAGAAAGAACAGCGGTAAATCGCCCGGCAAAACTGCCCCAAACAGCACAGGGGCAAACAGAAATATAATGCCGCAGGCAAGCATCAGATGAACAAATGACGAAAGAAACATGGTAATCAGACCAAGGTACAAAGGCACTCCGTTTGCCTTGTAGGCCTTTTTTACATCCCTTCCATAAGTTTCCATCAGCGACGGAGGCAATCCGATAAAAGCTCCCATCGAAACGCTCATCACAGCCATGGACTGTATCAATGTGCTTCTCATTTCAGGCATAACAGAAGTAAAAATGCCGCCCATGAGAAGAAAGAAAATAAGAGGAACAATATAACAGGTAACTAACAAAGATCTGCTTCTTATATCCAATTTCCATTGTAATGCCACGCCATAGAAAAAACCATTCATTCTTCCGTCCTCCCTGCCATTTGAATAAAATGCTGTTCCAGTGTGCCTCTGTCAACTTTGATATCTAATACATGGATTCCTTTATGTTTTAATTCACCGAGCATGGAAAGCAAGGTATCTTCTATATTATCTGTTTCAAAATCGCTGGTTCCCTGCTGCGTTTTAATATGAATACAATATTTTTTACCGACCTTATCTGTTAATTCCTCAGCCGTACCGCAAAAGACAATATTTCCCTTATTCAAAATTGCAATGCGGTCACATAAGGTTTCCACTTCTGCCATATCATGGCTTGCCAGAACAATCGTTTTTCCTTCTGATCTGAGTTTTCTGATTTGTTCATGTAACGATAATCTCCCCTCAACATCAAGTCCCGCCGTTGGCTCATCCAAAAAAATAATATCGGGATTGCTAATAAGCGCAAGAGCCAGATGCAGCCGCCTTTTCTGCCCCGTTGACAACTGAATATACTGCTTCTTTTCCATTTCTTTTATACCGAAAGCATCCAGCATAGAATCGTCCATTTTTACCTTGTTCCACTTCGCAAAAAGTTTTGCGGCCTCCATCGGTTTGATATGAGCGGGCAATGACGACGATTGTAACTGAATACCCTTTTTTCCGTTTACGGCAACCATGCCGCTGTCATATTTTCTCAACCCCTCAATGCATTCAAGCGCGGTCGTCTTTCCTGCCCCGTTGACGCCAAGCAAAGCAAAAATCTCTCCCGGCTCAATTTGAAAATCAAGCCCTTTGAGGACAATATGACTGCCATAACTCTTCTTTAATCCACGAACTTGTATCGCGCTGCTCATTGTTTCCTCCCTTTCTGCACGGCTTTATAGTGCATAGATTGAAAATTTTCAATTTTCAATCTTTCCACCTTACTCAAACGGATTTTCACCAAGCCTTGAAAAATAAATTTGCAAAGCCGGTTCTATAAAATCGTTTACTGCTTTTTGTCTTTCTTCCCATGCATTTGTTGCGGTATCGATCTTTCCCATTTCCATTAGTTTCGGCAGCATACTCATATCACCGTCCGTAAACTCCATAATCAAGCCCCAATACTCCTTTACAACCCGTTGGCATTTTTCACTTTCATGCGGTATATTATCTTTTTTCAACTGCACGATTTCATCGCTCAAACGGTTAAATCTATCCATAAAATCCAAACCGCTTTCCTTATCAAACTGACTGCGGATATGATCAAGCGTATCATCATCAAAGCGCTTAATAAGATAGTAAGAATCATTCTTCATTTGCAAATTAACAATAATATCCGCATACGTTTTAAAATTAACTGTCTTCATTTGCAAAACTTCTGTTTTTAACTGTTCTATTGCCGTCAAAGAAACGGTCAGCCGTTCTATTTCTTTGCGTATGACATCCGCCTGTTCCGCAAGCGCATTTGCAACATCTGCCGGCGTCTCCAAAGAAGTCAAGCGTTGTTTGATATCATCTAAGGAAAAGCCCAATGATTTTAAAGACATAATCTGATGAAGTATAATCAAATCTTTATCCGTATAAAGTCTGCGCCCGCCTTCGCTTTCTGCCGATGGGGAGAGCAGTTTTTCTTTATCGTAATATTGCAGCGTGCGGACGGTAACGCCCATTTTCTTAGCCACTTCCCCTATTGTCATAAATCCCGCCGGTATTGCCCTGTATTTTGCCACAGTCATTCACCTCCTGATACATACTATAAATCATTACGCAGCGTCATAAGCAAGACCTTTTTTGAAAAATTTTAAGCGGCAAAGATTTTCTCTCTGCCGCTTTTCCGCGTTTATACAAAAATGACCTCCTTATCAGCCAGTTACTCCCGCTCTCTCACTGTCACCAACACCTTATCGCCTTCCTGCTTCCCAATCCGGGCGCGGATATCCTTACGTATACCGATAATATAACAGATGCTTCCGTCCGCATTTTTGACTCCCATATTAACAATGCTTCCGTCATATGGTTCCCCGTCAAAAGTCGCATGCACCTTTGCCCGTCCTTTCCCGAATTCTTTCCTGACATCATAAGGAAAAGCCACATAAGCTCCTCCTTTCCCATCCGCATTACAAATCACGGCTTCATATTCGTATATCTTATCATTCAATGTGTTCCCGCTCCCTTTCCAGTTTCGCATTCCATGCCGTTTCGCATTTTCTCCTCTCCCGCACAGATATTTTACCATGATTACCGCTCCATTATATCATATCCCAACGGAGGAAGAAAACGGTCATGCGGAACTTTATTTTCCCCTCAGACCGCCGATGGCAGATGCATCAGTATCCTGACCAAAAACATACCGTCCGCTATGGAAAAATGCATTTCCCCATTATAATCGGACACTACTTTTTGAATGCTGGAAATCCCTATCCCTCTGCCCGATGGGGATACCGGAAGCCCATCCTGGAATTCCACCTCTCCCCTGCATGTATTTTTACACCGAATCACGATTTTATTGCCTTTTTGGACGATAGAGAGCCCTATTTCCTTCTCTATCCGTTCCGAACGGATGCATCCGTGGATGGCGTTCTCCACAACATTTGCAAGCACCGCAACCATATCGATATTCCGAACCGCTATTTCCTCCGCCGCCTTTACGTCCATCGTTATCCTGATCTTTTCCTTTTTCGCATACCGCCCATAAACGGTCAAAATGCTGTTAATGGTTTCATTGGCGCAAATGCGCTCCGCCCTTCCTCTTTCTACATCATCTTCGTACTGCCTTACATAAGCGAGAAGTTTTTCGTTTTCCCCGTTCTTAATGTATTCTTCGATCAAAAGGCAATGATGGCGGATATCGTGGCGGATTCTCACCGCTTCTTTTCCCGATTCCCTCATTTGTTTTAACTGATCGTATAACAGCTCCTCGTTCATTTCCAACAGCTTTTTCTCTTCCTGGTATCTGCGTTCCCTGCCTCTGTGCAAATACATGCGGATCATTATATACTGGATCAGTCCGGCCATGCCAAGCAACGACACCATCCGTGCGATCCTGTCCACAGAAAGGCTGCGGTCACCTGGCCACAGGGCTATAAATGCCGCCATGGTGATAGACAGAACCAACGTGACAACGCTGAATATATTCATTTCCTCTTCCAGTATATCCACTTCTCCCAAAAATTTTCCGCGTATTTTACGGGCAATTACAAAAAGAATAACAAAAGTTATTATCATCCTGATCATAATATCAGCCCAAACGTTTCCTTCAAACCATAATCTCGATCCATCTATCCCGCAGACGGTAGTAATGGCAAGCAGATAAAATCCAAGGGCAATCTTATAAAATGACAAATATACTTTTTCCCTGCTCATCCACATGCAAAAACTTCCTGTCACCGGAATCACCGATATCCCGGAAAACCGAACATATCCTTCCCTGTCCAGCATATACCAGATACTGTAAGAAACCACGATCAAACATCCGAAAAATATATAATATATTCTTGTTTTTTTCATGGGAAACCTGGGGCGGTCCAACAGCAGAAACACCGTCATGAGCAATCCGGCTGCAATCGCGCCCCGAAGAAATGCGATCCAGAAAGATCCTCCCAACATTATTATTCCTCCATTCTTCTCTCATGCCAAACTTTTCTGAAAAGAATGGCACGACAGCATCACATCAAGTACAAAATTTCCGTTCTCCGTATAGCAGAACATCTCCCCGTCAAGCCGTTCTGCCGCCTCCTGCACTGTCATAAGCCCGAAGCCATGATCATGCCCTTCTTTTTCTGTAACAGGCATCGTTCCTTTCTCCACACGCAAGTTGTCTTTACACCGGTTCCTGATCCGTATCAGCAAATAATCCCTGCGATATTTCATCTGTACGGAAACTTCCCTGTTTCCTGCTTCCAGCTCTTTCAGCGCATCATAAGCATTTTCCAATCCATTCGACATGATTTGGCATAGTTCCATATAGGGTAGTTCTTCCTCCCCGACTTGTATATCCATCCTGCAATCCGCCTCCAATTCCTGTAGCTTTTGGAAGTAGTGGACGAGTACCGCATTCAGATACGGATTGGCACAAAACTGCCCTAACAGAGTAGCAGCTTCTATTTCCACACCTTTCAGGTATTCCTGTGCCTCTTTTATTTTCTCTGCAGCAAGCAGCCCCGACAGCGTGGCTACATAGCCTTTCATATCATGTTTCATTTTCCGTATCTGCTGCTGGCTTGAAAGCTGGGCCTCCAGCGTATTCTTTTGTTCCTGCCAGACACGTTCGGCCTGCTGTTTCCGGTAAAGCAGCAACTGCCGGTATAATGCCGAAAATATCGTAGCATAATTAAACAGCATCAATATTAATATTAATATGCATAAAAACATATCTTCCGGCCGTTCGATAATATTCGTAGGAAATTGTACCGCTACTACCAGCAAGAGATAATACAGCATAGTCATCCCCGCAAAAATACCCCACCCTTTTTTCACTGCATTTTGCAGTTCCAGATAAGGCTTTCTAAGATACCTCCAGATCAGATATTCCACAAGAGGATAAGCAATTAGTCTGCTGATCAGCAACAGTATATATTGTTCACCGCCAAAATAATAATCGAGCAAATTTGTCACAGCCATAATCCACAGGCATATGGTGTCCGCCAGGCAGAATGTCAACAGGAAACGGAATTTCTTATCCACACTCATGACATAGAAGAAAACAAAGCTTGGTATGGAACAGGTAAACAAAAAAGCCTTTGCCAGTACCTCCATGCCATATATCACCAGTACTGCCACATTCATCCCCATTAAAATCCCCATACCGATTCCGGCTGCCATCACAGTTTTTCTAGGTGCAAAACGCGACCGGAACAACATGATAAAGAGGAAATATACATGGAACATGGCCCAAAAAATCGACAGATCCCTAAGCAATACCATAAAATCAGTCCACCTCCTCGAACAATATCTCCTGATATCGTTTTTTTACTTCCGTATAATACCTCCTGGACACCGGAATCCGTTGCCCGGCAACAATCAAGTCAGCACCGCTCAAACTGTCCACATGATACATATTCACAAGAAAACTCTGGTGACAGCGCATAAATATTTCCCCGCACACCTGCATTGCCAACTCGTTCAGTCTGCCTTTGCATTCCTGTACGATACCGCCCATACAGCAAATGGAAAGCGTATGTTCCCTGCTGCTGATATAAAGTATCCTGCTATAGGGAATGCTTCCTGTCTGCCCCCTGGATTGGAAAAAAAGCTTCTTTTCCTTGTTTCTGACAAGATTCTTCGATACTCTTTCCAGAAGCTGTTTCACATCTTCCTCCTGTACCGGTTTCAGCAAATATTGAACTGCATAAAGATCATACGCTTCCCTGTAAAAATCATTGCTGGTGGAAATAAAGCAAATGGCCGCTTCTTCCTGTTCCCTGACAAGCATCTTTGCCAGTTCAATCCCGTTGACCGGGCCCTCCATATAAATATCCAGCAAATACAAATCATATCGCATTTTTTTATTTTTTACGTCTGCAAGAAGACTATCCACATCGGAATACACTCTGGCCTCATGCCCTCCTAAAAATCTTTTTACCGATAAGGCATCTCTCATGCAATCGTCACAGACTGCTATTTTCATAAGTATCCTTTCTCCTGCCCCTTTGATGTCGTTTTTATTGTATCATATATAAGTTCTTTTTCTTTTACCAATTTTGGTCAAAAATACGTTAATTTTGTATTTTTATGAACAAACACTGTCACGCTCTGCGAGCCAGCTCATTGTAAAAAAACCGGTGTTAAAAAACCTTCCGACAGGTTTTTCAACACCGGTTCTTTTCTCTTTTATCGTTAATCGCCAAGCAGCCCCTTTTCTTTCAAAAACTCTTCCGCTACTTCCCGGTCTTCCTTTCCCTCCACTTCTACCGCATAATTCATCCGCTGCATTTCCTCCGCCGAAATCATCCCATTCAGCTTTTCTAATATTCCCTGTAGTTCCGGATAATCCTTCAACGCGTCTTTCCTCACTACCGTGCCCGCGTCAAAGGTTTCAAAAAAGACCTGATCATCGGTAAGCAGCACGAGCTGATTGGCCGCCAGCTGTGCATCCGTCGTAAAAGCATTGATTACGTCCACTTCTCCGTTCTTCAATGCCTCGTATTTTAAGGCAATTTCCATCTGGTTCGTATCCTTAAATGTCATGCCATAAGCGCTGCAAAGCCTGGGATATCCTGTTTCCAGCTCGATATAATCGGGATTCCCCCCAAAAATAAGTTCGCCGGAAGCCGCCGCAAGATCCGAATAAGTGGACAACCCATACTGCTGCGCTGTCTCCTGTCTGACTGCCAGCCCGTAGGTATTGGAAAATCCGTACAGTCCTGTCCAGGTAAGCCCCATTCCATCATATTCTGCTAACAGCTGTTCGTATAATTTATCGTCATCCTTTTCCATCTCTTCCCTTTTCAGCACATTCAGCCAGGCGGTTCTCGTATACTCCGGATAGAGGTCGAATTCGCCCTTGACAAGAGCCGGATGAATATTCGTAGTGCCGCCGCCGACTCCTTTCGTAATCTCCACTTCATAATCCGTTTCCGCTTCGATCATCTGTGCAATGATTTCCGTCAGGATATATTGTTCCGTCATTGGCTTGGATGCGATTTTTATCGCCTCTTTTTTCCCGCAGCCGCATATGCCCAGCAGCATCACCGCTGTCACCAGAAATAAAATTCCTTTCTTAGCATTTTTATTAGCAAGTATTTTATTCATTTTTAGCCTCATTTCACATCTCCTATCTGCCGATCAGCCTTCTTACAAATTCATCCCTGGGCGCCTTTTGAAGTTCCTCCGGTTTCCCCTCCTGCCAGATTTCCCCCTCCTTCATAATCAGGACGCGGCTCCCCAGGTGAAAAGCCTCCCCGATATCGTGGGTAATAAATACAATCGTGATTCCCGTTTTTCGCTGCAATGCCAGCAGTTCTTCCTGCAAACCTCTGCGCGTAATTTCATCCACCGCGCCGAAAGGCTCGTCCATCAGCAATATATCCGGTGCCGCTGCCAAAGCTCTCGCAATTCCTACCCTCTGCTTCTGGCCTCCCGATAGCTGCCTTGGAAAGCGTTTCCTCACTTCTCCCGGAAGCTGAACCAATTCCAGCATCTTTTCCGCTAATACCTTCTTTTCTTCCTGCGTCAGCCTTCTTTCCAGCCCGGGGACATAACAAATATTGTCTTCCACCGTCATATGGGGAAACAGCCCGGCCCCCTGCACCGCATAGCCGATACGTCTGCGCATGGCGGACAGGTCGCATCCCCTGATCAGCTCCCCATTCACCGCCACCTCACCTTCCAACGGAATCACCAGACCGTTCATCATCTTCAGCAACGTCGTCTTTCCGCAGCCGGAAGGGCCTATGATAACGACAAATTCCCCCTTTTCCACTGTGAGGGATACGTGGTTCAGCACCTTATTCTCTCCATAAGCCGCCGAACAATCCCGTATTTCAATCGCTTTATCCAATACCGTACCTCCTGTTTACCGCCTTTTCAGCCCTGGAAAGCAGCCAGTCGCTTAACAGGGCAAGCAATGCAATCAGCAAAGAACCCGCCGCCGTCAGCGCCATATTATAAGTGGTAATGCCTCTGTAAATAGCGGCGCCAAGGCCGCCCGCTCCTATGAAGGAAGCAATTCCCCCCATCGCGATAATCATGACTACCATATTGCGGAAGCCGCTTATAATCACCGGGATTGCGAGCGGAAACCGGATGCCGAACAATATTTGTTTTCCGTCGGCTCCAAGCCCTTCCGCCACTTCCAGAATGCCGGCGTCCACATTGACCAGTCCCGTATACGTATTCCTGACAATGGGAAGCAGCCCGTAAACCGTAAGCGCGATGACCGCCGTCTTATCCCCGATCCCGGTAAAAGGAATTAAAAATCCCAATAAGGAAATGGACGGCACCGTATAAATCACGTTGATCACGCCAAGGGCGATTCCGGCCGCCTTTTTATGTCTGCTGATAAAAACCCCTGTCAATATCCCAAGCACCCCGGCGCAGACTACCGCCGTCAACGATATTCGAATGTGTTCCAGAAGACAGGTCAGAAAAAAATCCCTCCTGTCCCATAGTATCTGTATCAACTGCATTTATTTAATCCTTCATAAACTGATCCACGCTTTTTTTGATTTCCCCCGGTGCCATGGATTTTACCAAATAGCCCTGGGGCTTTAACGCGATCACCTTTTTCACGCTTTCCTTATCTCCCCTTCCGGTTAAAAATACCACCGGAATATCCGCAAATTCTTCCTCTGCACGGATCATTTCCAACACCTGGCTTCCGTTGCAGACCGGCATTTCATAGTCCAGCAGAACCATGTCCGGCCGGTCCAATGTGATAGAGCGGATCGCGGATATGCCGGATTTTGCCAGCGACACTTCATAATCCTTTTCCAGCAGTCCCTTCATGGCATGCAGCATCACATCGGAATCATCTACTACCAGTATTTTCTTTTTTTCCACTTTTTTATTCTTATCGAGATATTTTTTTATCTCGGTCATCGCATTATCCGCTTTAATCGAAACCCCGTTTCCTTCCTGCATCAAATGAGGCGCGATCACGCAATATGCAAAATATCCTGCGCCGGTATCAAAGAGCAGACTGAACTGCGGCGTATGATCGGCAAATTTTTTTTCAAACTGTTCGTAAGAAAGCAAATTTTCTTCTTTTATCTCATACAAATCCGCCGAGGGGAAATATTCGCTGATACGGTTTACAAACTGCTGAGCCATATACCGCACCGCGTTCATCTGCATAACGTTTACGGTATCCGACTCAGCTTCCATCATATTCCCCACCGTATTAACGATCAGCTTCTGTTCGAAAACAAGCAGTATTTCCCATGTTTTTCCTTGTTTGGTACTGTAGACCAGCCGGTAATAAATTCCTGTCCCGAACTTCTCCCCGCCGTAACACTCGGTTACCACCTTGGCATCCAGCGTAAACATATCCTTCAGAAGCTGGATGATCGTCTGTCCCATTGCGGTCTGCTCCTCTTCGGGCAGCAACTCTCCCCATTTACTTATCGTCTTTCCTGTAATGGCACGGTCTTCCGTCAGAGTATGCCCGACCAGCCAGCCGGCACAAACGCCCAGGAAATGATTGACAGCATCCTCCGAATAATTATTCTGTTCCAGTTCCTTCTCCAAAGCAGGAAGCGTTTTTTTCCGAAAATCATCGTGCAGCCGCCGGTGCATATCGAATCCCATATAATGTATATGGGCCATATAGGCTTCTTCTTCCGTAAAATGCTTCATCGCATGGTCCTTAAAATATTTGATCCCTTCTTCGCAGACCCACCGGCTTTTCTCTTCCTTCTTTTTATGTTCGAATAATCTGTTTAAAATGCTGAAAAGTTTTTTATGTTCTTCATCAATGAAGCTGACTCCTATATTATATCTGTCCTGCCATACCAACCGATTACCCATTTGTTTTCTCCTTTACCACGAAATCTGTTTTTTCGTTCCTTCTTTCATTATATTTTTATTTATTTTCAATCATCTTCCATGATTTTGTACAATTCTTTTCTGGCCTCATCTACCTCTATGCGCTCCCCTTTGCGCAACGCTTCTTCGAACCTTCGGATACCGTATTCCAGCATATTACGCCTTTCTCCCAGCGATTCTTCATACATGCGTTCCGCTTTCAAAAGCGCCAGCCTGTTCTCTTCCTGATCTCTCAGCTGTACTTTCAAATACGAAAGTTCCTCCATGCGCCGGGCAATCTCTTCTTCGGTCATAGTATTTTGTGCGCCTTTGATCACCAGCTTTTTCTTCTCTCCGGTGGAAACCACCTTTACTTCTACTTCCAGCAAGGAATTGATATCATATGTATAGGTTACGTCCACAGCTTCTTCCCCTTTTTTCGCTTTCGGGACATTGATTTCCACTTCTCCCAGATACAGATTGTTCCTGGCAAACCTGCTTTCTCCCTGAAGGATACGGATACATACCTTATCCTGATTATCCTTAGCCGTATAGAAACGATCGGTCTTGCTTGTGGGTATCACCGTATTCCGTTCGATAATGGGATTATAATGCCCGCCTTCCACTATGCCGTCATCATATTCCATCACCACTTCGGTTCCCAGTGTAAAGGAACATACATCCGTCAGTATCATTTCCCTTACTTCCTCCCGGCGCTCTTTCATCGCCCCCTGTACCGCTGCGCCAAGAGCCACCGCCTCGTCGGGATGGATGCTCGTATCCGGGAACTTACGGAAGAGACGGATAAAGAAATCCCGGAAAACCTGTAGTCTGGTCGCCCCGCCGATCAATACCACTTCGTCGATATCCGACAGGGACAGCCCCGCATCGGACAGGCTCCGTTTCACCGGCTGTCTGATCTTCTGCAGCAAATCCTCACAGGCTGCCGCGAATTCCTTAGCCGTTATCTTTGCATTTTTCATTTCGTCTTGCAGCAGACAGTCAATCGTGACTTCTTCCTTATCGTTGATCTCCCTTTTCGCCGCTTCCGCATGCCGGTACAAGCGGACTTCATCTTTGGCCGACAAAGAATCCGCTTTGATTCCCATTTTATTCATGCATATCTTTTCCAGTACCTTTGTAAAGTCCTCTCCGCCCAGGTAATTATCCCCGGCCACCGCTCTGACCTCCAGGATATTATGAAACAGTTCCAGAATGGATACGTCAAAAGTTCCCCCTCCCAGGTCAAAGACAAGAAATCTGGTATCTTCCTTCTTTTCATACAGGCCATACGCGATCGCCGCCGCCGTAGGTTCCGAAATCATCCGTTCCACTTTCAGGCCGGCCAGCTCTCCGGCACGCTTCGTCGCTTTACGCCTCTGGTCGTCGAAATAAGCCGGAACGCTGATTACCGCTTCGGTCACTTCCTCTCCCAGATAATTTTCCGCATCTTCCTTTAAAGCTCTGAGTATAAGGCCCGATAACTCTTCGGGCTTATACTTTTTGCCGCTCAGCGTATACTCCCTGCCGCTGCCCATGCTTCGCTTAAAAGCAAGCGCCACGCTGTCCGGATACAGACTCATCCTCTCCAATGCGGTTTCTCCTACATATACATTTCCCTCCTCGTCCACGCTGACAACCGAAGGAGTCAAGTTTTTCCCAAGCCGGTTGGGAATGATTTTGGGGCCCTCTTCCGAATAGTATGCCACTAAACTATTGGTGGTCCCAAGGTCAATGCCAACTATCATGTTCTACCTCATTTCCTTTCTTCCTATACATGCTTTTCTTCCTATATAAATTTTTCTTCATATATAAGTTTTGCGCGGGCATACAGATTATCAGGCTGCTCTTCTGCCAGCTCCCGATATGCTTCCATCGCTTTCTCTGCTTCCCCCTTCCGTTCCAGAAGCAGCCCCTCCGCAATCTTTAAACGCATGCAGGAAGCATGGCTGCATCTGCGGCATCTCGGACTTTTCTCCATTTCCTTCCATGCCTCTTCTCCCTTTTTCACTCCCTGCCCGTACAGTGCAAGGATAAAATCTATGTACTTTACATACCTTTCCTTATAGAAAAAGTCTCCCGTTTCTACAAGGCTATCCCCTTCTCCATTCTTCTTTCCGCTCTCCTGCGCCCATTGCAATATTTTCTTTAATTGCTCCAGGCTTTTCTCGATCCCGATTTGTCCATTTACCTCTTCCCTCTTCTCTCCTATGGTAAATATAAAAATCTGGTTCAATATCATATCAATCCGGTCTTTTCTTCCGGCTTCCGGCCTTTTCAGCGCCCGTCCCAGCGCTTTGATGCTTTTCTCCCACTGGCCCTTGAACAACAATCTCCACGCCAGAATATGCCTGTATTTTAACCGGTATTCCATCTGGTCTCCCAGCCGTTCCGGTGATATCGACACATAAAACCCAAGCAGGAGCATCATTTCCCATCGGTATATTCTCTGAAAAGCGCGTTTGAACTCTCCTGCATACAAATATGCCCGGTAAAGCTGCGCTTCTTTCTCATTGGGATCTTTTGCATAAACTTCCCTGATTACCTGTTCCGCGGCTTCCAGCCTTCCCGTTCTGGCATAGTTGGCGGCCAGTCCCTTTGCCACCGCATCGCTCCCCTGGAATTTATCGTAAAGACATCGGTAAACCGCCGCGGCCTGCCGATATTCCCCCATCAATTCATACGTATGGGCCAGGCCAAGATTG
>ERZ808035.706-NODE-706-length-25161-cov-5.843645_pt1 | contig 25161 bp, 21 predicted proteins | sample MGYA00380189_ERZ808035 | MGnify/ENA primary metagenome ERZ808035 (study PRJEB31490, sample SAMN06133407) | mouse gut metagenome | isolation source: M5_1 | host: mice | place: China: Chengdu | collected 2015-05 ...
TCATTGTTCAGGACGTTATCAATCATGTTATAGTTACATTCTTCCAGTTCCTCAACCTTTGCAAGCGGCTTGTATTCTGCCAGCTTTTCCAGCAGCTCTTTTGCCTGTTTTTCTTCTTCTGGCAAAGCCCCCTCAGCAATAACTTCATTTAACCATTCTTCCAAATTTGCAACCTGCCCATCATTAAGCATATCATAGACCAACGGTATGCTATCCTCCATACTGTCAAAGCCTGCATCATGATGATAGGTATCATAATGATACGCAAAAAGGTCAAGCTCCACTGCAAGCCGCATTGCCGATTCTAAATCGGGCATACGTTTCTCCCATATTTTTTCTTCAAGCGCCTTGTTTATAATCCCATCTATCTTCACTTCTGGCAGCTTCGCCAATAGTTCCACAATCACCTCCATCGCCTGTGGATTTCCTGCAATATCCGGCACATAATCCAGAAACTCCAAATCCGCAACTCCGCCCGAAACAATATCCATCTGCGTGTCCTCATAGCTTTCTGTCCCTTCTGTATGGATATTGATGCCGATGCTTGGGATACCGTTCATCCTATCCGGTGGTATCCGGTTGAAAATGGCGATTGCTTCCTCCACGCCTGCGATATTCTCATGGTATTCTCCGAAATTGTGGAACTCCCCACACTCCGCCACGATAAGGGTAACAGCCGTCTGTTTTCCCTCCTGTGACTGCCCATTGATGCCATGAAATAGTCCTCTGTCCTGGCTTTAAAATCTGCCACCGTCTTACGTTCCTCCGCTGTCATCATAATCATACACACTCGGCGTACCATTGTTATAAAGATTGAACGCCATGCGGATTACTCTTGCGCTTCCGCTTGTAATCCAGCCATTATGTAGGCACTCCGTTTTGACACACCCTGTCTTAAAGTCATAAATTGCCTTGACATTTCTCCTTGTGTCCGCATCAATCCCCAAGCAATACACCAATGCCACATGGTAGACATCGCCATATCTGCATTTTGGCAGATAGGTAAGAAAAAAATTTCTGTGTTCATCATCCCTAAAAGTTACATTTTGAGCAATCTGCTTCGCTTTTGCACTTAACGCTGTGTTTGTCATTTTTAATGACCTCCTTATTATTTTTTATTGAAAATCTCAATATAAAATTGAAATAAACAACCATAAACGCAAAAAAGGACTAAATCAATAAAACTTAATGTTTTACTGATTTAGTCCTCAATAGATACGCAAAAGGGAAGTAATCTCTCACTTCCCTTTCGACTTATATATAGACTTTAAGCACTATGTCTTTGAATCTATTGGCTTTTGTATACTGTGGGTGATGCGACATATATTGCTGCACATCTTCACGAGTCACCACAAAAGTTCCAAAATAGACTGGCTTATATTCTATTTTCCTACATTGTTTATAGCCGCCTGCGCCGCCGCCAATCTCGCGATCGGCACTCTGAACGGTGAGCAGGACACATACGTCAGTCCAACCTTATGGCAGAACTCTACAGACGAAGGATCGCCGCCGTGTTCGCCGCAGATACCGAGCTTGATGTCCGGTCTGGTCTCACGGCCTTTCTCTGCCGCCATCTGCACCAGCTGGCCTACGCCGCTCTGATCCAGTCTTGCGAAGGGATCTGACTCATAGATCTTGTTCTTATAGTAATCACTCAGGAACTTGCCCGCATCATCACGGGAGAACCCGAAGGTCATCTGCGTCAGGTCATTTGTACCGAAAGAGAAGAACTCTGCTTCCTCGGCAATCTCATTTGCCAGAAGCGCCGCTCTCGGAATCTCGATCATCGTTCCCACATGGTACTTGATATCGGAATTCTTTTCTTTCTTCACCTGTTCTGCCGTTTCTACCACAACATCCTTGACGAACTTAAGCTCTTTCTTCTCGCCTACGAGCGGAATCATGATTTCAGGCACGATATCAAAGCCTTTTTCATTCTTCACTTCGATGGCTGCTTCCATAACGGCTCTCGTCTGCATCTTTGCAATCTCAGGATAGGTAACTGCCAGACGGCATCCGCGGTGGCCCATCATCGGGTTGAACTCATGCAGGGAATCACAGATTTCCTGTACTTCTTCAGCAGTCATCATCATCTCCACGGCCAGATCATCAATATCATTCTGGTCTGTCGGTACAAACTCATGAAGCGGCGGATCCAGGAAACGGATGGTAACCGGTCTTCCCTCCATTACTTCATATAGCGCTTTGAAATCTCCCTTCTGGAAAGGAATCAGAGCATTCAACGCTTTCTCTCTCTGCTCTACTGTTCTTGCCAGGATCATCTGACGGATCTTCGGAATCCTGTCAGGCTCAAAGAACATATGCTCGGTACGGCAAAGGCCGATACCTTCTGCGCCGTATTTTACCGCATTAGCTGCATCTGCAGGTGTATCTGCATTGGTACGCACCTGAAGTTTACGGTACTTGTCCGCCCACTCCATGATACGGCCGAAGTTACCGCTGACGGATGCTTCTACAGTCTTAATATCGCCTTTATAAATCTTACCGGTGGATCCGTCCAGAGAAATATAATCTCCTTCATGGAATTCTTCTCCGCTCAGTTCAAATACTTTATCATGCTCATTGATCGCAATCTCGCCGCATCCGGATACACAAGCCGTACCCATACCACGTGCTACAACTGCTGCATGGGATGTCATACCGCCGCGCACTGTCAGAATACCTTCTGCCGCATGCATTCCTTCGATATCTTCAGGAGAGGTCTCAAGACGAACCAGAATAACTCTCTCTCCTTTTTCATGAGCCTCTTTTGCCTCCTGCGCGGTAAAGTATACTTTACCTGCCGCTGCACCGGGAGATGCGGGAAGCGCCTGTCCGATCACCTGTCCTGCCTTCAAAGCCGCCGGATCAAAGGTCGGATGCAGAAGCTGATCCAGGGATTTGGCTTCGATACGAAGCACTGCCTCTTCAGGCGTGATCATACCTTCGTCCACCAGATCACATGCAATCTGAATTGCCGCCGGTGCGGTTCTCTTACCGTTACGGGTCTGTAAGAAGAACAGCTTGCCGTCCTCGATGGTAAACTCCATATCCTGCATATCACGGTAATGGTTCTCTAATTTATTAGCGATCTCCATGAACTGTTTGAAACACTCAGGAAGATCTTCTTCCAGTTTGGTGATCGGCTGCGGTGTACGGATACCTGCCACCACGTCTTCGCCCTGTGCATTGATCAGGTATTCACCATAGATGCCCTTTGCACCGGTGGAAGGATTTCTGGTAAAGGCAACGCCGGTGCCTGAGGTATCGCCCATATTACCGAATACCATGGCCTGCACGTTGACCGCCGTACCCCAGTCGCCGGGAATATCATTCATTCTTCTGTATACGATGGCTCTCTCATTATCCCAGGAGCGGAATACCGCTTTCACGGCCTCCATCAGCTGTACCTTAGGCTCCTGCGGGAATTCCTCGCCTTTGTTATCTTTATAGATATTCTTAAATTTAACGATAATCTCTTTCAGATCCTCTGCAGTCAGATCAGTGTCAAACTTAACGCCTTTCGCCTCTTTGATCTCGTCCAGAATCCGCTCAAAATAAGACTTCGGAATCTCCATAACCACATCGGAAAACATCTGAATAAATCTTCTATAGGAATCATACGCGAATCTCGGATTGCCTGTCTTCTTCGCAAAGCCTTCCACTGCAACATCATTCAGTCCGAGATTAAGAATTGTGTCCATCATGCCCGGCATGGAAGCCCTTGCGCCGGAACGTACCGATACGAGAAGCGGATTCTCGGTATCTCCGAATTTCTTTCCCTGTTTCTCTTCCAGACCTGCAAGTGCCGTAAAGATCTGCTCTTTGATCTCATCGGTGATCTGTCTGCCGCTGTTATAATAGTCTGTACAGGCTTCTGTCGTGACCGTAAACCCCTGTGGAATCGGCAGACCCAGATTCGTCATCTCCGCAAGGTTCGCACCCTTGCCGCCGAGAAGATTACGCATGTCAGCATTGCCTTCCTCAAATAAGTACACCCATTTCGCCATAGTTTTTGCCCTCTCTTTTCCTTTAAGCTATACTTCCTGTCTGCAGTCTCCTGTAAACAGAAACTGCAAAACGCCATAAATACTAATATTTATGACATTTGATGGCGCACCCCTTTGTGCTCTTTAAATATTTTACCATATATTTGAAAATTTAGCACTGATTTTTTTTGTTTTTTCAATCGTGGCTTAAATACAAAATTGAGAGATCAAAAATTTTTCAACCCACTCTCAAGGCAGAAATCCCTCAAAAATAAACACATCAAATTCCCCCCGCAGTTTATCAAGCTCTCTCCGGCTCCGAACGGTCCATGCCGCCGACGGCCTGCCAAAGAGCCGCTTGCAGATCCGTCTGCCGGGTTCTTCCCTAAACTCGTGATTATATGCAATAAAATCCGGTTTCGTGAAAAAGTTAAGCATCAGATGCGTCATGAAAAAGTAAAGAATGTTACGGTATCCGCCGTCCATCCGGAAATTGGATGCAAGCTGGCCTCTTGCCACATCATTGTGATGTCTTCGAAACCACCACAATACCATGGGGTTAAAGGACTCAATGCAATAAGCGCCCTCGTAGCCTCGCAGCATTCTGTCGATCACTCCGCAGAAGGATACATCCGCCTTTTCTCCTTTGATCTCTACGATCAGCGGCACTCTGCCGTCAACCATACGAAGAAAATCTTCCAGCTTCGGTATGCGTTCCCCGGAATCCGCCAGGGTATAACGCTGCAGTTCCGCATATGTATGCTTTTCCAGTTCTCCCGGCACGCCGCACATGCGGTCCAGTTTAAAATCATGAAAGATCACCGGAATACCGTCTTTTGTCACATGGACATCCAGTTCTATACCGTAGCCGGCCTCCACAGCCCGCCGAAAGGCTTCCATGGAGTTCTCCGGTGCCTCTCCCGCATTATCGTGAAGTCCTCTGTGGGCAAAATACTTTTTCCGGAAAAGATCCATATCCGGGCAGTTCAACATACGCGGCATAACCGCCGCCAGATACACAAGCCCGGAACCCAAAAAAAGTTTCGCCGTCCGTTTTATCATTTTCACTATCATTTTCCCCCATATCAGAGCAGTTTGCCGGAATGCCGCCAGAAATTCCAAAGTATTCCGAAAGAATGCTTTTCTTCCCGGCCAGAAGCAGCACATCACTCCGGCTCCTACCCAAATTGCCATCTGAAAACCAAGGTCCTCCGGCTTATTTTTCAATCTGCCCCCATGATTCCGCTCTGCGGAATCTCATAATCCATAGACAAGCACGCTAATCCCCTTGCATATCGCAAGCCTGTCCATGATACTGTCGAAACAGAAATCCTGACCCTATACCGAATTATAGCTGTATCCCGCAAAACTGCAAGTGTTTTTGTTGAAAACCCCTGTCTTTTGTGTATAATGATATAGGTAGCTTTTAACAGAATGAAATAGAATGCAGAGAAAATGAGGTTTTAAACATGATTCAGGCAAATAATGTGACATTACGAGTAGGAAAAAAAGCACTCTTTGAAGACGTTAACATTAAATTCACGGAAGGAAACTGCTACGGTCTGATCGGGGCCAACGGCGCGGGCAAATCTACTTTTCTGAAGATTCTCTCCGGCGCTCTGGAAACAACCAACGGCGATGTCTCCATCACACCCGGACAGCGGCTCTCCGTTCTGGAACAGGATCACTTTAAATATGACGCTTATCCTGTCATGGACACGGTAATCATGGGTAATGAGCGGCTCTATCAGATCATGAAGGAAAAGGATGCGATCTACGCCAAGGAAGACTTTTCCGATGAGGATGGCATACGCGCCAGTGAACTGGAAGCGGAATTTGCCGAGATGGACGGCTGGGATGCGGAGTCAAACGCCGCCATGCTCTTAAACGGGCTGGGCGTGGGCACGGAACTGCACTACAGCACGATGGCAGACTTAAACGGCAGCGAGAAGGTGAAAGTACTGCTGGCCAAAGCGCTGTTCGGCAACCCGGACATCCTGCTTCTGGACGAGCCTACCAACCATCTGGATCTGGACGCTATCGCATGGCTGGAAGAGTTCCTGATCAATTTTGACAACACGGTGATCGTAGTCTCCCATGACCGTTATTTTCTTAACAAGGTCTGCACCCATATCGCAGACATCGACTACGGCAAGATTCAGCTTTTTGCCGGAAACTACGATTTCTGGTACGAATCCAGCCAGCTGATCATCAAGCAGCGCAAGGAAGCCAACAAGAAGAAGGAAGAGCAAATTAAGGAACTGCAGGAGTTTATCTCCCGTTTCTCCGCCAACGCCAGCAAATCCAAGCAGGCAACCTCAAGAAAACGTGCCCTGGAAAAGATCGAGCTGGACGATATCCGTCCTTCCAGCAGAAAATATCCCTACATTGATTTCCGTCCGGAACGTGAGATCGGCAATGAAGTTCTCACCGTGGAAGGACTCAGCAAGACCGTAGGCGGTGAGAAAATACTGGACAACATTTCCTTTATCGTGGGACACGACGATAAGATCGCTTTCGTAGGCGGAAATGAACTGGCAAAGACTACTTTGTTCAAAATCCTCATGGGAGAAATGGAACCGGATGAGGGCACATACAAATGGGGCGTTACCACTTCCCAGGCATACTTCCCCAAGGACAACACTGCCGAATTTGACAATGATTACACGATCACGGAATGGCTCATGGGCTACTCTCCGGTCAAGGATGTGACCTACGTGCGCGGTTTCCTGGGACGTATGCTCTTTGCGGGCGAAGACGGCGTGAAGAAGGTCAAGATTTTATCCGGTGGTGAGAAGGTACGCTGCCTTTTGTCCAAAATGATGATCAGCGGCTCCAACTGTCTGCTTTTCGACGAGCCTACCAACCATCTGGACATGGAATCCATCACCGCTCTGAACGAAGGCATGAAAAAGTTCAAGGGTGTGGAACTGTTCTCCTGCCACGATCATCAGGTAGTGCAGACCACTGCCAACCGGATCATGGAGATTCTGCCGGACGGCACACTGATCGACAAGATCACCACATACGATGAATATCTGGAAAGCGATGAGATGGCCAGAAAGCGTACTGTCTATACAAGTACCGCCAGCGAGGAAGAGGACGACTGACCTGAGCAGCACTGAAATGGAGTGAATCATGAAAGCAATAGACCTTCACACACACTCAAACAAATCCGACGGAAGCTTCAGTCCCGCAAAGCTGGTAGATTATGGTGCCGCCAGGGGACTTCGGGCGCTGGCGCTGACCGACCATGACACCATAGACGGTCTGGCAGAGGCCATAGCCCGCGGAAAGGAACTGTCTGAAGCCGGACAGCCTTCCGTGGAAGTCATTCCGGGCATAGAATTTTCCACAAAGTATGAAAGTCAGGATGTGCACATCGTAGGGCTTTACATTGCCTATGACTCTCCTGCCTTCTGCGACAGGCTGCAGGCTTTCGTGGATTCCCGCACAAACCGGAACATCAGGATGTGCCGCAACCTGCAGGAAGCGGGCATTGATATCAGTTTTGAAAAGCTTCAGGAAAGAAATCCTGATGCCGTAATCACCAGGGCCCACTATGCCGCCTTTCTACTCGAAGAAGGCTGTGTCAGAAGCCGTCAGGAGGCTTTTGACCGGTATCTGGGCGATCATACAAAATATTTTGTCCCCCGGGAAAAAGTGACTCCCGCCGCAGCCGTGGAACTGATTCTCAGCGCAGGCGGCATACCCGTACTTGCCCATCCTCCCCTGTACCACATGGGAAAAGAGCGGCTGGACAATCTGGTTTCTTCTTTAAAAGAAGCCGGACTTATGGGCATCGAGGTATTGTACAGCACTTACACAAACCAGGACGAAAGGGACATGCTCAGACTGGCAAAGCGATATGACCTGCTTTTAAGCGGCGGCTCTGACTTTCACGGCACAAACAAGCCCGGTCTGGATCTGGGAACCGGTTGCGGCAGGCTGTTCGTACCGGAAGAATTTCTCGACCGGATCAAGGCTGAAATACGGCATTCCACAGGAAGCGCACCTGCCGCATCATCAGATACAGTTTAAGAAAACACAGGAACAGGAACGGATTATTATGAAGCTCTTATTCACAGACCTTGACGGGACTTTACTGAACAGCGACAGCCGGGTGTCTCCGGGAACAAAAGCATTTCTTGACGAGTTTCTGGCCGCCGGCAATAAGCTGATCTTCTCTTCCGGGCGGCCCAGGGACAGTATGCTGGAAGTAAAAAATGATGCCGGACTCACCCAGCCCGGCATTCTTCTCATCTGCAGCAACGGCACACAGGTTTACGACTGTGACAGCGCATGCACAATTATGGAAAAAAGGCTTCCCCTGCCCTATGTATCCTATCTGCAGGAACAGGCAGAAAAATTCGGCATACATATCCAGACTTATCTGGACGATGCCATAGTATCTCCCGCCGACGACGAGGAAATAAATTTTTACCGCAGAAAAATTCACCTGCCTCTGGTCATCTCCCCGGATCTGACAGCAGCATTGACCAGAGAGCCATACAAAATGCTGGCCATCAGTCTCCATGACTTCGAAAAGCTGGAAGCTTTCCGCAAGGGTATCTCCGGATGGGCACAGGGTAAGATCCAGACCATCTATTCCAGCAACATATATCTGGAACTCTTCCGCCACGATGCCGGCAAAGGCAGTGCGGTTCGTTTTGTCTGCGATTATTTCGGCGTACCTCTCTCTGATGCCTATGCGGCCGGGGATGCCGACAACGATATCTCCATGTTAGAGGCTGCCGGCACCGGCATTTCCATGTTAAATGCATCGGAAAAGGTCAAACGCGCCGCTGACGTGGTCACGGAACTGGATCATGACAAAGACGGACTTGCCGAATGTATGCGGAAGCTGTTATGAGGCCTCCGCATACATCCGTACTGCTATCGTACTGCCATATACGGCCCTGAATTTTTCTTATCCTTCCACGATCAGGTATCTTCCATCCCCGACATCGAACACTTCGTCGGCATCCAGAATGCCCTCTTCATCGGCACCTTCCAGATCAACCCCTTCTTCCTCAAAAAATTCCCACACTTCTTTCACGGAATTCACTACCACCGCCAGGCATTCTTCCAGAAAGTTTTCCGCTTCCTCCTGCGTCTCCGCCACCGGCTCCGGATAGAGCTGGGACTGCTTTTCCAGAAAACACTGTAATACTTTTTCGTCGAACATTGTCTCTCTCCTTTCTCCTAACTTTCACTTTCCATCAGCCGTGAAATAACTTGATACACTCCTTTTTCTTCATAAGAAGGACAAACCGCCCCGGCATGGATTTTGACGCTGTCGCGGGCATTTTCCACCGCATAGCTGATGCCTGCCGCCGTAAGCATTCCGATATCGTTATCATTATCACCAAAAGCCATGGTCTGGGCCGCTGTCACCCCCAGATGTTTCTGAACCACTTTCAGGGCGTTCCCCTTGTCTACGGAGGCATCCATGAAATCCACCCACTCTTCGCCTGCCATGCAGGTCATTACTTTATCCTGCCACGCGGGGATCAGAATCTTTTCGCCCAGACTGCGGATGCTGCCCTCTCTGTAGACTGCAATTTTCAAAATATCTTCTTTTTCGGCCAGCACATCTTTCACGACGCGATACTTATTGTGATATCCTTCCGCAAAAAAACGCAGAAATTTCTCGTTTTCGCTTTCCAGAAGGCTGCCTGAGGAAGCGGACACCACCACGTCACACTCCTCATAAAATTCCCGAAGCTGTGCCATGATCTGCTCCACATAGTCCCTGCGCATCTTCTGCACCAGAATATCCTGCTCTTTATAACGCACGTGGGCTCCGTTTTCCGCCACATAAATGATCCGGTCGGATACCTCTTCAAACATATGGCGGATACTGTAATACTGACGTCCGCTGGCTACGCAGAAATACCCGCCGCCGTCTGTCCACCGGCGTATCAGTTCCAGCATCTCCGGATAAATCTCCGGCGTGGATTCTTTGACTAATGTTCCGTCTATGTCTGTTGCGATCAGCTTGATCATATCGTTTCCCTGTCTCCTGTTCTTCTGTTATCTGTATATCTTTTGTCTCTTCGAATCCCCTTAAGGCTTCCTTACTCCACCAGTCCTCTGCGTTTCAGTTCCTGGCAGACTCTGCCCACCGGAAGACCCACCACATTATTATAATCTCCGCAGATCCCCTGTATGTGAGCCGCGCACAGTCCCTGTATGGCATAGGCGCCGGCCTTGTCCATGGGTTCTCCACTGTCTACGTAACGTTTGATCTCCTCTTCGGTCATAGAGTACATGGTCACGTCCGTACATTCACTGAAAGTAGCGTACATGGCGGACATATCCTTATATTTCCAGGCCAGTGTCACACCTGTATAGACCTGATGGCTGCCTCCCTGCAGTCTGCGGAGCATTCCCGCCGCATCCTCTTTGTCCTTCGGTTTTCCCAAAATCTCACCCCAGCAGGCAACCACCGTATCGGCTCCGATTACAACGAAATCTTCCATGCCCTCCCCGGTCAGCCTGCCGCAGACGTCCACCGCCTTCTGATAGGATAATTCCTCTACCACCCGGTCAGGTTCCGTCTTTGTGATCTTTTCTTCCACCGTGCTTGGCATGGTCTTAAAGGAAATTCCGACCTGCTTTAAGAGTTCCTTTCTTCTGGGTGACGCTGATGCTAAATATATTTTCATATCTGCCCTATTCCTTTTCTGAATCTGATTCCTGCTGGCCCACTGCCCATACATCTTTCCGGCAGTCTCTGCAAGCTGCTTTTATATGCCCGTTTCCCGTCCGGCCTTTTTGTTTGATCCTTATGACTCTCCGTGATGCATCTCAGGAATGAAGATCCGTTTATTACCCGTATTTTTCTCAGCCCGGGCATTTTCCCTTGCCTCAAGGCAGAAGGTAAGCTGGGCATTGAACTCCTCCCGTCCCCGCTTTCCTGCCTTCTCATAGCTGCCGTCAGGCTGCAGAACAGATGCTTTCACCGTATCCTTTAGCTGGCAGTCCAGTATATGGCGCAGCTTTTCCTGAAGCTGCGGTTTTTCCACCGGGAAAAGGATCTCCACCCGGCGTTCCAGATTACGGGGCATCCAGTCTGCACTGGCACAGTAATATTCCGGCTTGCCGTCATTCTCAAAATAGAAGATCCGTGCATGTTCCAGATAGTTCCCCACAATGGAGCGGACCGTGATATTCTCGCTCACTCCTGGAATCCCTGTTTTCAGGCAGCAGATCCCGCGGATGATCAATTCAATCTTCACGCCTGAGGCGCTGGCCGCGTAGAGTGCCTCGATGATATCTTTATCGCACAGAGAATTCATCTTGGCAATCATATGCGCTGTCCTTCCCTGTTCTGCATAAGCTTTCTCCCTGTCTATGAGATGCAGAAATCTGTCTTTCAACCACAGCGGTGCCAGAGACAGCTTGTTCCAGCTCCTTGGTTCGGAGTAGCCGGAGAGCATGTTAAACACGGCAGTGGCGTCTTCCCCGATGGATTCGGAGCAGGTGAAAAGTCCGATGTCCGTGTACAGCTTCGCCGTGGAATCATTATAATTTCCCGTTCCAAGATGGACGTACCTGCGTATTCCGTTTTCTTCTCTGCGGACCACAAGCGTAATCTTGCTGTGGGTTTTCAGTCCCACCAGTCCGTAAATAACGTGACAACCGGCTTTCTCAAGTTTCTTCGCCCAGACGATATTGTTCTCTTCATCAAAACGTGCCTTCAATTCCACCAGAACGGATACCTGCTTCCCGTTGTCCGCCGCCTGTTCCAGAGCCGCAACGATGGGTGAGTTGCCGCTGACGCGGTAAAGTGTCTGTTTGATAGCCAGCACATCAGGGTCTTTGGCCGCCTGCCTGATAAAGTTCACCACCGGCTCAAAGGTCTGGTAGGGATGATGCATCAGAATATCACCCTCCCGGATCTTTGAAAACACATCCGTCTCCTCAGCCAGTTCCGGCACCGGCTGAGGCTTCAAATAACGCTGTTCTTTCAGATGGTCAAACCCGTCCAGCCCGTACATTTTCATGAGAAAGGTAAGATCCAGCGGGCCGCTGATGGCATAGATATCCTCCTGCTCAATCTCAAGTTCATCCCGGATCAGTTTGAGCAGCCTGTTATCAATACCCTCTTCCACTTCCAGTCGGATGACCTGACCCCACTGTCTCTTTTTCAGCTGGCGCTCTATTTCCTGCAGAAGATCCTCCGCCTCGTCCTCCTCAATGGTCAGATCTGCATTACGCATAATACGGAAAGGGTAACTGCACACAATATCATAGTTGAGGAACAGCTTATGGATGTTGCGCTCGATCACCTCTTCCAGCAGAATCACCTTCCGCTGCACCTCTCCGGGAATGGGTACGATCCGTGACAGCACGCTGGGCACCTGCACGGTGGCAAATTCCATCTCTCCCTCGCCGTTCTTCTTTTTCATCAATGCCCCCAGATTCAGGGATTTATTCCTGATCAGCGGAAACGGTCTGGAAGAGTCCACCGCCATCGGCGTCAGCACCGGATAAATGTTGTCCGCAAAATACCGGTCCACATAGGCGGCGTCTTCTTTGGTCAGATCCTCATGATGCCGGATGATCTGCAGCCCGTTCTCAAGAAGCTGGGGTGTCAGCGAACGGTTGTAGACGCTGTACTGCTGCTCCACCAGCTTATGTGTCTCCTCATTCACTCTGGCAAGCTGTTCTGCCGCCGTCATGCCCGCGATATCCTTTTTCCTGTACCCGGCATTGACCATATCTTTTAAGGATGCCACTCTCACCATGAAAAATTCATCCAGATTGGATGCCGTGATACTTAAGAATTTCAACCGCTCAAAAAGCGGATTCTTCTTATCCTTCGCTTCGCCCAGCACCCGCTTGTCAAAAAGCAGCCAGCTCAGCTCTCTGTTGGTATAATATTCCACTTTAGAAAAGTCCATCTTGATCCTCATTTCCGCGCATATTTTCGCATTTCGTGCTAATCCCCGTGATTCCGTCCCGGGGAATCTTAAATCCGTGCAGTGAATGCCCGCTTTCTTCCGGTCTGCCTGCTATCCTTTCTGCCTGATCACCGGCCGCACGCTGAATACCTCTTCAAAAAAAGCGGCCCGGCGCTGAAACAGTCCCTTTTCCAGCGTAACGTCCAAAGATGCATCCACCGTGATGATAAGCTGCTCATCCCTGAGTGTTGTCCTGACATTTTTAAATTTCTGCTTATGACTCCTGTCCAGCCCGTTGGCAACCTTAAGAATCGCCGTCAGCTTGGCAATGGTCAGATAATTTTTTCTGTCCAGAGCGCTGTCCTTACCCATAGCCTCGTAATAGTCAAATTCGATATGGTTATACTTCACCACATTGGCAACGATCTCCCGCTCCACATGGGACAGGCCTATAATCTCCGTGGACATGATAATATTATAGGAACATTCTCCCAGATTCACCAGACTGATATACTTGCCGCAGTCATGCAGCAGTGTGGCGATGCGCAGAAGAAGCCTCTCACGTTTCCCCAGCCCGTGCACCTTTTTCATACTGTCATAGATGGTCAGGGCAATCTGTTCCAGCGTCTCGCTTCTGCGCCTGCTGCCCATATACCGCTTACTGATATTCTGGGCACAGGCGATAATATCCTGCTCAAAATCATGCCGTTCCCTGATTAGTTTATTCTTTTCACCGTATTCATATGCGATGCCGTCGCACAGGCTCACACCCGGCGCCCAGATCAGTTTTGCATCCATCATCTTTACGATCCGGTTGATCAGCACGCCGGATATGAACAGGAGCGGTACATTTTCCTCCGGCATACCCAGAATGCGTGAAACTTCCTGTACGGATTTGACACGGATGCGTTCCAGAAATTTGTCCATTGCCGCCGCTTCCACGCTGGTGTGTTCCAGGCCGGCCACATTTTTTCCCACCACGGCGGAAATGTAATCATCCACCACGATGATGTTCTCGATCACCCTGTCTTTTAAATACAGTTTCTTAAACACGGACAACTGGGCGCTGACCATCTCGTCCAGCATACTCTCGTTCTGCTCCGGACGTATGTTCAGCCTTCCAAGCTGATCCTGCAGACGCAGCACACCTAATCTCATATTCTGTGTAGTTACCAGCGTGTCTTTGTCAAAGAGTGATACCTGTATGCTGCCGCCGCCGATATCCACGATGGCAGTTCCTTTTTCAATGATTTTGTTAAAAGCATCCCCGCCGGAAGCGATGGATTTATAATCCAGAAAACGCTGCTCGGAATTGCTCAGCACCTCTATGGTGATTCCCGTCCGCTGGGCAATCTGGTCCAGCACGATCATCGTGTTCTCCGTCTCCCGGATGGCGCTGGTGCCGTAAGCCTTATAGTCGTCCACCTTATAGCCTTTCATGATCCCTTCATACTCACGCAGCACCCTGCACAGTTCATCCACCCGCTCATTGCTGATTTTTCCCGTAGCAAATGTATCCGTCCCCAGATCGATCCGATGCCTGATATGGTCGATCTCCCGGATTCCGTTCTTAGAAGAAATCTCAAAAATCTTCATCCCCAGCTCATAAGAGCCAACATCAATCGCCGCAAATGTCTTCATTCTGCCTTTCCCCTTAAACCATATTGTTAACTTATCCTGTCTGCCTCCGGACATTCGTAATGTACTTTTTTCTCACGCTTCCGGCACATTCGAAGTTTCCTGCTTACGCCATTCTGCCCCGGAGATAATCAATAAACTGCTGTGCCGTCCTGCCGGACAGTCCGCCGTGAGCCAGTTCCCACTTTCCTGCCGCCGCCAGCAGCTTCTCCTCTTCCATCGTAATCCCGTACCTTGCCGCCAGCCCTTTCACGATCTCCTCATACTGCTTTTTATCCGGCCCGCAGAAAAAGATCGTAACACCGAACCGATAGACCAGAGACAGCTTCTCCTGCACGGTGTCGCTGGCATGCATGTCCTCCCGCCTGCCTTCTTTGTCCTCGTAGTTTTCCCGGATCAGATGGCGTCTGTTGGAAGTGGCGTAGATCAGCACATTGTTAGGCTTTTTCTCCAGACCTCCCTCGATCACCGCCTTCAGATATTTATATTCTGTCTCGAATTCCTCGAAGCTTAAATCATCCATATAAATAATGAACTTGTAATTCCTGTTTTTCACCTGGGCGATCACATCGTTCAGATCCTCAAGCTGATGCTTGTAGACCTCGATGATGCGCAGCCCTTTGTCGTAATAATCGTTGGCAATGGCTTTAATGCTGGTGGACTTGCCTGTCCCCGCATCGCCGAACAGCAGGCAGTTGTTCGCTTTTCTGCCCGCAACAAAAGCCTCCGTATTCTCGATCAGCTTCTTCTTTGGCAGTTCATAACCGATCAGGTCATCCAGCTGCACATGGGAAATATTGCGGATCGGATCAATCAGGGCGCCTTCATCGGTATGTACCACCCGAAATGCTTTATGTAAACCAAATTTCCCCACACCGTACTCTCTGTAAAACTCTGTCAGTATGGCCTTCATCTCAAGCGCACTGTCACAGGACGCAAACTGCTCCGCCAGACGGCCGATGCGGTCCCGTATCTTTGTACTGTACACCTTGCTGCTCCGAACCGGACTTTCATAATCGATCACCGTACCGAATTCAGGTGCTTTCAATACATCCGTCATCTCTGAAAAGTCAAAATCATAGACTTCCTTAAAAATAGCGATGTCATGCAAGGCAAGCTGATTAATGCTGCCGTCCACTTCCCCTCTGATCTCACAGGCCATGCTGTAGCTGTTCACATTATTTACCAGAAGCTCCGCCAGGTAGCAATGCCACAGATTTCCGGAAAAACCATGCATGGCCCCCCGTTCCAGCAGACCGTGCATACACTGATAGAACAGCGGACGCGACCTGCCGTCCCCGGAACGGTAATGATCCATGAGCCACACCATATCGTCAAAAATCTGTCTGCCTTCCAGTTCCTTATAAACGATCAATTCCTCCACTCTCATAGCAATCCTCCATTCTACTGCAATATATATAATCAATATCTCTGACAGCCGGCTCAGGTTCACTGGCCCTTATCATGGGTCCTTAGTAATTTCCAAGAACCTTCATATTTCTTGCCTCTTCCCGCAATCCTCTCAGCGCGTTCTTCACCGCACTTTCTCCCAGATTACCCTCAAAGTCGATAAAAAACCTGTATTCCCAATTGCGTCCCTCAATCGGACGGCTCTCGATCTTCGTCATATTAAGCCCGTTATATATAAAATGAGACAAAATCCTGTACAGCGATCCACTCTCATGGGGTACCTCCAGGCAAAGACTGATCTTCCCCGCATTTTTCAGAAAAACCTTCTGATTGGTCACAATAATAAATCTGGTAGAATTGGTGTCGGACTGGTTCACGCCCCGTTCCAGAATATCCAGTCCGTATATTTTCGCCGCCTGCTCGCTGGCAATAGCCGCCTGACTCCTGTCCATGTCCCCGCTGACCTTGCGCGCCGCAAAGGCGTTATTCTGCATACTCACCTGCTGCCAGTTCTCATGGGCATTCAAATATCTGGCGCTCTGCATCAATGACTGAGGATGGGAGTAGACCGTCCTGATCTGTTCAAGATCTGTTCCCGGCAGTCCTAACAGACAATGCTCTATTTTGATGATCTGTTCCCCCACAATGTAATTCTCGAATTCCACCAGCAGATCATAAATCTCGTTGACAATGCCGGCCGTCGAATTTTCAATCGGAAGCACTGCGTAGTCTGCGCTTCCTTCCTCAATGGCACACATGGCATCCCGGAAGGCATCCACATGAAAACAATCCACATCCTCCCCGAAATATTTCATCATCGCCATCTGGGAATATGCCCCTTCCGCCCCCTGGAACACCACTCTTGCCCGATCCGCGTCAAGCTGGTCCACGCCGATAAAAGGCAGCCTGCCGTAAACACCCGTCTCCGCCAGTTTGTTATACTGCAGTTTGCGGCTCATGGACATGATCTGCTGAAAAAGTTCCTCTATGCCGTGGGCATTAAATTCATTCTGCGTCAAGGCACGCACCTTCCGCAGTTTCTCTTCTTCTCTTGTCTTATCCAGTACTTTCTTCCCTGTCTCGATCTTATAATCAGCTACCATGGAACAGATCTCCATGCGCTCTTCATAAAGACGCACGATCTTCTCGTCGATCTCATCCAGTCTGCCCCTTAATTCCAATAGATCCATCCTGTTTTATCCTTTCTTCCCGTCCTGTCCTTTATCATTCGGGCGTTCTTAGGCGTAAGCTTTCGTACTTCCTGGCAAAACAGCCCGTGCTGTGAATATGACTCGCTTTGTAAGTGCAGAAGTACTTCTTACGCTATCATCTTACCCCAAAACACTCTTGATAGCAAGAAGGATTAAGGCTATAATAACTCTTATAAAATAACAAATCGGGCTGCGCGCACCACCGAACTGCACTGCTTTGACGACTGCGCCGCGCCGCATATCGGAGGGAATTATGTCAACCAAGCAGAAAAATATTCTTATACTTTCAATAACAACTGTTGTTATGATTTTATTATTTGTCCTCATCCTTCTGTCGAACCGTATTCCTTTGAATGATGACAACCTCGCTGGCAACACGGCCGGCAATCTGAACAATGGCGGCTATTTCTGTGAATCGGACGAGCGCGTTTTTTTTGCAAACGCTTATGACGGTTACTCACTCTACTCCATGAATCCAGACGAAACCGATATAAAGAAACTCCACGGCGGCTCCTGTTCGAATATCAATGCCGGCGGCGATTTTGTGTTCTACTCCATGGCTAACCAGTCAGGCGGCTCCGATCTTGGCTCTGTCCGCGGCTCCTACGGCATATACCGCAGCAAGAAAAACGGTAAATCCGCCACAGGCATGGACCGGTGTCATGTAGTCTCCATGCAGTTATGCGGCAATTATCTCTATTATCAGAAGCTGGACCCGAAGAATGCGGTATCTCTGGAAAAGATTAAGATAAACAAGAAAGAAAAAAAGACCATCAATCCTGATGGAATCATCAATCCCAACTGTTACGTGGATGGGACGATCTATTACAACGGAACGGATACAGACCATTATCTCTACGCACTGAACACCTCCAACGACACGGCCCGCGTGCTCTGGGAAGGCAATATCTGGAATCCCATCTATCAGGACGGCTATGTGTATTATATGGATGTGCCAAATAACTACAGGCTGTGCCGCTATTCGCTTGCCGGTGAAGTAGTGGAAGTGTTGACCAACGAACGGATCGACTTATTTAACGTATACGGGAATTACATATATTATCAGACTAATTCCAAGACTGCCCCCGCCCTGAAAAGAATGATGGTGGACGGACGTGCACAGGAAGTGGTGAGGGAGGGTATTTATCAGAATATCAATATCACCTCCCAGTATGTATACTTCAACACCTTCAGAGAACCGACACCCGTCTACAAGACAAGTACCTTCGGCCCCGTCAATGTGACCACCTTCGACGCCGGAATGCAGGCGGCTTTAAAAGAACTGGACTAGAAACAGAGAATTTTTCACCAATCATCCTCCGGCTGTAATCGCAAAATGCTGCCGGAGGGTTTTTTCATCATACAGGCATTTATAGAGGGAAGTCACTTTTTCTCCCATATCATTTTCAGCCAGTTCGTCTGAAAGCGGCATAATCATAAGGCGGTAGTCTACACCCCACACCCGGCTTCTCGTGCCGGTCATCCGGCATCCCGCGGCAGTATAAAAAGAAATCCTGCGTTTCCGCATTGTTCTTGTACCCTCATCAATCGATAAGAGCTCATCATCTTCTACCTCAATCACAAGCCCATTCCAATCCCCGCATGTCTTCCGCAGAAGTGACAGTGCGGCAGAACCACAACCCGTTCCCCTCTTTTGTTTTATAACCGCAAAATAGTCTAATAATAACACGCGTTTTTCTTTATCTGCCACCAGAAAGGCATAGGCACACAGTACCGGCTCAGACACTTTATCCGAAGGTTTCGCCCCACTCTCTTTATCCATGTTTTCCGTGGCTTTTTCCGCGTTCTTTTCATAAAACCCGTACGCATGATATCCGCCCTGTTCCCAAACACCGGCAATCACAGAGAAGGGTTTGATCTCCTCCGGCGGAAAATCTGTCTTCGCATATGTCTCATAGATTCTGCGCGCCTCCTCTAAAGTAAGTTTTCTTGCATGTATTTCCAAATCAACTTGCTCCTTCCACTCGGCCGGCTGTTCTTTCTGTCCTGGCTCGGCTTCCTTCTCTTCCTGTTCCGATTCAGTCGGTCGTTCCGCCTGTCCTGCTTCGGCCGGCTTCTCTTCCTGTCCCGACTCGGCCGGTCGTTCCGCCTGTCCTGCTTCGGCCGGCTTCTCTGACTGTCCCGACTCGGCTGGTCGTTCCGTCTGTCCTGCTTCGGCCGGCTTCTCTTCCTGTCCCGATTCAGCTGGCTGTTCTCTCTCCATAAGCGCCTCATACATCTGTCCGATGCTCTTTCCCAGTACAGGATGCCGCTCATAGGATGCAATCTGTCTGAGGGGTTCAAGGACAAAATAACGGTTCTGCATATCAACGTGGGGAATGGTCAGGTTCTCTGTGCACATAACGCAGTCCTCATACAGCAGAATGTCGAGATCCAGTGTCCTAGAATCCCAGCGCACCTTGCGTTCTCTCCCGTGAATACGCTCGATCTCGTGCAGTTTCTCCAAAAGTTCCTCCGGCGTATACAAAGTTTCCATTTCTATTGCCCCGTTCAGAAATTCTCCCTTTGCGACTCCCCCGTAAGGCTCTGTCGCCAGCCAGTCTGAAACTCGCAGGATCCGGCATTTTCTGTCATTTCTGACAGCTTCCACTGCCCCGTCAAGATGCATTTTCCGATCGCCCATATTGGACCCGCAGGAAAGATACGCCTTGTGCCATCCCCTCACGATTTTTACCGACACCGACTCAAAGGGTAAAGGAACCGGCGCCTCAGGTTTGCGCACTTCCAGAGTCAGTCTCCTTACAAGCGGAAATCTGAAAAGAACTGCTTCCGCTGCCTTTTCCGCCGCCGTCTCAATCAGTTTATAAGTATGTTCTTTCAAGAAGCTGTTTAAAAACATACAGACCTCTCCGTAATTGGTGGAGAGGTCTAAATCGTCCAACGTTCCTGCTTTTCTCGTATTTGTTTCCAGAATGGCATTGATATAAAAATTCTGTCCCTTTTCATTCTCTTCCCGATATACGCCGTGGTTTGCATATATCCGCAAATTCTCTATGATAATCTGATCCATTTCATAACTCCTGTATTTCTGTTTCTTCTATAACACTGCTCTGGCACTGCCCTGTTCCACGTCATTTATATGATTACCTGTTTTCTTTCCGGTATCCGTCCCGGATTGCCTCCGCCATCCGAATGGCACGCACATTCTCCTTCACATCATGAACCCGTACAAACATGGCTCCTTTCAGAACCCCATAAACAGTTGTCACTATGGTGCCCTCTACCCGCTCCGATGCAGGCAGGTCAAGCGTCAGCCCAACCACCGACTTGCGGCTTGTGCCAAGCAGAATCGGACAGCCAAGCGACTGCAGCATTTCCAGACGGTCAATCACTTCCAGATTGTGCCCATAAGTCTTGCCGAAGCCCACTCCCGGATCCAGAATAATCCTGTCGCCGCGTATGCCCGCTTTGTGTGCACACTTAAGGCTCTCCCGCAAATCCATGAGAACCTCTTCCATATAATTCTCATAAACCGCTTCCTTACGATTATGCATAAGGCAGCAAGGAAGATCCGCACCGGCAATCACTTCTGCCAGCTCCGCATCATATTTCAATCCCCAGATGTCATTGATCAGGTCGGCTCCCGCAGAAATACCCGCCCGTGCCACCTTCGCCTTATATGTATCCAGAGAAACCGGTATGTCAAATCTGCATTTAACTTTTTCAATAACAGGTGCTACACGCTCAATCTCCTCTTCTTCCGAAACCATTGTATGCCCCGGCCTGGTAGATTCGCCGCCAATGTCCAGCAGATCCATCCCTTCATCCAGCATCTCTTCCACACGGTACAAAGCCCGGTCAATGGAAGTATATTGTCCTCCGTCCGAAAAAGAATCCGGGGTCACATTCAGGATCCCCATCACATAAGTATGTCCGCTGATTTCATAATCCCTGTTACCTATTCTCAATATCAAACCCTCTTTCCGTATCTAATCTCTTGTCATTATCTTCTGATCATTTCAAAAAAGTACTGCTGCAGCTGCGGATCATCCCGGAAGCATCCTCTGGCCGCCATGGTCACCGTTCTGCTGCCGGGTTTCGACACACCGCGCATCGTCATGCACATGTGCTCGGCCTCCACCATCACCATGACACCCTGAGGTCTCAAATGCTCCATGACAGCGTCCGCCACCTGTGTCGTCATCTGCTCCTGGATCTGCAGCCTCCGGGCATATACCTCCACGGTGCGGGCCAGCTTACTGATTCCAACCACTCTGCCGTCAGGAATATATGCAATATGAGCCTTTCCATAAAAAGGCATCATATGGTGCTCACAGGTGGAGTAGAACGTAATATCCTTTTCCACCACGATCTCATTGCTGTCCACCGCAAAGGTCTTACAAAGATGCTGTGCCGGGTCTTCTTCCATACCCTTAAAGATTTCCTCGTACATCCGCGCAATCCTGTTGGGCGTATCCACAAGTCCCTCCCTCGTCACATCCTCGCCGATGCCTTCCAGCAGCATCCGCACTGCTTCTTCAATTTTCTTCTGATCTGCCATGAGAGTCTCTCCTGATCGTATCTCTATGTTCTACCACGTCCATCAGCTCTCCCAGATATGAGAGTGAGCCGAAAGCGATGATCACGCAGTCCTTATCCTTCCCGGCCAGAAGATATGCCATCTCCACAGCCTCCTGCACGCTGTCCGCCACCGTCACACTGTTGTGGTACTGCCCCACGGCCTGCGCCAGATCATAGGCATGCAGCGCCCGTTCCTTCAGGGGCGGTGTCACCGTAATAACATGCTCCGCCAGTTCATAAGTATTACGTATCACCTGATCGTATTCTTTATCTTTCAACATTCCCATTATATAGATGATTCTCTTATTTGTAAAATAAAAGCTGACACTTCGGGCAAACTTTTCCGAAGCATCCGCATTATGCGCCCCGTCTGCAATAAAAAGAGGCTTCGTGCCGATCACATCAAACCGTCCCCGCCATTTCGTCTGTGAAAGCCCCAGCCGCAGCTTATCCTCCGGAACAGAATATCCCTCTCTCCCCAGAGCCGCAAGCACCTCCAAAGCCACCACCGCATTCTCGATCTGGAACTGCCCCGTCATCGTGATCTCCATATTTTTATACCGGTCATAGCTGAAATGCTGCTTGGCCACACCATACCTGACGTTCTTTGTTCTGGTCACATCCGCCGTATAAAACTTTGCCTTTCGCAAAAGAGCCGCCTGTCTCAACACCTTCATCACTTCCGGCGTCTGTCTGGCGGATATCACATAACACTTGTTTTTTATAATTCCTGCCTTGGCTGCCGCAATCTGCTCCAAACTGTTACCCAGAATATCCATATGATCCATGCTGATCGATGTAAAAACCGCCGCCAGCGTATTGTGAATCACATTGGTAGCATCTAGCGCACCGCCCAGACCACATTCCAGCACCACGATATCACACTGCTTATCTGCAAAATAAAGAAATGCCACAGCCGTCTCCACCTCAAAAGGCGTGGGATGGGGCAGCCCTTCCGCCGCCATGGCTTCCGCTGCCTCCCTGACCGGCTCCAGATATTTACACAGCCCGGACTGGGTGATCATCTTACCGCCCACCTGAAACCTTTCCCGGTATTCTTTTAAAGTGGGCGACAGGTAACTGCCCACCCGGTATCCTGCCGTCTGCAGCACGTTGGACACATAGGCCAGCACAGATCCCTTACCATTGGTTCCGGCGATGTGTACGAACTTAAGCCGGTCCTGCGGATCATCCAGACGGGCACATAGTTCACGCATGGTCGAAAGCCCCATCACGCTGCCATACTGCTGCAGCCCGTCCATATATTCCATTGCCTCCCTGTAATTCATGTACACACCTCTTCTCTCACCTGTCATCTGCCCTTTCCGGCACCGCCTTTTCGACTGGTGCGGTCAATGCAGTTCTGCCCGACGGTCTTTCCGATTTTCTGTACGCCCATGTTTTCCTATGACAACACTTTACAACACCTCTGACACAAAATGCCCTGTCCCGCTTTCACATTGTCTGTATAGTGCCACATAAATCCGGGTAACCTAACAGTAACGGTCCATCCTCCGGATCACGAAAGGAACTGACATTTTTATGAAAAAATTCATTCACAATTATATTCACTGCGGACTGCTGGGATGGTTTCTTGAGATCACCTTCACTGCCTTCCACGCCTTCCGCAGAAGAGATATGCGTCTGCCCGGCATCACGTCCATATGGATGTTTCCCATATACGGACTCGCCGCCCTGCTGGCCCCGCTCAGCCGGCTCATGCAGGGCCGCAGCATCCTGTTCCGCGGTCTGGTCTACACCGGCATCATCTTTACCGGAGAATTCGCAACCGGGCTCTGGCTCCGCAGACGCGGCCTGTGTCCCTGGAACTATGAACGCTCCAAATGGAATCTGGCAAAAGTAATCCGACTGGATTATGCCCCTTGCTGGTTCCTTACCGGGCTTCTGTTCGAACGTCTTCTGATGGAAAATGAATGACCCCGCCGTGACAATTGATTTATGTTTCAGTCATCAATCTCATCCAGATCCGCCGCATCAATATTCAGGGTGTTCAGCGTGCGGCGTCTCCTGCGCGCTTCCTCAGATGCCTTCAGAATAAAATTCTTGATCTCCCTGGCATGTTTGATGTGGGTCAGAAACAATTGTGGATGGGTGTTATCCCCCGTATAACATGCTACCGTACCCAGCCCGAAAATACGCTCCACAAAGCTGGTCTGCAGTTCCACATCCTGTACTTTATATAAATAACAATCGTTTTCTTTTGTATTCAACAGTCCTTCATTGATCGTGATGACTTCGTCTGTAACCGTATATTTCGTAAAAGTAAAGGGCAGTCCCAAAAACAGCCAGCGCTTCCGCTCCACATGCTCCGTCTTCTCCTGTCCTTCTCCTCTGCCCTCGTTCTCTCCCTTTGTCTGCTGCATGTTCACATTCTGTCCGTCAGCCGGGGATGCTGTATCTTTTTTCAAATCTTCCATATTAATAACCATACCTTTCCGTACCTGCAAATCTGAGCCGCAGGTACAAGTCTGCTCTCCATTCCGGAGCGTCTATCGCAACAGGGTAGCGCTGTTTTTGCTTACTTACAGTGCATTTTCGCAGACCCGGCAAAAACTGTCAGGTCCTGTCTGAACAGTAACACTATAACATACCCCAACCTTTTCCACAATATAAAAACTGTTGAAACCCCTCTTCCTTTATGATATGATATACAAAATATAGGTATAGGGACTGTTTAAAATACATAATAAGGAGGGTTAACGCATGACCGCGAAGGAATGTATCTTAGGACGCAGAAGCATCCGCAAGTTTAAAGCCGATCCTGTTTCCCATGAACTGATCGCTCAGATCGTCGAGACAGCTTCCTATGCTCCCAGCTGGAAGCATACACAGATCACCCGTTATATTGCAATTGAAGGCGGACTGAAAGAGAAGATCGCACAGGAAGGAACTACCATTTATCCCGGAAACGGTGCAATCATTTCCGCCGCACCTGTTTTGATTGCTGTAACTGTCCTTAAGAACCGCAGCGGTTTTGAACGTGACGGTTCTTTCAGTACCCCCCGCGGTGACGGCTGGCAGATGTACGATGCCGGCGTGGCTTCACAGACTTTCTGTCTGGCTGCCCATGAGCAGGGGCTTGGTTCCGTTATTCTGGGACTTTTCGATCAGGACACCGTTTCATCCATGCTTCAGCTTCCGGAGGACAGGGAACTGATAGCTTTGATTCCTGTTGGATACCCGGATGAGACACCTGCTGCACCCCGGCGTAAACCGGTGGAAGATCTTTTATCTTTCCAATCATAACGAATTACTCAAATAGAAGAGAATCCTTCTCTTCTATTTTTTTGAGTCAAAGGCGCACACTCCCCAAAAGAGGCTGATACGCGCTGAAACAGAACCACTTTAACATAGGGAGGAAAAGATTGAAAATTAAAATTTTCAATCGCGAGATTTGTGTCTGCGCGTTGCTTGCCACAAACTCGTTTAATGCGACGT
>ERZ808035.711-NODE-711-length-25071-cov-4.821317_pt1 | contig 25071 bp, 14 predicted proteins | sample MGYA00380189_ERZ808035 | MGnify/ENA primary metagenome ERZ808035 (study PRJEB31490, sample SAMN06133407) | mouse gut metagenome | isolation source: M5_1 | host: mice | place: China: Chengdu | collected 2015-05 ...
GAACAGCAGGTACGTGCCCGCAAGCGCCACGAGGCCGAACGGCAGCAGCATCGCGAGGAACATGCCGGGCTGGAACAGGACCGTCGCCCAGACCAGCGCCACGAGCAGGACGCCGCCCGCCAGCTGGAGCCGCTGGAGCCACGGGCGCCCCTCGCCCAGGAGTCGCTCCGGGCGGCGGTCCGCCGAGAACAGGGCGGCGGGGGTGCTCCTCGACACCACACGCCCCGACGAGACGCAGGCCACCGCCACGAGCGCGGCGAAGCAGCCGAGCGTCCAGAGGAACGACCCCGCCGAGAAGACGAAGGCCGGCGCCCAGGCCACGCCGAAGACGCTCGACTCCAGGAGCATGAAGTAGGGCGAGAACACCACGCCCGCCCCCACGCCCACGGCGAAGGAGGCCGCACCCACGAGGAACCCCTCGTAGCGCAGGATCCTCGACACATGGGGGCCGTCCATGCCCAGGACCGCATAGAGGGCGAACTCCCGCTTGCGGCGCCGGAGGATGAACCGGAACCCGTAGCTCACGAGGAAGGCGAAGACGATGACGACGAACACCGAGAACGCGCTCATCATCGTGTTGAGCTGCTGGGACCCCAGGGTGGCGCGCTGGCGCTCGGTGAGGTCCATGGCGGCGAGGTAGTCGCCGGACGCGGAGAACGAGTAGAGCAGGCACGCCGCGAAGGCGAGGGTGGCGAAGAACACCGAGTAGTCCTTGAGGCTGCGGCGCACGTTGCCGAGGGCCAGCTTGAGGTACATGGCGGGGCCTTTCGGGATGGGGCGGGTCGTCGGGCGCGGGACCGGCGCCCGACGCCCGGCCGGCGAGCAAGGGGGCCGCCGGCGACTCCCATGGTGCGCCGCCCGGGACGCCGCTGCCATCGCTCGGGCTTACATCGCGGTGACGGAGGTGTAAGGGTGGCTGCCCCCGCGGGTCGGCCCTCGCGGCAGGGCGGGCCTGTCCCGTCACCCGGACACTTTTGTCCCGATGGTCGGGCACTTTTGTCCCACTTCGTCAGTTGAGGCCTCGTCACCTTGGCCGGGCCCCTGCGCCGTCCCGTCGGCCGGGCCCCGGCGCCGTCCCGTCGGCCGGGCGTTCGGCAAGGGCGCACAGCAAGGGCCCCTCGACGCAAGGGGCCCTTGCTGTGCGGGGCGTCGTTCGCCAAGGGCCCCTTGTGGGCCGAGAACCGTTCGCCAAGGCCCTCTCGACGCAAACGGGCCTTGGCGAACGCACGGCAAGGCCCGTTTGCGTCAGGGGCGCCTTACTGTGCGGCCTTGCCGTGCACCGGCCTCGACCGCCGACCTCGGCGGGAGCCGAGCAGGACACGGACCCGCCCCTGCGACCGGGGACCGCCCGTCTCGGCCCCCCCTCTCGGCAGGGCGGCACCTACGCCCTGGCGTCCGTCCGGGCCAGGGCGGCGCGGGCCGGGCGCGCGACCTTGAGGGTGACCCACGTGGCCGCCGGGCCCACGAGGAAGAGGTTGAGGCAGAACGCGAAGCCCCAGATGGCGGGCAGCGAGGGCACCCAGGCGCCGAGGATGTCGTCGGCGCCGCCCATGACCACGCCGTACAGGCTCATGATCGTGGCCATCACCAGGATGTTCGCGAGGGCCATGGCCACGGAGCGGGAGCGGTCGCCGTCAAGGCGGCTCACGAGCCTGGAGGCCACGATCGCCACGATGGGGTCCCCCACGACCAGGCGCACGGCCATGGCGGCGACCCAGCCGGTGCCGTAGGCGGGCGCCGCCCGGGCGAAGGCGTCGGCGGGGAGCATGCCGTGGACCACATGGCCCCAGGGGACCATGAGCAGGAGCATGCCCGTGAGCATGCAGACCTTGAAGACCCAGGTCTCGTAGCGACCCTCGGCGCGGCCCACGCGCTTGGTCACGTAGTCGCCGTAGGTCGCCTTGGCGGCGGGAGCGGTGTTGCCCATATGGGGTTGTCCTTCTGGTGGGAGGCGGGGGTGCCCGGGCGCGAGAGGCGCCACACGGGCCCGCCGCGAGGGCGGCGGACGGCCTGACGGCGGCCGCGGAACCAGCCTAGCGCAAAGCGGGGGCTCCGCGTAAGCGTCGATTCCGTGTGCTTCGGAACGGGAAGGGGCGGCGCCCCGTGCAGGACGCCGCCCCCTCCCGAAGCCTGCCGCCGGTGCCGGAGAACCGTTCCCCTACCCCAGCTGCTCCACCTTGGCGCCGTTGCGGCCCACCTCGATGTCCAGGGCCCTCAGCGCGTCCAGGACCTTCTCGGCATCCTGCCGCGCGTGGGTCACGCGCTCCTTCTTGAGGCCGCGCCCGGCCTCCACCGCGGCCACGGCCGCCGCGTAGTCGCCCTTGTGGGCGGCGTTGACGGCGTGCCAGTCCACGCCGGCGAACCAACCGGCCACGGTGAGGTCGAGCGGAACCTTGCGCTCCAGCATGAGCATGGCGATCACCGGGTAGCCGGCATAGCCCTGCCAGTACGTGGCGTTGTCGTTGCTACGGTAGACCTCGCGGCCGTCGGCGCCCGTCTCACGGCGCACCGTGTAGCGCCTGGCGCCGTCGCTCGACACCACGGTGCAGGTGGCGCCGTCGTCGCCCAGGCGCGCATGGCCATCCTCGACGGCCGTCCAAGCCTCGTAGACCTTCTCCGCAGGAGGCAGCTTCTCCACAGGGACCATCCCCTTCACTCGTTAGAAGTTAGAACCGTTCCAGCCGAAGTCGGGGGTGGAGCCGTAGCGCACGTAGACGCGGGTCGGGTCGATGCCCAGGACGTCGCGCAGCTCGTCGCAGATGGGCCCGGTCATGGAATCCCAGACCGCCGGGTCCACGGCTGCGCGGGCGAAGACGTCCACGGTCACGTAGGCGGCGGGCTCGTCGGCGGAGCCGCCCATATAGATGGGCAGGTCGTCGTCGAAGACGCACATGAGCCATGGCTCGCTCTTGCCCGGGACCTTCTCGATGAGGGCGCCGTAGAACGACTTCAGGGTGTCGCGCTGGCTCTCGGAGACGGGCTCGGAGGTGTAGGTGCGGATCACGGGCATGGCTTCTCCTCTCACTGGCTGACGAGTGGGTTGTACCCGCCGGCGCACCCCGCCGGCGCGCCCATGGCCACGAGGGCCACGGCCACCACCTGACCGTCACGGCACACGAGCACGGAGGACGAGGACGGCGGCTCCGAGGTCGGCGCGGGCCCTACGGCGGACGGGAGCCCGGCGTCGGCCAGCACGGGCAGGTGCGCGGCGTCCACGCCGTCGGCGCGCAGGACGTCCAGGCGGTCGCCCTCGAAGCACTGGCGCAGGAAGTGGATCTCCATGTCGCGGACCTCGAGGCGGTCGTAGACGGCAGACGGGAACGCGTCCACCACGAGCCCGGGGTAGCGCAGGTTGGTCATGTGGCGGAACGAGTCGAGGTCCGTGAAGCCCACGGTGTGGGTGCGCACGCGGTCGAGGGACGCGGGGTCGGCCGGGAGGTCGCGCCACGGGCCCACCGGCGCCGTGCCGAGGTCACGCTCCAGGGACGAGGGAGGCAGCCCCACGGCCCCCGGCGCGGTCACGGCGTGGGCGCGCACGTCGTAGAAGCAGCTCTCCACACGGCCGGCCGCCACGAGGGCGCCGTCCTGCTCGACGAGGACCTCGTTGTTGAGGAAGCGCGCGCCCGGGGCCGCGTAGATCCAGGTGGTGAGGGCGACGGGCACGCGCACGGCCGCCTTGCGGGCCACGGCCAGACGGTAGCGCGCGAACATCCAGCCGATGCCGCGGGTGCGCACGAGGTCGTCGTGGTCCAGGCCCAGGGCGGCGGCGTGGCCGAGCACCGACTCCTGGAGCATGGCGAGCAGCCCGAGCGTGCCGACCCGGCCGCTCTCGTCGGCATCGCGGTACAGGGGCGTGTAGACGGTCCGGAAGGCCATGGGTCTCTCCTCGGGGCTGGTGCGGGGCGTTGCATGGGGGCACGGCGGCGCCGGGCCGGAGGCATGGATGTCGGGCTGGGCACCCGGGTGCAGGACCGGCGCGCCGGGTTTATTCCCCGGCGCCCGCGTCCCACCGCCTGTCCCACCACCCGGACACTTTTGTCCCGATGCCCGGGTTCTTTCTCCTCCAGTTCAGGGGTCGGACCGTCGCCACACCAAACGTTTGGTGGTTTTTCCGGCAGCAGGGCCCCGAAACCACCAAACAACGCGATGTTTGGTGGTTTAGATCAGCATTTGTACCGAAAAGCACCAAACATCCGATGGGCGGCCCTTCCGCGCCGCCCGGAACGGGTCCCGGGCGCGGGCGGTTTCCGTTTCTGACGCCGCGGCACGCCCGAGACCGGTCGCGGACGGCCTTTCGCCTCCGGAACCGGTTGCGGACGGAGATGGGCCCCGTCCGACGGAAGCGGCCCGTCCGGAACGGTTCCGGACGGGCCGTGTGGGACAAAAGTACCCGACCATTGGGACAAAAGTGTCCGGGTGGCGGGACGGGGCTGGCGGGACGGACACCTACCGCGCCCTGCCGGATTCCTCCGTCAGCAGCCGCAGCAGCGGCTCGGCCGATGCCGGGCCCTCGGCGTCGGCCTGCCAGCGCCAGTTGCCCTCGGCCTGGCCCGGCACGTTCATACGGGCCTCGGTGCCCAGGCCCATGACGTCCTGCAGCGGCATCATGACCACCGGCGTGTCGCTCCGGAGGGCGTCGGCCATGATCCTCTCGGCGGTGGTGAGCGCCTCGTTGTCGTCGGCGATCCCATAGGCGGAGCGCACGAAGCCCAGCAGGGTGTCGGTGTCGTGGGTGCTCGTGTAGGCCACCTTGCCCGGGGTCGGGGTGTAGCCGCCCCTCAGGTCGGCGTCGGCGAACTCCAGCACGTCCATACCGGGGAAGCCGCACTGAGCCACGAGGCCGCGGATGGCCGGCGTGATGGTGCCCAGGTCCTCGGCAATCACGGGAAGCGGGCCGAAGACCTCGGCCGCGCGCTCGAAGAGCGCCTTGCCAGGACCGGGCAGCCAACGCCCCTCGGTGGCCTTCCTGCCGGCAGGCACCGAGTAGTAGTTCTCGAACCCCACGAAGTGGTCCAGGCGCACGTAGTCGTAGAGCTCGAAGGCCCTGCGCAGACGCTCGACCCACCAGCCGTAGCCGTCGTCGGCCAGGCGGTCCCAGTCGTAGGTGGGGTTGCCCCACAGCTGCCCCTCCGGCGCGAAGGCGTCGGGCGGCACGCCGGCGGACTCGTCCTTGCGGCCGTCCTCGCCCAGGTTGAACACCTCGCGGTTGGCCCAGGTGTCGGCGGAGTCCTCGCTCACGTACATGGGCATGTCGCCGATGAGGGACACGCCGCGGTCGTTGGCGTAGGCCTTGAGACCGTCCCACTGCTCCTGGAACACCCACTGGCAGAACCGGTGGAAGCCCACGCGCCCCACCAGAACCGGGTCGTCGAGCAGCGCCGGCGAGTACTCCCGGTAGCGGGCCGGCCAATCCTGCCAGGCCACGGACTCCAGCGGCACGTCGTCGGCCACGTCCACGGCCACCTCGCCGGCGGCCACGGCGTCGCGGACGGCCATGAAGGCGCAGTAGGGGTCGAGCCAGTCGGCGTTCGCCCGCGAGAAAGCCGAAAGGCGCGCCTCGGTGAACACGCGCTCGTCCACACGGCCGCGCCCGGCGAGGCCTGCCGGCAGCCCGGCCACGCCCTTGGCCCGCCAAGCCTCCCAGAGACCCTCGAGGGTCCTCCCGCAGGCGTCCACCAGGGCGGTGTTGCCCGCGAAGGCCGAGAGGCCCGCGTAGGGGCTGCCGAAGGAGTCGGTGGGGTTCACCGGCAGCACCTGCCAGTAGCCCTGGTGGCAGCGCCGGAGCCAGTCCACGAAGTCGTAGGCCTCGGGGCCCAGGGTGCCGGGACCCCCCTCGCGGGGCAGCGACGTGATGTGGCACATGACGCCCAGGCCGCGCTCGAAGGGCTTGGCCAGCGGGCTCGGCCCATGGAAGTAGAGCAGGGCGCTCCCCAGCTGACCCAGGGTCACCACGACCTCGTCGCCGTCGCGCTCGGGCACGCGCCCGCTCACCAGGTCGTCGCAGAGCTCGGCCACCATGGGCAGCCGCACCTCGTGGACGTCGGAGAGCGAGCGGTTCACGAGCACGCAGATGCGCTCGCCGGACTCGTCGTCGCCGGCCGCCGGCGTGCGCCAGAAGCCGTAGACGTCCGGCCCCACGGAGAACGGCTCGAACCCGCCGTTCACAAGCATGGGGAACTGCCTGCGCAGGTCCATCGCGTTCTTGTAGATGGCGCCGCAGTCGGGGTCCTCGTGGCCCCACGGGAAGGTGCCGCGGTTGTACGGGTCGGTGTAGCCCTCGAGGCCCGCCTCGTCGCCGTAGTACACGCAGGGCACGCCCGGCGAGCACATCTGCACGAGGGTGGCCAGCCACAGGCGCCCCTTGGCGAGGCCGCGCTGTCCCTCGGAGAGGCGGTACTCGCGGCGCTGGTCGTCGGTGAGGGAGTCCTTGTCGGGCGCGCCGCCCAGGATGGTGAGCAGGCGCGTGCGGTCGTGGCTGCCCAGCAGGTTGAGGGTGGCATAGAAGGCGTCGGGCGGGTAGTTCTCCTTGAGCGACGCCATGCGCTCCGCCATCTCCTCCGCTGGCCAGGTGCCGCAGACGTAGTGGAGCAGGGCCTCCCGGAACGGGTAGTTCATGGCGCTGTCGAGCTCGGTGCCGCAGAGGTACTTACGCACCTCGCCGTAGGCCAGCTTGTTGGAGGCGTCCTCCCACACCTCGCCCAGGAGCAGGGCGTCGGGCAGCACGCGGTCCTCGGCGGCCTTGATGCCGGCGATGAAGGCGTCGTTGAGCTCGTCGGCCACGTCCAGCCGCCAGCCGCGGGCGCCGGCGCGCAGCCAGTGGGCCACCACGCCGTCGGGCCCGTAGACGAAGTCCTGCCACTCGGGGTTCGCCTTGTCGGTGTCGGGCAGGTCGTCCACACCCCACCAGCAGGTGTAGGTGCCGTCCTCCTGCATGAGGTACCAGGGGCGGTACGGCGAGTCGGGGGACTGCCAGGCGCCCACGGAGTCGTAGTTGCCGAACTTGTTGAAGTAACGGGAGTCCACGCCGGTATGGTTGAACACGCCGTCGAGGATCACCGAGATGCCCATCTCGGCGGCCTCGGCGCACAGGCGGCGGAACCCGGCCTCGTCGCCCAGCATGGGGTCGACGGCCAGGTAGTCGCCCGTGTCGTAGCGGTGGTTCGACTGCGCCTCGAAAATGGGGTTGAGGTAGATGGCCGTGAACCCCATGTCGCGGATGCGGCCCAGCTCCTCGCGGATGCCCTCGAGCGTGCCGCCGTAGAACTCCCACTCGGCCACGCGGCCCGAGCCGTCGCGCTTGTACGCGGGCGGCTCGTCCCAGTCCTCCACCAGGGAGCGGGGCACGCCGCCCGCGCGCTCCTGGGAGAGGGCGGCCTCCGTGCGCTCGCGCCAGTCGGCCCCGCGCTTGTAGCGGTCGGGGAAGATCTGGTAGACCATGCCTCCCTTGTACCAGTCGGGCGTGACCTCGCGGGGCCGGTACACCGTGATCTGGAACGACGGGGGCATGTGGTCGTACATCTGCCCCACGCCGCCGGTGCGGCCCTCGCGGGCGCCGTAGTAGCGCACGGTGCCGTCGGATCCCTCGAGGAGGAAGGCGTACCAGACGATACCGAGCTCCTCGCACGGGACCTCGCCGGTGAAGGTGAGGCGGCCGTCGTCGGCGGTGTCGACGAGCTCCATGGGCAGGAAGGCCTCGCCGACGCCGTCGACCCACGTGCGGATGGATGCCTGGGTTCCCGGGTCGTCCCACACGTCCACGGTCAACGTGACGACGCCGCCCTGGGGGGCGGCGCCGTATGGGTCTCTGTACCGGGAGCCCCTGCTGTTGTGAAGGGCTCTCATGGTTTTCCTCTCGTTCTCGGGGCGCTAGCCGCGGTCCGGCGAGATCACCTCGGGGTGGAGCGTCGAGTACAGGTCGATGTAGCGGTTGGCGGCGACGGTCCAGGAGAAGTCCTGGCTCATGGCCTGCCGCTGGAGCGAGGCCCACGCCTGCTTGTCGGTCCAGAATACCTCGCAGGCGTTGAGCACGCAGTCGCACATCTCCTCGCCGTTGAAGTTGGCGAACGAGAAGCCCGTGCCCTCGCCGGTGAAGCGGTTGTACGGGGTGACGGTGTCCTTGAGGCCGCCGGTCTCGCGGACGATGGGCAGGGTGCCGTAGCGCATGGAGATGAGCTGCGACAGGCCGCAGGGCTCGAACAGCGACGGCATGAGGAACATGTCGGCGCCGGCGTACATGCGCTGGGAGAGGCCGAGGTCGAAGTCGATGGTGGCGCTCATGGACCCCTTGTACTTCCAGTCGAAGTAGCGCAGGGAGTCCTCGTAGGCGCGGTCGCCCGTGCCCAGCACCGCCACCTGCACCGAACGGCCCAGCAGGCGCTCGAGGCCGTACTGCACGAGGTCGAGGCCCTTCTGCTTGGTGAGGCGGGTCACCATGGCCACGAGCGGGCGCCCGGCGTTGACCTCGAGCCCGAGCTCACGCTGCAGGGCCTCCTTGCAGGCGGCCTTGCCCGACATGTCGTCGACGGAGTAGTTGAACGGCACGGCCGGGTCGGTGGCCGGGTTCAGGGAGTCGACGTCGATGCCGTTGACGATGCCGTGGAGCGCGCCCTCGCGCTGGCGGAAGATGCCGTCCAGGCCCTCGCCGAAGAACGGGGTCTTGAGCTCCTGGGCGTAGGTGGGGCTCACGGTGGACAGCAGGTCGGAGTAGATGAGCGCGCCCTGCATGAAGTTCACCGTCTTGGGGCCGCAGTACATCTGGTTGACGGCCTTGGGGGCGGAGAGCAGGCCGGCGGTGTCGAGCACGGAGTCGCCGTACTGCCCCTGGAACTTGGCGTTGTGCACGGAGAACACCGTGCGCACGTTGTCGTAGAGCGGCAGGCCCTGGTAGTACTCGCGCAGGAACACGGGGGCGAGGGCGGTCTGCCAGTCGTTGCAGTGCAGGACGTCGGCCCGGAAGTCGGGCAGGTACTGCAGGCTCTCGGTGATGGCCTTGGAGAAGAACGCGAAGCGCTCGCCGTCGTCGAAGTAGCCGTAGAGGCCCCCGTCGCGCTTGAAGAAGTGCTCGTTGTCGATGAAGTAGAACTCCACGCCGTCGGACACGATGCGCTCGAGGCCGCAGTACTCGCTGCGCCACCCCATGTTGAGGTAGAAGTCGCAGACGTGCTCCATCCGGTCCACGTACTCCTGCTTGATGGAGCCGTACTTGGGCGTCATGACCGCGACGCGGCAGCCCGCGGCCGCGAGGGCCTTGGGCAGCGAGCCGGCCACGTCGCCCAGGCCGCCCGTCTTAGTGAACGGGGCGGCCTCGGCGGAGGCGAAGACGATGCGGAGCTTCCTGCGAACCTTGGCGGACACTAGAGGGTTCCCTTCCCCTTGATGAGCACGTCGTCGGAGGTGCCGCGGAGCTCGGTGCGGGCCGGGACCACGTTGTTGCGGTCGATGATGGCGTTCTCCACGCGGGCGCCGCTCTCGATGGTGCACGACTGCATGATGATGGAGTTGCGGACGGTGGCGCCGGACTCCACGATGACGTTGCGGCCGAGGATGGAGTTCTCGACGCAGCCGGCGATGCGGGAGCCGCCGGCGACCAGGGCGTTGGACACCTTGGAGCCCGGCTCGTACTTCGCGGGCGGGTTGTCGTGGGCCTTGGTGTAGATGGGACGGTCGTCGCCGAAGATCTCGTCGTCGATCTCGGGGTCCAGGAGCTTCATCGAGTTCTTGTAGAAGCACTTGGCCGAGAAGACCGCCATGGCCGGGCCGTCGAAGGCGAAGGTCTGGATGTTGACGCGGTCGAGGTCGCCGATGAGGGCCTCGAAGAGGTCGAGGTAGTCCACGGCCTTGTACCAGTCGAGCAGCTGCTTGAGGATGTCGATGGAGACGATGAAGGTGTCCATGAAGGCGGTGTCGCCGAACTGGACCCCCTGGTGCACGCCGGTCACGCGGCCGTTCTCGGTGTGGAAGCCGGTGAGGGAGACGTTCTCCTCGGAGGCGCGCTTGGTCACCACGGTGATGTCGGCGCCGGACTTCACGTGCTGGTCGATGAGCTCGCTGTAGTCCATGTTGAGGATGATGTTGGCAGCCGAGAGGACCACGTAGGGGCGGGTCTCCTTCTCGAGGAACATGCGGTTCTCGACGAGGTCGCGGATGAGGAAGCGGGCGCCGGAGCGGGAGCTGCCGAAGGCGGAGCCGGGCAGCATGAACAGGCCGCCGTGCTTGCGGTCGAGCGACCAGTCCTTACCGCTCTCGACGTGGTCCATGAGGGCGCGGTAGTTGTAGGGCAGGATGAGGCCCACGGTGCGCATGCCGGCGTTCACCATGTTGGACAGGGCGAAGTCGACCATGCGGTAGCGGCCGGCCACCGGGAGCGCCGCAGGGGGGCGCGACTCGGTGAGGGCACTCGGGTTCTTGACGGAATAATTGGCGGTGATGAGTCCGATGCAGCGATCCACGGTTACTCCTCCCCCTTTCCAACGACGACGTTGTCACCGACGACGACGGTGTCCTTGACCTTGTCGACACTGCCGAACTTGACGTTCTCCTCCACGACGGCGCCCTCGCCCAGGATGGCGTTCACCACGTAGGCGCCGGCCATGACCTTGGCGCCGGGCAGCAGGATGGAGTCGACCACGTGGGCGCGCGGGCCCACATAGGCGTCGGTGGACAGGATGGAGTGCTTGACCTCGCCGAACACACGGCAGCCGTTGGCCACGAGGGAGTCGTCCACCGAGGCGGCGGTGCCGATGAGGTGGGGCGGACGGGTGGGCGCGTTGCTCATGACCGGGAAGTCCTTGTTGTACAGGTTGAACTCCGGGTTGGCGCCCAGCAGCTGCATGGCGGTGTCGTGGTAGGACGAGATGGTGCCGACGTCGCGCCAGAAGCCGTGGAACTCGTAGCAGAAGATGCGGCGGCCCTCCTCGAGCATCTTCGGGATGATGTTGTTGCCGAAGTCGTGCTCGGAGTCGGGGTCGGCGGCGTCCTCCTTGAGGGCCTTCACCAGGATGTCGGTGGAGAAGATGTAGATGCCCATGGAGGCGAGGTTGGAGTCGGGCTGGGCCGGCTTCTCGGTGAACTTGATCACCGAGTCGTCCTCGTCCTTGGTGATGATGCCGAAGCGGCTGGCCTCGTCCCACGGCACGGGCATGACCGAGATGGTGAGGTCGGCGTTGTTCTTGATGTGGACGTCCAGCATCTTGCGGTAGTCCATGGAGTACAGGTGGTCGCCCGAGAGGATGAGCACGTACTCGGGGTCGTTGCTCTCGATGTAGCCGAGGTTCTGGTAGATCGCGTCGGCCGTGCCGGCGTACCAGGATCCGCCGGCCTCGGTGGCGAACGGCGGGAGCACGGAGACGCCCGCCCCGCGCTCGTCGAGGTTCCAGGCCGCGCCGGTCCCGATGTAGCTGTGGAGCAGGTAGGGCCTGTACTGCGTGAGCACGCCGACGGTGTTGATGTCGGAGTTCGCGCAGTTGGAAAGTGCGAAGTCGATGATGCGGTACTTGCCGCCGAAGGACACGGCGGGCTTGGCGATGGACCGGGTCAAAGCTCCAAGGCGGGACCCCTGTCCACCGGCAAGAAGCATGGCGAGGCACTCCTTCTTGCTCATTTGACACCCCTTCCGATCTGTCAGGGGGCCGGCCGGGCCGGCTCCTCCCCCAATTTGAAAATACTCTAAACGTGCCAGATGTCTTCAGCGTACTCGCGGATGGTTCGGTCTGAGCTGAAGAATCCGGAGTTCGCAGTATTTGCAAGTGCCATCTGGTTCCAACGGCGACGGTCGCCGTAGATCTCACCCAGGTGCTCCCACGCCGAGACGTAGGAACGGAAGTCCTTGAGGACGAAGTCGGCGTCGTTCTGGTGCATGAGGCCGTCGTGGATGAGGTTGAAGTCGCCGGACAGGCGGGAGAAGGTGCCGTCCACGAGCTCGTCGACCACGCGGCCGAGACGCTCGCGGTCGCGGTTGTACTCGTCCCAGGCGAAGTAGTCGCCGCGGGACTTGTAGCCCTCGACGTCGGCCACCTCGAGGCCGAAGATCTCGATGTTGTCGCGGCCGGCCAGCTGGGCGATCTCGACGTTGGCGCCGTCGAGGGTGCCGAGCGTGATGGCCCCGTTGGCCATGAGCTTCATGTTGGACGTGCCGGAGGCCTCCATGCCGGCGGTGGAGATCTGCTCGGAGATCTCGGCGGCCGGGTAGATGAGCTCGGCGTTGCCCACGGAGAAGTTGGGGATGAAGGCCACCTTGATCATCTCGTTGGCGCGGGGGTCGTTGTTCACGACGTCGGCCACGGAGTTGATGAGGCGGATGACCTCCTTGGCGTAGGTGTAGCTCTGGGCGGCCTTGCCCGAGAAGATGAAGGAGGTCGGGCGGGGGCGGTAGGCGGGGTCGGAGACGATGCGGTTGTAGACGTCCATGACCTTGAAGATGTTGAGCAGCTGGCGCTTGTAGGCGTGGAACCGCTTCACCTGGACGTCGAAGACGCTGTCGCAGTCGAGCTCCACGCCGGTCTGCTCGCGGACGTACCTGGCCAGGCGCTCCTTGTTGAGGCGCTTGGAGTCGGCCATGGCGTCGAGGAAGACCGGGTCGGCCGAGAACGCCTCGAGGCGCTTGAGCTCGCTGGCGTCGTCGAGCCAGCCGTCCCCGATGGCGTCGGTGATGAGCCGGGAGTAGCTGGGGTTGGCGTTGCCGAGGAAGCGGCGGAACGAGATGCCGTTGGTCTTGTTGTTGAACTTCTCGGGCGTGAGCTCGTAGAAGTCCTTGAGGACCTCGCGCTCCAGGATGTCCGTGTGGATCTTGGCCACGCCGTTCACGGAGTGGGAGCAGATGATGGACAGGTTGGCCATGCGCACCTGGCCGTCCCAGAGGATGGCGGTGTCGCGCAGCAGGTCCATGCGGTCGCCGTGCTTGGCCATGAAGTCCTCGCGGTAGCGGCGGTCGATCTCCTCGATCCACATGTAGATGCGGGGAAGGAGGCGGCGGAAGACGTCGATGGGCCACTTCTCCAGGGCCTCGGGGAGCACCGTGTGGTTGGTGTAGCTGATGGAGCGGGTGACGATGTCCCACGCGGCGTCGTAGTCCAGGCCCTCCTCGTCCACGAGCACGCGGATGAGCTCGGCGCCGCACATGGCCGGGTGGGTGTCGTTGGTGTGGATGGCGATGGCGTCGGGGAACGCGGCCCAGTCGACGGTGCCGTCGGCGCGGGTGTGCTCGCGCTTGAAGGTGCGCATGATGGAGCCGATGCCGGCGGCCACGAACAGGTACTCCTGCTTGAGGCGCAGGATGCGGCCGTGCTCGCCGGCGTCGTTGGGGTAGAGGATCGTGGAGATGGCCTCCACGTCCGTGCGGAACTTGGAGGCGTCGGCGTAGGCGCCCTCGTTGAAGGCGTCGAGGTCGAACTTCTCCTCCACGGGCTCGGCGGCCCACACGCGCAGCTTGTTGACGGTGTTCCCGCCGTAGCCGACCACGGGGATGTCGTAGGGCACGGCGTTGACGGTCTCGCCGCCCTCGAGGGTGAACCAGTAGCGGCCGTCCTCCTCGTGGCGCACGACCTCGCCGCCGAAGGTCACCGGCACCGCCGACTCGGGGCGGCGCACCTCCCAGGGGTAGCCCTTGGCCAGCCAGTTGTCGGTCTCCTCCACCTGGCGGCCGTCCTTGATGACCTGGCGGAACAGGCCGTAGCGGTAGCGCATGCCGTTGCCGTAGCCGGCGATGCCCTCGTGAGCCATGGAGTCGAGGAAGCACGCGGCCAGACGGCCCAGGCCGCCGTTACCGAGGCCGGGGTCGGCCTCGCAGGAGGCGACGGCGTCGAGGCTCGTGCCCATCTCGGCGAGGCCCTCGCTCACGGTGTCGAGGATGCCGAGGTTGAGCAGGTAGTTCTCGAGGAGGGGGCCGATGAGGAACTCAAGGGAGAAGTAGAAGACGCGCTTGCGGCGCTGGGCCTCGATGGCGTTGTCGTTGCGGACGTGGATGGCGCGGGCGCGGAAGGCCACGAGCTTGCAGAGGGCGGAGAAGCGCTCGTAGTCGTCGGCCTCGTCGAAGCCCTTGCCCACCTCGGACTCCACCATGCGGCGGTACTCTCGTTTGAACTGCTCGGTGTCCTTGAAGATCTCGTTTTTCATGTGTGCGCTCTCTCTCGAAGGGGTGTGGGGCCGGCTGACCCCTAGCGCTTGGTGGAGCGCTTGGACGGCTTCTTGGCGGCGGCCTTCTTGGCGGGGGCATCCTTCTTGGCCGCGGGGGCGGCCTTGGCGGCGGAGGCGGCGGCCTTCTTCACGCGGGCCTCGGCCACGGACGCCTTGGGCTCGGCCTTCTTGGCGGGGGCGGCCGGCTTGGCCTCAGGCTTGGCGGGCGCGGCCTTGGGGGCGACCGGCTTCTTCGCCGCGGCCTTCTTGGCCGGGGCCTTCTCGGCCGGCGCGGCCTTGGCGGTGTCGGCCTTCACGGGCTCGGCGGCCTTCTTGGCGGGCGCGGCCTTCTTGGGGGCCACCTTCTTGGGTGCGGCCTTGGGCTTGGGGGCGACGTAGGACGACTTGCCGGTGCGCTTGAGCACCACGCCGGCCAGGGGCGGCACGCGCAGGACGATGGAGTCCTCGCAGCGGTCGAACGGCGTGGGCGTGGAGACGAGGGTGCCCTCGTTGATCACGCCGGAGCCGCCGAACTCCTCGGCGTCGGTGTTGAAGACCTCCACGTAGTTGCCCTCGCGCGGCACGCCCACGCGGAACTCCTCGTGGGCGGCCGGGTCGAAGTTGATGATGACCACGCGGTCGTCCACGGGACGGTCGCCGTGGCGCACGTAGGAGATGACGGACTGCTCGTTGTTGTCGGCGTCGATCCACTCGAAGCCGCTCTCGTCGTAGTTGTGCTGCCAGAGGCCCTTGTTGTCGCGGAAGAAGTGGTTGAGCTCGCGCACGAAGTGCTGGAACCTGCGGTGAGTCTCGTACTCGTCGGTGAGGAACCACTGGATGCCCTCGTAGTAGCGCCACTCGATGAACTGGGCGATCTCGTTGCCCATGAAGTTGAGCTTGGCGCCGGGATGGGTCATCTGGTAGAAGGCCAGGTTGCGCAGGCCGGCGAACTGGCGCCACCAGTCACCGGGCTGGCGCTGGATGAGGGAGGCCTTGCCGTGCACGACCTCGTCGTGGGACAGGGGCAGGATGTAGTTCTCGGAGTAGGCGTACATCATCGAGAACGTGAGCAGGTTGTGGTTGCCCGGGCGGTACGGGAAGTCGGTCTTGCAGTAGTTGAGGGTGTCGTTCATCCAGCCCATGTCCCACTTGTAGTGGAAGCCCAGGCCGCCCACCTCGGCGGGACGGGTCACGAGGGGCCACGCGGTGGACTCCTCGGCCATCATCATGGCGTCGGGGTGGTACTTGCCCACGGTCTCGTTGACGTGGCGCACGAAGTCGATGGCGACGAGGTCCTCCTCGGTGCCCTTCTCGTTGAACTTCTTCTGGGACGGGTCGTCGACGCCGAAGTTCAGGTACAGCATGGAGGTCACACCGTCCATGCGGATGCCGTCGGCGTGGTAGGCCTCGAGCCAGAACAGGGCGTTGGAGGTCAGGAACGTGCGCACCTCGCCGCGGGAGTAGTCGAACTTGTAGGTGCCCCAGTTGGGGTGCTCCTCCTTCTCGTACAGCTTGTGGCCGTTGAAGTGCACGAGGCCCTGGATGTCGCGGCAGAAGCCGCCGGGCACCCAGTCGAGGATGACGCCGATGTTGGCCTGGTGGCACTTGTCGACGAAGTTCATGAAGGCGCAGGGGTCGCCGTAGCGGGAGGTGGGGGCGAAGTAGCCGGTGGTCTGGTAGCCCCAGGAGCCGTCGAAGGGGTGCTCCATGACGGGCATGAGCTCGATGTGGGTGTAGCCCATGTCGGCCACGTAGCTCACGAGCTCCTCGGAGAGCTCGTCGTAGGTGAGGAAGGAGCCGCCGCCCTCACCGGTGCCGAGGCCGTCGAGGCCGTCGTCGTGGCGCTTCCAGGAGCCCAGGTGCACCTCGTAGATGTTGAGCGGGCGCTTGAAGTGGTCCGTGCGGCCGCGGCGGCCCATCCACAGGCCGTCCTTCCAGACGTGGCCGGAGAGGTCGGCGAGGCGGGAGGCGGTTCCCGGGGGGCACTCGCTCCAGAAGGCGTAGGGGTCGGCCTTGTACTGCTCGGAGCCGTCGTCGCACAGGATGTAGAACTTGTACAGCTGGCCCTCGACGGCGCCGGGGACGAAGCCCTCCCACACGCCGCCGTTGGGGGTCTCGGTCAGCGGGCTGGCGTCGATGTTCCACTCGTTGAACTCACCGATGACGGTGACCTTCCTGACGCCCGGGGCCCACACGGCGAAGGTGTAGCCCTCCTGGCCGTCCACGGTGGCCTTGTGGGCGCCCATCTTCTCCCAGCTGCGGTTCCAGTCACCCTTGGCGAACAGGTACAGGTCGTCCTTGGTGATTGCGGTGTCATTGGCGCTCATGCCGCGCGCTCCCTTCTCTGCGCCGGCCCGGCGGGCCGGCTCTCGTTCGGGCCGCGGCCCGAGCCTCTTCAGGGTATTTTGCGATTACGTTCGCCTACGATAACCGGTGCGTCCCTCTTTCACAAGCAAAACGACGCGGCCCAATGCGATTTTCGTCGAAATGAGGCCCTTAAAACGTTGTTTTCGCTGGTAAGACCCATTGTTACTTTTTTCTTGCAAATGGGGTCCGAAGAGGTGGGTGAAGGCCCGTTCCGAGGCGCCGCGACGTGGGGTTGACCACGGATGGGAGACATATCCTCCGGTCCTGTTCATTCGTTCGTCAGATGAACGATTAGGTACCGGAGGATTTACCGGGGCCCCGTGGGCGCCCAGGGAGCCGCGGCATGAAAAAAGCCCGGCCCACGAGGGGCCGGGCTCCGGTGCGGGGCGCAGGCCGCCGGCTGGCGGCCGCAGGCGGGCGCCTTAGTAGTTGACGGCGCGCTGCTGGAAGTAGGACTGCGGGTGGCCGCAGACGGGGCAGACCTGCGGGGCGGTGGGGCCGACGTGCAGGTAGCCGCACTTGAGGCACTGCCACACGGTGGTGTCGCCGCGGGAGAAGACCTCGCCGTTCTCGATGCGGTCGATGAGCTTGTTGTAGCGCTCCTCGTGGGTCTTCTCGATGTCGCCGACGAGCTGGAACTTGGCGGCGATCTCGGAGAAGCCCTCCTCCTTGGCGACCTTGGCGAACTCGGCGTACATCTCGGTCCACTCGTAGTTCTCGCCGGAGGCGGCGTCCTTGAGGTTGGTCATGGTGTCGGGCACGTGGCCGCCGTGCAGGTACTTGAACCACACCTTGGCGTGGATGCCCTCGTTGCCGGAGGTCTCGGTGAAGATGTCGCCGATCTGGACGTAGCCGTCCTTGGCGGCCTGCTTGGCGTAGTAGCTGTACTTCATAGCGGCCTGGGACTCGCCGGCGAAGGCGATCTCCAGGTTCTTCTTGGTCTGGGACTCGTTGAAGTCGACGTTGGGCATCTTTGTCCTCCTTGAGAAACGTTCGTCGATGCGTGACTGTTCTTTCCCATCGCCGGAAGACGGTAACCCGGCCCCGGCCATACCCGTCAATCTTAACAGCTCCACAGGTCGTTTACAGGCGTGCAGAACCCCTCGTCGGAAAGATCCGACAGCAGGTCGAGCACGAGTTCCGCCGACGGCTCCGGGCGCCCCTTGGCGCGCTCCAGGGCGCCCAGGGAGGCGACGGCGTCGTCGAGGGAGATGCCCTCGCACCCCGCCTCCCTCGCCTCCAGCAGCAGCCGCACCAAGGCGGCGCGCTTCTGGCGCCGGGAGCCCTCGAAGGCCGACTGCCGCGTGTGGGAGGCGGACCTCCGCGATGGGTTGGGCACGGTGCGCTTGAGGTGGGCGCCGTAGTCGAGCAGGGCGTAGTACCAGCGCCGCGCCTCCTGTTCGGGGCAGGCCTCGCGCACGAGGGGGACCAGGGCGGAGTCGGGCACCCGTTCGGCGTCGGGGAAGAACTCGTGGAGGAAGACCGCGCGCACGTTGGTCTCGAGGTAGACGCCCGGCAGGTCGAAGGCGAAGGCGCGGATGCCGGCCGCCGTGGCCGGGCCGATGCCGGGGAGCGAGACGAGCGCGTCGAGGTCGCCCGGCACCTCCCCGCCCCACCGGGAGCAGACCTCGGCCGCCGCACGCTGCAGGGCCAGGGCGCGGCGGTTGTAGCCGAGGCCCTGCCACTCGGCGAGGACGTCCGCCGTGGGCGCCGTGGCCAGGGCCTCCGTGTCGGGGAACCGCGAGAGCCAGCGCTGCCAGCGGCCGTCCACGCGGCTCACCTGCGTCTGCTGGAGCATGACCTCGCTCACCCACACGGCGTAGGCGTCCCGCGTGCGCCTCCAGGGGAGGTCGCGCCAGTGGAGGGCGCCCTCTCGGAGAACGAGGGCGCGGAAGTCCCCCATGGACAGGGGGGCCGCGGTCGGGGCCGCAGGCCGCGGGGGCCGGCTCACTCCCACAGGAGCACCGGCCAATCGCGGCGCCGGGCGATGGAGCGCAGGGTGCGCCCCGGGTCGACGGCGTAGGGGTGCTGCGCCGCGGAGAGCATCTCCTCGTCGGAGTGGTGGTCGCCGAACGCGTACTCCACCACCCAGTTGCCCTCGCCGAAGCGCCCGTCGGCCCACTCGGTGACGGCGAGGATCTTGCCCTCGCCCTCCACGACGTCGCCGTCCACCGCGCCGGTCATGTGGCCGCGGTCGTCCACGACCATGCGGGTGGCGAGGAAGGCGTCCATGCCGATGTACTCGGCCGCCGCCCGGGCGATGCCGTGGAACGTGGCCGAGACGAGCACGCACACGCAGCCGTCCTCCCGGCACGCGGCCACCTGGTCGAGGGCGGCGGGTCGGTAGAAGCGCTTGAGGACGTCGTCGTGGAAGCGTGCCATGACCTCGAAGATCTGGGACCGGGTGAGGTGGTCGAGGTCGCGCACCAGATAGCCGCGCACGGCGGCCTGGTCGTGCGGGAGGTGCAGGGTGTAGCGGGCGCCCCAGAGCACCACCCTGAGGGCCGACATCGGCTTGATGTAGCCGTGGAGCAGCAGGTACTTGGTGAACTGGGTGCCCGACTGGGCCGAGATGATGGTGCCGTCGTAGTCGAAGACGGCCAGCCGCGCCTTGGGCGCGGCGGACTGCCCCCGCCGACCGCTGCTGTTGTCATCCACGCTGGCCACTGGCCGGACTCTCCTCGAAGACGTTCCCATAGCGCTGCAGATACCCCAACAGCATAGGGCCAATCATCGGCCGGCGAAAGATGGGCGTGGGACGGGTGGGTGAGGGAGGCGCCGTGTGACACGGGAAAGGGGGCGGGCCCCGGTACGGGACCCGCCCCCTCCGTCGCGGCCGTGCGGCCGTGGGGCCGACGTCAGCGGCGACGCCTGCGGCCGGCCACGAGGGCGGTGGCGGCCGAGACGGCCACGGCGGCGGCCGGGAGGGCCGTGCCGAGGACGACGGCAGGGTCGCCGGTGGCCGGGAGCAGCGTGCCGTCGGCGGGCCTCACCGCGGAGCCGGTGGCGGGCAGCGGCTGGGAGGCCGGTGCCGAGGAGGTCCAGCGCCCGGCGGTGTCGGAGGGCGCGGGGGTCGGCGCCGGGTCGGACGGGTCGCCGGTGCCGGGGTCGGCGGGATCGACCGGGTCGGAGGGATCCTCGGGGTCGGTCGGGCCCGCAGGGTCGGTGGGCCCGGAGGGGTCGTCCGGCTCCTCGGGGTCGGGCTCCTCGGGGTCGGGCGCCTTGGGGTTGGTGGGCGCGCCGTCCGGGACCTCGGGGCCGCCCTTCTGCTCCTCGCGCTCCTCGAGCGGGTTGCTGGAGGCGGGGGGCTCCGCCATGTCCTCGAGGGTGCCGTCGGGGGTTCCCTCGGGGACGAAGCCCTCGTAGTAGACCTGGTACTGCTCGAGGCCCACGATCTCCGCGGCCGAGAGCCTGAACTGGTTGCCGTCGAAGTTGAGACGGGCCACGGAGCCGGTGGTGGCGGCACGCGGGGCGCGCCGCACGGCCATGAGGCGCATCTTGGGCTGGACCTGGCGCGAGGCCTCCGCCTTGACGAGGACGGAGGTCATGTACTCGTCCTTGACGCCCTTGGAGCTCAGGAGGTTGCCGTAGGGGTCGCGGAGCTCGTAGTAGGTCACCGTGAGGTTTGAGGGCTTGTCGATGACGGTGGCTCCGGACCAGCGGGTGCCCTTGACGAGGTTCTTGACCTTGACGGTGGCGTTGATCTTGTCGCCCGCCGCGTAGGAGGTGTCGTTCTCGGTGGACACGCGGTCGGCGCCGGTCTTGCCGGAGTCGTAGGTCACCTTGCCGGCCACGCCCGTGCCGTCCTCGGTGAGCTTCGCGACCTCCTTGATGACCTGGTGGAGGGCCGTCAGGGGCGGGACGTCGAGGTCCTCGAGCTTCTCGGTCTCATCGGGCTTGACGGGGTTGTCGTCGGCGTCGAGGACCTTCTCGTAGACGGGGTCGCCGGTCTCGGGGTCGATGACGGGGTCGCCGGTCTCCGGGTCCACGACGGGCCGCACGACGTCGCCGTCCTCATCCGTGGGATAGGGCCTGGGCAGCGGGTCGGCCTCCTGCTCCTTCTGGAGGTACTCGTCGAGGTCGGGGATGCCGGGGTGGTCCTTCTCGGTGTCGGTGTTCCTGATGGGGTTGCCGTCGGGGTCGAGGACCTTCTCGTAGACGGGCTCGCCGGTGCCCGGGTCCACGACGGGGTCGCCGGTCACGGGGTCCACGACGGGCTTGACGATGTCGCCGTCCTCGTCCACGGGGTAGACCGGACGGTCCGGGTCGCGCACGGGCTCGGCGCCCATGGGCTTGGTGGGGTCGTCCGAGGGCGGCGTCAGGGGGTTGCCGTCCCTGTCGGTGGGGTTCTGGATGTAGTCGTCGATGTCCACGTCCTCGGGGATGGAGGGGTGGTCCTCCTTGGTGTCGCCGGGCTTGATGGGCTTATTCTCCGGGTCGAGGACCTTCTCGGTCTCGGGCTCGCCGGTCTCGGGGTCGATCTTGGGCTCCCCGGTCTCGGGGTCGACGACGGGCTTCACGATGTCGCCGTCCTCGTCCACCGGGTAGTCGGGCTCATCGGGGTCGGCGGGCTTGGGGGCCGGCTGCTCGGAGGGCTTCTCCGACTCGGAGTAGGCGATGTTGCCCAGGTTCTCCGCCCCGGCGAAGGCGAGGGAGGTCACCTCGCACTCGAAGACGATCTCATAGGCGGTCTGGCCCTTGCACACGCGGTCGGGGCCGCTGGGCAGCACCTCGCCCACGGGCACCACGAGGGTGCGTGCGGACTCGTTGTACACGTTGGAGCGCGCGATCTTGCGCACGTAGGCGGGGCTCGCCTTCTCCCACTCCATGGTGCGGCGGTTGAAGGCCATCTTGGTGACGTAGACGTAGGGGCTCGTGAGCTCGACGCCCTCGGGGAGCGGGTCGAGCACCAGCGGCTTGAGGGCCGAGGTGGTGGCGTCTCCCAGGTTGCCGGCCACGATGGTGTAGCGGACGGTGTCGCCGAGGGACACCGTGCCCTCGGTGGCGGCGTCCACGACCTTCATGGTCTTGGTCACGCTGTCGAGCGGGTCGCCGGGGCGCGCCAGGTTGGTGGGCTCGTCCTTGGCGTCCGCCGGGGTGGTGTCGGTGGGGTCGGGGGTCTCGCCGCTGACCTCCACCGGGTCGGTGATGTTGGGCTGGTCGGCGGAGTCGTCGCTCACGGCGTCGCCGGTGACCAGGGCGTCGTACTGCAGCGTGTAGGAGGCGCCGCCGGTGACGGCGGGGATGTCGAGCCTGATCTTCTGGGTCTCAGGGTCGAGCCGGAGCACCTCTTCGGTGACGTCGTTGCCCTCGGGGTCGAACACGTGGATGGAGTCGGGGATGAGCTCGAGGGCGGTGTTGCAGGAGTCGTTGACGGTCACGTTGACCCACTCCGTGCCCTCCTTGTCGTTGGTGACCACCACCGTGGTGCGCACGGTGTCGCCCACCTGCGGGGTGCCGCGGTTGGCGTCGGTGACCTCCACGCCGTCCTTCTTGGAGACGACCTCGATGGTCTTCTCCACCTTGGGCTCCGGGTCACCCGCGGCCACGCCGCCGGTGGTCTCGGTGACCGTCTCGGTGATGGGCTCGCCGGTCTCGGGGTCGACCTTGGGCTTTCCGGTCTCGGGGTCGATGACGGGCTTCTCGACCTCGGTCTCCTGCGGCTTGTCCTTCTCGGGCTCCGGGTAGGTGGGCTCGGGCCTGTCGTCCTCCTTGGGCTCGGTGACGGGGTTGCCGGTCTCGGGGTCGATCCTGGGCTCGCCGGTCTCGGGGTCGACCTGGGGCGTGGCGGCGGCGATGGTGCCGGTGTTGCCGATGTCCCTGCCCAGCGCGTCGGGGGTGACCTGCGCGTAGAACGTGAGGGTCACCTTCTCACCGTAGAACATGTCGCCGCAGGTGGCGGTCAGGGTGCGGGTGGCGGCGTCGTAGGAGTCGTCGGCCACCGTCACGTTCCAGCTGTCGGTCCAGTAGTCGTCGTTGTCGATGGCGCTCGCCTTGGAGATGGACATGGGGTGCTCGGCGTCGCCCAGGACGATCTCGAGGCCCTCGGGCATCCGGTCCACGAAGGCCGCGTCGCGGAAGACGGAGCCCGCGGCCGTGTTCTCCATGGTCATGGTGTACTTGATGACGTCATAGACCTGGGTGACGGCGCCGGGGCGCGTGTCGGTCATGTTCTGGGCGTCCTTGGTGTGCTCCAGGTAGGCGATGGGGTCGGTCTCGGTGTGCCCGGGGTCCGGGTCGTTCTCGCTGCCGGGGACGACCTGCTCGACCTTGACGTTGTCCGGGTCGGTCTCGCCGGGGATGGGCAGGCAGGCCGTGGGCTTGCAGGGGTATTCGCGGCCGTCGGAGTCGAAGCCGGTGACGTCCACCGTGTTGGTGAGGTTGCGGGTCTCGTTCTTTCCGCCCGCCGTGCCGCCGGCGATGGAGGTGGCGTCGACCTTGAGGTCGTAGGTCAGGTCGTAGGCCTGGCTGTTGAGCACGTAGTAGGGGATCTCGAGCGTGATGGTGCGGGTGGCTGCGTTGTAGTTGTACTTCGCCTCGGCCAGCGGGATGCTCGGGATCTGGTCGGCGGGGTCGATGGTCTTGGTGCGGGCCAGCTTGACGGAGCCGGGCACGAGCTCGAGGCCCAGCGGCAGGACGTCGGTGATGGTGACGTTCTTCCAGATGGAGCCGGTGGAGGCCTCGTTGGTCACCTTGACGTCGTAGTGCAGGGTCTCCCCCACCTTGAGGTTGCCGGTCTTGTCGGCGTCGCGGGTGACGCTCTTGTAGGCGTGGGGGTCGGGCTCGGAGCCGTAGAACTCCACGTTGCAGGAGGCCTGGACGTTGCCGAACTGGATGGTAATCTGGCGGTCGTTCTTGACGTAGTTGACGGTGTCGTCCACGAAGGTCCAGCGGGAGCTGTCGATGTTGAAGACGGTCCCGTTGACCGTGAGCTTCACCTCGAGCTCGTTCTTGGGGATCTTGATGTCGGTGGACGAGACCTCCTTCTTGGTGGTGGTACGCGCAGTGAGGGCACTCTTGTCCACAGTGGCCTCGTTGTAGGTGTAGATGCGGAAGGCCGCGTTCTTCACGCCGCCGCCGTCGCACCAGTAGTGCCACAGGGTGTTGTCGTTGCCGTAATAGCAGTAGGCGCCATTACAGCCGTCGAAGCCCACGGAGGTGTTGATGGTCTTCTGGGCGTTGTCGGGATGTGCCACGTGGGCGATAACGGTGCCCTGGGTGTTGCTGTTGCCGTTGTAGCTGTCCACCTTCATCATGCCGCAGCCGGCCGGGAGGCCGAGGAAGGCCTCCGAGGTGGAGACGGTCGACACGCTCGAGGGCGCGAACAGCAGCTTCGTGCCCACCGCCGGCCTGCCGCTGGTGCTGTTGACCGGCTTGATCTCACGGAAGCCGTAATACACCGTCATGGTGTTCGCCGCCGCGGCGCGCCTGGGCGCGACGGTGTTGAGGGCGGCTGCCTCGGGCATGGAGGACGCGTCCTCGACGATGTCGGGGGCGGCGGTGGCGGCGACCCGCTGCACGGCGGTCTGGGGCTGCCCCGAGGGCTGCTGGGCCTGCTGGGTCTGGGGCTGCTGGGCCTGCTGGGTCTGGGGCTGCTGGGCCTGCTGGGTCTGGGGCTGCTGGGCCGCGGTGGCCGCGGTGGCCGCGGTGTCCGCGGAGTCGGGGTCGTCCCCGTCGGCGGGCGGCGCCTGGGGCTGCCCGGGTGTGCCCTCCTCGGCCGGGGCCTCCGGCTCGGCGGGCTCCTCCACGGGCTCGGGGTCCGTCTCCACAGGCAGCGTCGCCTCGGGTGCCGGCTCGGCCTGCACCTCCGCCGTCACCTCCGGGGCGGCCTCCACGGACACGGCGGCGGGTTCGGGCGCCAGCTCCTCCGCCAAGGCCCTGGTGGCGAGGGGGTCGCCCCCTCCCAGCGCCAGAATGCCCGATAGCAGCAGCACGAACACCTTCTCGCGCGCCGCACGTCTCTTGGTCCCCATGACGCACCTTCTTTCCGTTGCGGTTTGGACCCGGACGGTAGTCCCCTAAAAAAGGCAACACGTTTCTTAACGTAGCCTGAATTAGAGCTACATACTAATAGAGGGAAAAAACGGCGGCAAGGAGCTATTTGGCTATATGATGCTCGGTAAATTGCTATTACTATGCTGCTTTAAAATTATGTATTTAATCTTATACAAGGTACAAGGTTGCCTAACACCCGTATTACCTAAAAACAATCTGAGAATACGGACGCAGAGGCCCTCCATGCAGAGAGAAAAACATGGGCCACGCAGGGCTGTCGGCATGAAAAAGGGCCGGAGGAAAAACCTCCGGCCCCACAAGTCCAAAGTGGCGGGATGTAAGGGACTTGAACCCTCGACCTCCGACGTGACAGGCCGGCGCTCTAACCAGCTGAGCTAACACCCCGTGCGCCTTGGCGCGAGCGCTAGTATCGCACGACTGCAGCCGGCGATGCAAGCGTGAATCGGAACTTTTTTCTCGCCGCCGCCTGTCCCACCACCCGGACACTTTTGTCCCAATGGTCGGACACTTCTGTCCCACGGCCCGTTGCACACCAAGGGCGCCCAGTAAGCCGCCTTTGACGCGGGAGGGCCTTGATGT
>ERZ808035.712-NODE-712-length-25036-cov-18.236708_pt1 | contig 25036 bp, 19 predicted proteins | sample MGYA00380189_ERZ808035 | MGnify/ENA primary metagenome ERZ808035 (study PRJEB31490, sample SAMN06133407) | mouse gut metagenome | isolation source: M5_1 | host: mice | place: China: Chengdu | collected 2015-05 ...
TCGTCAAGCTATACGCCTAATTTTTAACACTCCATTCGCCCGGATTTAACAAATGCACCGAAATTTCGGCTTGACCCAGTTTTTCTCAGTTTTGCAAACTTCAAGGCAATGATTTGAAAGCCACATTAGTAAGAGTGTTCGAGGGTACAATTTAGGGTACAATCGGATGCCCGATAAAAAATGTACCCTCCGCGGCTAGCACAATCTTATGATTTGAAAGGTTTGGAATCGGCGTAAGCCGCTGAACAATAACGTTCAGAACCCTCGCGAGGGGACAATCCCAGCCTCGGTCGGCAGTGTACCCTTTTCGGCCACCCCGCCACTTCAATATTTTGCGTAGAAACGCCGGTTAGGGATAACAAAAAACCTCCGAAATCGGCTGGATTTCAGAGGTTTTCTGCATTTTGATGTTTTGTCTTGTGACCCCGGAGAGGCTCGAACTCTCGACCCACTGATTAAGAGTCAGTTGCTCTACCAACTGAGCTACGGAGTCATTGATTTGCGTTTGCCGGAAGGCTGGCGGCCTGTCGGCGGGAGGTCTCTTCCTCTTTTGCGCTGCAAAGTTAGGCATAATTTTTGAAATAGCACGCGTTTTTCGTGATTTTTTTCAAAAAAATTTCACGCATGGGCAAATTCGGGGCCTCAGAAGCTAATTGATGAGTTTGTTACTGAACAGAATCTGTGTAGGGACGCGGCGTGCCGCGTTTACGATGCTGACAAGTAATTACTTGATTTCCAAGCCTGACGCGGCACGCCGCATCCCTACACCGGATACAAAACGGTCAAAACTCGTAATTATGACGCGCCCTCTATTGCACCGGCGAGAGCCGGAGGTTAGCCGCGCGAAGGCCTGGCGCTGTCGCCCGGAGCGTCACTTCTGCCCCGGCGCTGTCGGGAGCAGAACGGAGTATTACCAGCAGCTCGCCGCGGTGGAGGCGGTGGCTTGCCGCAGTCGGCGTGCGGGGAGTGTGGAGTTCCGAGGTATACATGTCTCCGTTGTCGAGGGCGGCGATTGCAGCGGGGCCTTCGAGAGAAAGCTCCACCGGGAAATCCGCCGTCGGCACGACGCGCCCCTTGGAGTCTACCGCCCGGACTCTGATGTGCTTCAGGTCTGTACCGTCGGCAAGCCAGGAAAGATCGTCATCGGCCTCTACCACGAGCCGTACGGGTCGGCCAGCAGTCTCCACGGCATGCCGGGCAAGCGGTTTCCCGTCGAAATAGCCCACAGCCTCGAGCCGCCCGGGGCGGTAGGGAACGCTGTCCCAACGGAACTTGTTCCGCTCGGCGGGTTGCTCCACGCGGTTGGAGTGCCGCCCGAGGGAGCGCCCGTTCAACCGCAGCTCTACCTCGTCGGCGTTGGAGAACACCTCGACCGAAAGGGTGTCCCCCCGCTGGAAGTTCCAGTGGTCGACGAGCGACGCCCGGCTCATCGGCTCGTCATTCCATATATACGTCTCCCCCTTTGCGTCGTTGACCCCGATTCTGACAGTCGGCTCGGCGGAAAACATACTCTTGACGAGCCACGCCTGCGGCTTCGGCCTAAGCGATATGTCGAAAACGCCCTGCGTCCACCCCTTCGCGGGCCACCCGGCGGACTCTCCGAGGTAGTCGATCATCCCCCAGTAAGCCAGCCCGACAACTTTGTCGCTGTCCGGCTCGAAAAAGTTCTGTCCCATGGCCGCACGGCTTGCCTCGCTCTGGTAAAAGGTCATCCAGGGGAAGCGGCGCCCGTCGCCGGGGAAATACATATAGCGGTAATTATAGGAGGCAATGTCGGTCTCCCCGACAAGCGGCGCGGGGAGCGAGTCGGTCTCTATCGAGCGATAGCGCGGATGCATGGCGACGGTAACCTTCCTCGTCCTGTCGTAACGCTCCAGCAGCAGCTTCTGAAGACGGTAGGCCGTTACTCCCCAGTCGTTGAACGGGAGGTTGGAATACCCCTGCAGCTCGTTTCCGAGGCTCCAGAGCACCACCGAGGGGTGGTTGCGGTCGCGCCTGATCCATTCGGGTATATCCTCCTGCCACTGCGCCGTCCATTCGCGCTCACCCCCGGCGTACTGCCGCAGCCATTTATCGTATAATTCATCGACAACGATTATCCCCAGGCTGTCGCAGAGGTTCAGAAACTCCTCGCTGTAAGGGTTGTGGGAGGTGCGGACGTGGTTGAAACCGAACTCTTTAAGCATCCGAAGCCGTTTCTCGATTGCACGCGGATAGGCCGCCGCCCCGAGCGCCCCGAGGGTGTGATGGTTGGCTATTCCTTTAAGCAGCAGCTTTTTCCCGTTGAGCTTAAATCCAAATTCCGGCGAAAACTCCGCCGTGCGTATTCCGAATTTCACCACCAGGGAGTCTTCCGCGGCGGCCTTTCCCGGGCGCCTGAGAGCGACCGAGGCGGTGTATCTCGCCGGATTGTCTACGTCCCACAGCGCGGGCCGCGGGAGCGTGATTGTGTCGAGGGCGTAGTCCCGGTGCTTCCATTTCCGGTTTACCCTGACCGTGTCGCGCCGGGCGAACGCCACCTCTCCCTTCGGGCCGCACAGCTCAATGTCCGCAAGGAAGTACTGGTCCTTCGTCCGGCTGCGCGTCTCGAGGTTGACGACAACCTTCGCCTCCTCATCGGAAACCTCCGGAGTAGTCACCCAAAGGCCGTGGCGCTCGAAATAAAGGTCGGGCGACGTAGCTATCAGTTTAACAGGGCGATAGAGTCCTCCCCCGGTGTACCATCGGGAGTTCTGCGGCTCGCCGGTGCGTGCCTCGACCGTCAGCGTGTTCATTTCCCCGTAGCGCAGAATCTTGCTGACGTCGCTGTCAAAACCGAGGTAGCCATAATGGGTCTCCCCCGCCGGATGACCGTTAAGCACCGCGTTCCCTGTCAGCATTATCCCCTCGAAATCCAGCAGCACGCGGCGACCTTTCAGCTCCTCCCCGACAAAGAAATCGAGCCGGTACCGTCCGCCGACAGGCTCCTTGAACGCCCTGGCGCTCAATCGGCTGCGGAAATTCGCCGCCTGGTCGCTGTTGTCGGGCATCTCCTCCTTCGAGGGCGCTACCCACGGACGACCAATCAGATAGTCGTGCGGAAGGTCTACCGTAAACGTCGAGTCGCTCCCCTCGTACTGGAAACTCCAGCCGAAATCAAGGCCGCGGACCTCTCTCGAAGCCGTCGCGGAAAGAGCGCATAGAGCGCAAAATATGGTTGTCAGCGTGTTTCTAATCATGGCAATAAGTCTTGGCGCGCAACGCGCCGGGAAATCAGTCAAATAACGGAACAAGGGAAGCACTCTCCGGGCCGACCTCCAGCCTCGTCCGCTGGTTAAGCAGAACCGGGCGGTTGCCGTCGACATGACCGAACGGAGCGTTGAACGCCACCGGGAACGCGTAAGGAGCGACCATGTCGCGCACCATATCCTCCATCGACGCGTAATCAGCCGAAGGACGGTAGTCGGTAAACTGCCCAACGACAAGCCCTGCCAGCCGCGGAAGCACCCCGCTCAGTTTCAGGCGGTAAAGAATCCTTTCGACCTTGTAGATCGGCTCCGCGATATCCTCTATAAGGAGTATTTCGCCGGGACGAATCGCGTCCCAGGGGGTACCGGTCAGCTCGGAGACAACAGCCAGGTTACCCCCGGCCACCATCCCCTCGGCGCGCCCCTCGCGGTTGTAGGGATGCGCCTCCCATTCCGTTCCCTTGAACGACACCGGGTCGCGGAGCAGCCCCAGCAGTTCGGTGTTCAGAGCATCCTCCGCACCTTTCGCGAGCTGCTTCGCCATCGACGCGTGGACCGACGCCATCCCCCGGCTCCCCCAAAGGGCATGCAGGGCCGACACGTCGCTGAAACCGATCAGCCAGGGGAGCCGCCTCCCCTTTTCCATCTCACTGTCGAGCGCCTCAAGCAGGTGGACGCACCCATAACCTCCTCGGGAACAGAGCACGGCCTTCACTTCCGGGTCGGCCAGCGCTCGGCGGAAATCCTCCAACCGTTCGGCGACCGTCCCGCTGAACGAGCCGGAGCGCCCCAGCGCGTGCGGCATCACTTCCGGCCTCAGCCCGGCCTCCCGGAGCGTCCTGACCGCCCCTTCGACCAACTCCGGCTTTATAATCGACGCGGGGGAAAGAATCGCGACCTTGTCCCCCTCCTTCAACGCTTCTGGAAGCATATCTCGCAATTAATATCGGAATGATGAACCACCCAGGAATTCCCTCAGCAGCGACGTCGGCGGAATCGACTTCTCGGCAATCGGTGCGAAATAGCCCAGGAAGCGCCGCAAGCGGTATGCCTCCGCGTATTCCGGGCAGTCGTTCGGCACCTCGCGCAGAATCGCCTCCCCGTAGTCCTTCATCACCCCCAACTCGAAAAGGAGCGAGGAGTTGAACATCGAATCGGCGTTCTCCTGATAGGGGAAAATCCATTTCTCCTCCCCGCGGCGCACGCTCGCCCAACGCCTCAGAGTCTCTACCGCCGAGGCCCCGCGGTACTTGTGGTCGCGGATAACGCGGCGCAGAAGGCGGTTGTCGGTAGTCGGAATCCAGTTATGGTCGTCAATCGAGAGCGTCGTCAGCGCCGAGACATAGACGCGGTATTTCATCTTCTCGGGAATCGAGGCTGTTAGTTCGGGATTAAGCCCGTGGATTCCCTCCATCAGCAGAAGCGACGAAGGCCCCAGGCGGAGCGTGTCCCCTTTGTACAGCCGCGTCCCCGTCTCGAAATTATAGGTCGGCATCCTTACCTCCTCGCCCCGCAGAAGCGCCGACAGGTCGGCGTTGAACTGCGCCAGGTCGAGAGCGTAGAGCGACTCATAGTCGTAATCCCCCGTCTCGTCGCGCGGCGTCTGCTCCCGGTTGACGAAATAATTATCAAGCGAAATCATCTCCGGCTCCAGCAGGTTGGTCATCAGATAGATGGCGAGGCGCTTGGTGAACGTCGTCTTGCCCGACGATGACGGCCCCGCGATGAGCACCACCCTCGCGCCTCCGCGGCGGTAGGCATCCGCGATACGGTCGGCGATTGCCGCGATCTGCTTGTCGTGGAGAGCCTCCGCGACATTGATCAGCAGTGCCTGACGGTCCTCCTCGACCGCCTTGTTAAGCTGCCCTACGTTGCTGACACCGACAATGCGGTCGAAACGCTGGTTCTCGTTGAACGCCTCGTACATCTTCTCCTGGTCGCGCACCGCCGCCGGACGCGACGGGTCGGCCCGGTCGAACCCCATCAGCAGGAACCCCTCCTTATACTTCACGAGGTCGAAAACGTCGATACACCCCGTCGAGGAAGCCAACGCCCCGTAATAACTGTCGATAACCCCGTCGAGGCGGTAATATGTCGTGTAAAGCTCATGGATGGTCTCCAGAAGCTCCACCTTGTCGTCCAGACCCTCGGCCCGGAACTTCCCGATAATATCCTTCGTCAGCCTCTCCTTGCGCTCGAAGGGGATGTCGCGCTCTTGCAGCGACCGCATCGCGCCCTTCAGCGCCTCAAGACGCTCCGTCCCTACCTCCAGGCGCTCGCCGCTCACGCGGTCAAACAGGCGGCAGTAATAGCCCCCCGCGATCGAATGTTCGATGCGGAGCACGGCATCGGGAACGACCTCGCGCATGGCCCGGTAGAGCATCATGCAGAGCGAGCGGATATAGACGCGCTCCCCCGAGCGGTCCATGCGCGTAAGGAATCTTACCTGCTTCGGGGCGAACACGCGGAACTGCAACGGCTCCGTCTTGTTGTTGACATGGGCGCAAATCGGCTCGAACCCCAGCCTCGGCCCCAGCGCGGAAGCCAGTTCCTGAAGGCTCTCGCCCCCCTCGATATCGACATATTCGCCGAAATTCTCGCAATATATCTTCATTACGTCGCTCATCGCTTTCTTATCTTAGTTTTCAACAAAATTACAAATTTTCGCGGAACCAACCGCGCCGGACCTGCGTTTTAAAATAAGCAAACAGAATAATAACAGCTAAAACAGACAGAATATGCGACTTGTGGAAAAAATACTGGGCGTTACCGCCATCGTCCTTCTCGGAATGAGCCTCGGGGTAGGCATGTGCGCCGCCCGCGAGCGCCGAGTCGAAGCCCGCGCCAAACGGCGCCGCGCCGCGAAAAAATAAAAGCTATCGTTTTTTTTCGTAACTTCGGTGTGTAAAACACTCCGAACATGGAACTGATACACCCCGTTCTCCCCGAAGGAGCCGCCGCCGGAAGGCACCTCCCCTGGTTTCTCGCCATGGAAGAGCATCTGGCCCGAAACTATTCCGGCGAGTTCTTCTTCACATGGGCCGTCGGCCCGACCGTAATCTTCGGACGCCATCAGATTATCGAGGCTGAAGTAAACCTCCCCTTTTGCCGCGAGAAAGGCATCGAGTTCTACCGCCGAAAAAGCGGCGGCGGATGCGTCTACGCCGACTCCGACAACCTGATGCTCTGCCTGGTTGCCTCCTCGGCCGACGTCCCCGCGACCTTCGCCCGCTATTGCGGCGCGGTCGCCGAAGCCCTGCGCGGCCTCGGGGTCCCCGCCGAAGTTTCGGGCCGTAACGACATCACCATCGGAGGCCGCAAAGTCAGCGGCAACTCGTTCCTGCGCATACCCCCCTCGCGAAGCATCGTCCACGGCACCATGCTCCTCGACTCCGACCCGGAGACGATGAGCCGCGCGCTTACACCATCCCGCGAAAAGCTCGCCGCCAAAGGGGTCGAATCTGTCCGCTCCCGCGTCACGACCCTCCGCGAATACCTCCCCGGCCTGACCAGCGACGAACTCGACCGCTACCTCGTCAAACATTTCTGCGGCACCCGCGCCCTCCGCCTCGCCCCCGACGACGTCGCTGAAATCGACCGCCTCGCAGCCCCCTACTTCGCCCCCTCCTGGATCTACGGCGCTCCCTCGACCGTGGCGAGGCATACGCCGAGCTCCCCCTCCTCCCTCCGCTATTCCCGCCGCATAGAGGGCGCGGGCGAGTTCCTCGTCTCCCTCTCCCTCGACCCCGCCGGTACAATATCCTTCCTCAACCTACAGGGCGACTTCTTCCTCGCCGGAGACCTCGACTCCCTCCTCAATCCCCTCCTCGGCCTCCCCCGGGAGCGCCCGGTCCTCCTCGCAGCCCTCGCCCCCCTCGCCGTCCCCTCCGTAATCCCCGGCCTCACCGCCCCCCTCCTCGCCGACCTCATTGCCAATCCGATATAAATTCCTATCTTCGCGAAAGACAAAAAACATCCTTATGGGAAAGCCCAAAATATTGAAGAAAGGTTATACCGACCGGGTAACGCGCCTGGAATTTTCCGACCGTCATTACCGTGGCGCGCAGTTCGACACCGACATGTACTACGTCGGCATCGCCAACCGCATCCTCCAAATAATGAAATCAGCCCTTGGCGGCTACCCGCGCCTTACCCCCTCGCTGCTACGGGAACTGTCAGTCACTCTCGCACTCTATCTCGAAGACCTCGTATCCGGCACCGGCATATGGGAAGCGTTCCTCTCGCTCTGCCGGAAGAAATACGGCAAGGAGATTCCCTTCTACGATACCGGCGACGGATCTTTCAGCAGCGAATTCCCATCCCTGCAGGCAGTCAGATTCCTGTTGTGGTACACCCTCAACAACCGGAACACCGACACAATGCTCAATCCCCGCAACCCCGCCCTCGAAGCGCTTGCCATGCGGCTGCTCCCGATCCTTGGCGAGGCATACGACAACGCCCCCGACACCCCCGGCCGCCCGGAAATCGTCAGCGAGGAGCGCCGCGGAGTACCCGTCTTCTACCAGGTGCGCGACATCTGCCATTGGCTCTGCTCCGCCTGCTATCTTACCGCCGCGCAGGACCTCTTCGCGATCTCCGACGAGGCGCTCGATTTCTTCGAAGAACTGTTCAAAGGAGCCGAGCCGTCGCAGATAGCCTACGCCGCCAACGCATACATCCCCTTCAACCTGCGCGTAGGGCCCCTCGGAATCACCCCTCAGGAATGGCTCGCCGAAATCGTGTCCCTATACCCAGAAAAAGGGGAAATCCCGTTCCTCAAATCCCTTACCGAATTAAAGTCGCTGCCATACCGGACCTATCGCTTCGACAAAATCGAAGGCGCGACGGCAACCCTCACCGACACGGACGGAAACTCCTACCAGCTCTCCGCCTTCACCCTCCCGGGAGAGAAATTCGCCGAAGGGGTTACCGAAGGCTCCTCCGCCCTCTGCTCACTGGTATATTTCGACGGCGTATGGAACATCAACGGAATGGCGTTGCAGACCCTTCCGCCCGACTTCTACAACGAGTCGAAGGAAACCAGCGACAAAATCCGGGAGGAGGAATCGCGCAAATACTGCGACCTGATGAAGAAGCTCGACAACAAACCCCTCGGCGCCGCCGCCGACTTCGACGAGCTGCGCTCCGTCCTGGAGCTCCCCGAAAAGGACGCCGCCGACATCCCCTCCGACATCCTCAACGGCAAAGACATACTCTTCTTTGTCAACCCCGACAGCAACATCTCGCTGCTCGCCAACTACGCCGACTCCGTAAAATTCCCCGGCAACAAGCTCTACAACAAGGAGATAGCCGCCACTGACGGCCTCGCGCTCGTATTCGACCCCGACCTCACCTCGAAGGAAATGCGCGACTACATCCTCTCCAACAACCTCATCCCCGACGCGGCACTCCGCTCCGCCGTCTCCCCCCAGGAGGGCCACCGCCTTTTCCAGGACAACCTCCCCTTCTTCGCCGACTACGCCCTCCGCGACTCCTACGCCCACCCCTTCTTCTGCTGATTCCCCGGCCAATCCCCTCCTCCCCGCCCAACCAAGTATCATCTGTCCGGTGCGGGCGCCGGGAGGCGGCCGGTCAGCTATCGGAGGCCTCGCTATCGACGGAGAAGGCGAAGCTATCGCGCTTGAACCAGGTCAGTACCGTAAAGGCTACCAGCAGCACGAAGCAGACGATGAACGCGAACCCCGTGACGCTCCCGGCATGGAAGATATGGCGGAAAAAGTCAATCAGGAACGGGGCGACGACTATGGCGACATAGTTGGCCGAAAGCACCAGGGCCAGGGCGAGCGTGGCCTTCTCCTCCGACTTAACGGCGAGACTCGCCTTGTCGTAAATCAGAGGCTGGCAGATACCGTAGCCGAGACCCGCGAGCGCCGCGCCGATGCAGAGCGTCGCGTACGTGGGCACGAACGCGAACAGCCCTATCCCGACCGTCATGCTCAGAGCCGAGAGGAAGAAGCAGTTGCGCCCGAGCTTCTTCACGAACCACCCGAGCACGTATCCAGGCAGGAAGATAAACAGGAAGTAAATCGCCGTCGTCGTGCCGGTAAGCGATGTGCTCCACCCCTCCTTCTCGACCAGGAACGGGCAGTAATACGAAATGCTTATCGTCGCGAACGTTATGAAGAAATATACCCCGATCAGGCCGCAGAGCCGCCCGACATAGAATCCGTCCTTGACGCTCGCGGGCTTGGCCGCGGCGCTCCTGGCCGCGGCGGGAGCCGGCTCGTCGGGAGTCTCGCATTTCTTCCCGTCGCCGCAGTCGGCGTCAGGCCCGGCGACCTGGTGCAGGTCGCTTGACGGAAGACCCCGGAGCCAGGGGGAAAGCACAAGCGGAAGCGCTCCGACGAGATAGACGGCGAAAGGCAGATGCCAGTCGCTGCCGCGGCAGAGCCAGCTCACGGCGAACGTCGCCAGCATGACCGTCGTATTGGAGATACCCGACTGGAGGCCCATCGCCCGCAGACGGTACGAGCCGCAGAACGTGTCGGCAATCAGGCCCGTGGAGAACGGTATCAGCAACCCCGTGCCGCATCCCAGCAGGCAACTGACGACAATCAACTGCCACATACTCCGCGCGAACATATAGGCGACAGCGCTCGCGCAGAAAACCACGAGCGCCACTACAACGATGCGTATTTTGTGGCGCGCCAGCGACAGCTTGCCCGACAGGAGCACGAACGGGATTATGAGAAGGTTGGGGAGCACGGTCAGGAGCTGGTCCTCAAGCTGGGTAGTCGCGGGAAACACCTTGTGGAGAGTCCCGAGCATAGGCGTGATAGCCAGCCCCGGCAGGTTGACAACCAGCGAGAGCGACATTATGGCCCAGAACGACATTGCCGTAATCGGCGTTTTTCCCGTAGTAATCATAATGTTGAATCCTGTTAGACGTGATATTATAAGTAAAACGGAGAGAACCGGGAGCATCGCTCCCGGCTCCTCCGTTTTTATTGACAGACTTTATTTCTTGTCGTCGGGAGCCTGGTCAGCCTGGGCGCCCTTGTTCAGCGACGAGGCGTGGTTGAGCAGGGCGTTGGCGTGCTCCGGAACTTCGGCGGCGTTCTCGGCCGCGAACTCCTCGGCGGCCTTCTGGCGAAGGGCGGCCGCGCCAGGAGTGTTATCCCAGTGGAACGGAACGAAGTCGGTGCCCATCGAGTCCCACGACGGCTTCTTGAACTTCAGGATGATAAACGGCAGCACGACGAATATTACCATTCCGCCAATCAGGACGGTGAACCATACCGCGTCGGAACCCATGTCAATCTGGCTCGGCGGGAAGAAGCTGAAGATGAAGGCGGTCAGCGAGCCGATGAAGCCGACACCGCCGATGAGCCACATGCGGCCGTTGCCCTTCTTGCCGAGGCGGTAGGGGCGCGGAGCGTCCTTCATGTTGTAACGCAGGCGGATAGCCGCGGCGAACATCAGCAGGTAGGCGATCAGGTAGAGGATGCAGGTAAGCTGCGAGAGAATCTGGTAGAAACTCTGGACAGAGGGCATCAGCACCATCAGGAACGCCAGCACGGTCACTACCCCGCCCTGGACGTACAGGATGTTCTTCTGCACCCCGTTCTTGTTGGTCTTCTGGAAGAACTTCGGCAGATAACCGGCCTGGCCGACGGCGAACACACCTTTAGAAGGACCGGCGACCCAGGTAAGCACGCCGGCAAGCACGCCGAACGCCAGCGCGATCGCGATCACCGGCGACAGCCAGCCGATATGCAGGGCGCTGAAATAGCGGTCGAAGCCCACGAGGAGGCTCTGCACGAGGTTGATGTCCTTAGCCGGGATAATCACTCCGAGGGCGTAGGTACCGAGGATGAAGATGGCTACCGTCGCGATAGCGCCGATGATGACCGCCTTCGGATAGTTGACCGTCGGGTTCTTGATTTCCCTGACATGGACGCCGCTCATCTCCATTCCGGCGTAGAACAGGAAGATCGAAACGGCCAGTACGATGTTGTTGAAGTTGGAGAAGTCGGGGATGAAGCTGCCGTGCCAGTCCATCTGCGACTGCCCCCCGGTAGCGAGATAGATTACCGCGCAGACAACGAGAATCCCGACAGGGATAATCGTGCCGACAAGACCACCGATTTTCGATACCTTGCCGACCCATCCCATGCCTTTAAGCGAGATGATTGTCGCCAGCCAGTAAATCGCGAGCACGGCGATTATCGTATAGTATTTGTTAGCGGCCAGCGACGCGTCGAAGGTATGGTCCATACCGATAAACGCGAGGGAGACGGCTCCGAAGGTCAGCACGGTAGGATACCATATCGTGCTTTCAATCCATTGCAACCATATCCCGAGGAAGCCGAGCTTGTCGCCGAACGCCTCGCCGATCCATCGGAACATGCCCCCCTGCTGATAGGGGAACATGGCCGCCAGCTCGGCCGCCACAAGCGACACAGGCACGAGGAACACTACCGCGGCGAGAATATAATAGAACGCGGAGCTTACGCCGTATTCGGCCTCGGCGGGGAGTCCCCTCAGCGAGACCACAGCGACAATGTTCATGATTATGAGGGTGAAGACCCCCATTTTCGCGGCTTGCTTCACTGTCGCCTTTGTTTGTCCGGAAGAATTTGCCATAACATTGATTATTTGAGTAATACGTTTTCATACACCATCATCCGGCGGAGCGGTCAGCCCGCAACGATGGCAACCTTGTCGCCGCTGAAGACCCCGAGACCGAGTTTACCCATAAAGAGCTTGATCGCGGTCTGGGCCTTGACGGAGTTGCCGGCGTCGTCCAGGGGAGGCGCGAACGCCGCGATGCCGAACAGGCCGGGCATAACGCCCATCACCCCGCCCCCGACACCGGTCTTGGCCGGAATCCCGGAGGTATAGAGCCAGTCGCCCGTGTGCTGGTAGAAACCGACGGAGGCGATCATGGTAGTTATTTTCGGGGAGATTTCAGGGTCGAACACCTGCTTGCCGGTCACGGGGTTGAGGCCGTTGTTGGCGATGGTCGCGCCCATGATCGCGAGCTGCGAGGAGGTGATGCCGAGAGAGCACTGGCGGGTGTAGAGGTCGAGGCTCATGTCTACCTCGTCGTATATGCGCCCGTAGTTTTTCAGGAGCCACGAAATCGCGCGGTTGTTGAAATTCGTCGCGGTCTCGCTCTCGTAAAGCTCGTCGATGAGCACCGGCGCGGAGCCGCAGAGGGCCGCGATGTTCCCGGTAATGGCCTTCCACTTCTCCTCGGAATCACCCTGCGGGGCGATCAGCGAACACGCCGAGATGGCCCCGGCGTTTACCAGCGGGGTCGACGGGTGGTCGTTTTCCAGGAGGATGGCGAAAATGGAGTTGAACGGAAGCCCGGTGGCGTCGGCCCCGATGCGGTCGAGCACCCCCTTGGGAGTATGCTGGATCATCGCGAGAATCGCCGTCGGCACCTTCGACACAGACTCGATGCCGAAGCGGTATTCCGTGTCGCCGAAGTTGAAGGAGGTGCCGTCGGCAAGCGTCACGCTGAGTCCGAACAGCTCCGGGTCGATATTGGCCAGGTAGGGGATATAGTTGGCGTTCGCGCCCCCTTTGACACCCTTCGCCTCGGCGTAAGCCTCGGCGGCGGCCTGCTTGATCTGAGAGACTGTTATCTTTCTTTCCATAATAAATAGTTTTGGAGAGCCTTGCAAAGGAAAAAAGGCGGCAGATGGGATACGTTTCCAGATATTCCATCTGCCGCGTTATTCTGACAGGTGAGGTTGTCGCTAAACTTTATGCTGTTTTACGACACGCCATCAGTTATTTACCTGTATGGTTGAACGACTTGCTTACGAGGGGAACATTCTTCTCCATCGCGATACGGGTCGGGGTAGGATATTCGAGCGCGTTAAGCTCGGCTACGGCGGCCTTGATGTCGTGGAGCAGCTCGTCGCACATGTCGCGGCTGAAACCCTGCTTGCAGAGGATTCGCATGACGACCATGTTCTGGATGTTGACCGGCATGGCGTACGCGGGAACCATCCATCCGTGCTGGGCGAGCTTGTCCTGCAGGTCGTAAAGAGTCCATTTGGCGTCCTTCTGTACCTCCGGCTTCATCAGCCAGGTTACGATCGGGTTGGGAACCTCGGGCGAGTAAGGAACGAACTCGGGGAAGGCGGAAATCTGCTCGTGGAAGTACTTCGCGATCTGCATCGAGTTGTACTGCACGTTCTTGTAGCCTTCGAATCCGAGGCGGATGAAGTTGTAGTACTGGCCGAGAATCTGCGCGGCGGGGCGGGAGTAGTTAAGGCCGACCTGGGTTACTTCGGCGCCGAGGTAGTCGACAGAGAACGACATGTCGGCGGGGAGGTACTGCTTGTCCTTCCAGACAACCCATCCCAGGCCCGGGTAAACGAGGCCGAACTTGTGGCCTGAGGTGCTGATGGAGAGCACCCATTTGAGGCGGAAGTCCCATTTCTTCTCCGGATAGATGAAGGGGAGGATGAAACCGCCGGTAGCCGCGTCGATATGGATGCAGACTTCGTTGCCGGTCTCGGCGTTGTACTTGTCGAGGGCGGCGTCGAGGGCCTCCACGTCGTCGTTAAGGCCGGTCCAGGTAACGCCCTGGATAGCCACGATGCAGAACGTGTTCTCGTCGCACATCTTGAGGGCGGCGTCGATGTCGAGGGTGGTATGTTCCTTCGACAGAGGCACCTGCCTCATCTCGATGTTCCACAGGGTAGCGAACTTCTCCCATACGACCTGGTAGCCGGCGGAGATTACGAAGTTAGGCTTGTCGTAAGGCTTGCCGGCCTTCTTTCGGCGCTCGATCCAGCGCTTCCAGGCGGCGATGCCGCCCAGCATGCAGGCCTCGGAGGAGCCGATTGCCAACGCGCCGGTCTTCCACTTGTTCTGTTCGGGGGAGTTCCAGAGGTTAGCGACGATGTTGATACACTTCTGGCACATCACTGCCACGCGGGGATATTCCGTCTCGTCGATATAGTTGATGTTGATAGCCTCGTTCATCAGCTTGGTGGCGTACTCGTCCATGTAGGTAGTAACGAACGTGGCGAGGTTCAGGCGGGGCTGGGTCTGGGCGAAAGTCTCGTCCTTCACCATTTGGTAAGCCACCTGCGGTGTTGTGGGGCCGTCAGGAATTTTCTCTACGGGAGCCGGTTTAAGCATCGCGTCTTGTCCGAAAGGATCGCTTTTAGCGTCGCCCTGACGATAATTGGGGTCAATCATAACGAATTATAGTATTTAGTAGTTGGTAATAATTTTACGTATTCCGAGCGAATTATACTTGACGCCGCCCTTATCCCGGGGCGGTTCTTTTATCATAATAATAAACACCCCGCGGCCGAAATAGTTAGGAATCGGGACGAGATTTTTTTCGGCGCCGGAGTCTGGAGCGCCAGGGAGCCGTTTAGCCATATATAAAATTTTGAGGGGGCGGGGATTTTTGCTAATTTTGCGGCAGGAAAACAAATTAGCATTACACAAATGTACAGGACCAATACATGCGGAGAGCTGAGGCTGTCCGACGCCGGCCGCGAGGTGACCCTCGCCGGCTGGGTACAGCGCGTTCGCAAAATGGGGGGCATGACCTTCGTCGACCTCCGCGACCGCTACGGCATCACCCAGGTGGTGTTCAACAATTCCGACAACGCCGAGCTGTGCGAGGCGGCCAACCACCTGGGACGCGAGTTCGTCGTGCAGATCACGGGCAAGGTACAGGAGCGCGAGGCGAAGAACCCCAACCTCCCGACCGGCGACATAGAGCTGATCGCGACGAAGCTGACGGTGCTCAACCGCTCGGAGGTGCCCCCCTTCACGATCGAGGAGGAGACCGACGGCGGCGACGACCTGCGCATGAAATACCGCTACCTCGACCTGCGCCGCCCCAACGTGCGCCGCAATCTCGAGCTGCGCCACAGGATGACGATGGAGGTGCGCCGCTACCTCGATTCCAAGGGATTCCTCGAAATCGAGACCCCGATGCTCGTCGGGTCGACCCCGGAGGGAGCCCGCGACTTCGTCGTGCCCTCCCGCATGAATCCCGGGCAGTTCTACGCACTGCCGCAGTCGCCGCAGACCCTCAAGCAGCTCCTGATGGTTTCGGGCATGGACCGCTACTTCCAGATTGTGAAGTGCTTCCGCGACGAAGACCTGCGCGCCGACCGCCAGCCGGAGTTCACTCAGATTGACTGCGAGATGAGCTACGTCGAGCAGGACGACATCATCAACCTCTTCGAGGGTATGGCCAAGCACCTGTTCAAAGAGCTGCGCGGAGTGGAGCTGACAGAGCCGTTCCAGCGCATGCCCTGGGCCGAGGCGATGAGGCTCTACGGCTCCGACAAGCCCGACCTACGCTTCGGAATGGAGTTCGTCGAGCTGATGGACGTGCTGAAAGGGCACGGGTTCTCCGTATTCGACGACGCGGCATACATCGGCGGCATCTGCGCCAAGGGGGCCGCTTCCTATACCCGCAAGCAGCTCGACCAGCTTACGGAGTTCGTAAAGCGCCCGCAGATCGGCGCCAAGGGAATGGTCTACGCCCGCGTGGAGGCCGACGGCAACGTCAAGTCGTCGGTTGACAAATTTTACTCGCAGGAGACCCTTCAGAAGCTCCGCGAGGCGATGGGCGCCGAGCCGGGCGACCTTATCCTGATTCTCTCGGGCGACGACGCGATGAAGACCCGCAAGCAGCTCTGCGAGCTGCGCCTGGAGATGGGCAGCCGCCTGGGGCTGCGCGACAAGAACAAGTTCGCGTGCCTGTGGGTTGTCGACTTCCCGATGTTCGAGTGGAGCGACGAGGAGCAGCGCCTTATGGCTATGCACCACCCCTTCACCCATCCCAAGGAGGAGGACATCCCGATGCTCGACACCGACCCCGCGGCAGTCCGCGCCGACGCTTACGACATGGTTGTCAACGGCGTGGAGGTCGGCGGCGGCTCGATCCGTATACACGACTCCGCCCTGCAGGCCAAGATGTTCGAGATTCTCGGCTTCACTCCCGAAAAGGCTCAGGAGCAGTTCGGCTTCCTGATGAACGCCTTCAAGTTCGGAGCGCCCCCCCACGGAGGCCTGGCCTACGGGCTCGACCGCTGGGTGAGCCTCTTCGCCGGGCTTGACAGCATCCGCGACTGCATCGCCTTCCCGAAGAACAACTCGGGCCGCGACGTTATGCTCGACGCTCCCGCCGCGCTCGACCAGAAGCAGCTCGACGAGCTGCAGCTCGCCCTCGACCTCAAGGAGAAGGCATGAGCGCTCCCGTAACCACAAACCGGCAGATCATTGAAGCGATAGAGGGGTACGCCCCCCTGTCGCTTCAGGAGAGCTGGGACAACTCCGGCTGGCAGGCCGGCGACCCCGACGCGGAATGCCGGGGCGCGCTGCTGTGCGTCGACCTCACGCCCGAAATCCTGGCGGAGGCAGCCGACAAGGGCTGCGACCTTGTAATCAGCCACCACCCGCTGATTTTCCGGGGGATAAAGAGCCTGGTGGGGCATGACCGGGTGACGGAGTGCCTCACGGAGGCGGTTCGCCGGGGCATCAGCGTCTATTCGAGCCACACTGCGACCGACTGCGCCCCCGCGGGGGTGTCGGCGGAAATGGCCCGGATGCTCGGACTTACCGGCGCCGCGCCCCTCGACCCCTCGGGCCTGGGAAGCGTCGGCGACCTTCCGGAACCGATGGCGCAGGCCGACTTCATCGCCCTGGTCAAGAAGACCTTCGGCTGCGAGACAGTCCGCGCGTCTCGGACGCCGGAGCGGCCGGTTTCGCGCGTCGCCCTCTGCGGAGGCGCGGGAGGCGACTTCCTCGGGGCGGCCATAGAGGCCGGGGCGCAGGCTTACGTCACCGCCGACTGCAAGCACAACCTGTTTCTCGACCGCCGCGACGAGATTCTGCTGCTCGACGCTGGGCATTTCGAGACCGAACAGTGTACAAAAGCGCTTTTCCATCGCGTAATTAGCGAAAAATTTCCTAACTTTGCGGTTTGGAAATCAGAGGCAGAGGAAAACCCGGTGCGCTACGTCTGAAAGCCGCCGCTTCCCTCCGCCCCCTATCCGTGCATAAAACATACCATAACACATTATATGGCAGATAAAAAGAAAACCGATAACATGTCGGTAGAGAGCCGTCTGGAATCGCTCTACAAGCTCCAGACTGTCCTCAGCGAAATCGACCGTATCAAAACCATCCGCGGAGAGCTTCCTCTCGAAGTGAAAGACCTGGAGGACAACCTCGAAGGGCTCAAGACCCGTATCGCCAACTACGAGGCCGACATCGCCCAGCTCAAGGAGAAACTCGCGCAGGAGAAGCTCAAGGCCGAGGACGCGCAGGCCAAAATCGCCCGCTACAAGGAGCAGCTCGACAACGTGCGCAACAACCGCGAATTCGACCTCCTCTCGAAAGAGGTTGAGTTCCAGACCCTGGAAATCGAACTTTGCGACAAGCACCAGGGGGAATACGCCCGCATGATCGAGAACAAGACCCGCGACATCGAGGCTACCCGCGAGAAACTCAGCGACCACGAGCACGTCCTCGCCGAAAAGAAGGCCGAGCTGGAAGAAATCGTCAGCGAGACCCGCCAGGACGAGGAGCGCCTCCGCGAGCAGGCCAAGAGCCTCGAGACCCAGATCGACGAGCGCACACTGACCGCCTTCAAGCGCATCCGCAAGAACGCACGCAACGGCCTGGGAGTGGTCTACATCCAGCGCAACGCCTGCGGCGGCTGCTTCAACCGCATCCCGCCCCAGCGCCAGCTCGAAATCAAGATGAGGAAGAAAATCCTCGTGTGCGAGTACTGCGGCCGCATCCTGATCGACCCGGAAATCGCCGGAATCCACGAGGAGGCCCCCGCCAAATAAACGGACGGCACTTCCGCATCCAGTCAACCCCAACGCCCGGAACAGGAAACAGGTGGTAACGGAACACGACCGGCCCGCGCTGCCGAAAGGCGCCGCGAACTGCCACGCTTTCAATTCGGAGCGCTTCGCCTCGCTTAACGGGGCGAAAGCCCGGCGTGTGTCCTTCCTGGCGGTTGGCGAAAAGAAACCAAAGCTTTGGCTGACCGCCGGTCTCCGCGACGGAGAGTGGCGGTCGCCTTTTTCCGCCCCCTACGGGGGATGGTCGGGGATGCCCGACGTGTCGCAGCGCGCGATGTGCGACGCGGCGCGCGACCTGCGCCAGTGGGCCGAGGAACGGGGAGAACCGCTCCGCGTCGGCCTGCCGCCGCTGGTCTACGACGAGACGTTCCTGACCAAATCGCTCTACGCCCTGAGCCGCGAGGGGCGCGTCGCGCTGATGCAGCCCGACTACTACTTCCTTCTTTCGGATTTCGCCGACTACGAGGCCCACATGAGCAGCGCGGCCCGCAACAAGCTCACCAACGCGGCGCGCCATCCATTCCTCTTCGAAGCCTTCCCCAAGGCAGTGGCTGCCGAGCTGGCGAGGGCGTACGCAGTAGTCGAGCGTAACCGCTCCGAGCGCGGCTACCCCCTGGCGATGAGCCTCGAGGCTGTCGAGGCCACAAGCCGCGTCATGCCGATTGATGCCTTCACGCTCTCGCTCGAAGGGAGCGACGCGGCGGCGGCGCTGGTGTTCCGGGTGCTCTCCGACGTCGGGCTGGTGGTCTACTGGGGTAACACGGCTGAGAGCAACGACCTCCGGGCGATGAACATGCTCGCCTACAAGGTTTTCGAGCACTACCACCGCGAGGGGCGGCTGCGCCTCCTCGACATCGGCCCGTCCGACCTCGACGGGGAACCCAACCTCGGCCTGATGGAGTTCAAGGAGAGCATCGGCTGCCGCGTCTCCCCCCGCTTCACCATCCTCCTCGGGGAAACCCGGTAACTCCTCATCCCCGGTCTCATCTTCATCAAGGTCGAGCCAAAGCATCCAGCCAAACTCCTCAACCTCCTCCGGGCTGAGAATCAGTAACTCGCCCGTCGGTTCTCCCGTATCCCGGTCGAGAAGGCGCAGCACCAGGTCGCCCGGCTCCCCCCCAATCCCGAATAACTCCTCTTTCGTCATCTTCTCTCCGTTTATTGTATTCTTTGCTTTCATCTTTTCTTCGCGCTCCAAAAGCGATTCTGAAGCGCACTGCAAAGATACTCCCGCGCCCCTCCCCTGCGTATGCGATAACGCAACTTTCAGGGAGGGACGGGAGGGTTGGGAATTATGGGAGATTTGGGAGGGATGGGAGATTTGAGGAGACGCTCGCCTTACGGCTCGCCACTGTTCAGGGAGGGGAGGGAGGATTGGGAGGGATTGAGGGGGGCCGGGATAGAGAACCCCGCCGGAAGCCGCGGGGGCTTGGGGCGGGGTTCTAAATTCGGTATCGCGGGAGATTGCCGCGGGGGGATTACCGCAGGGAACTGGCGGGGTTATTCGGCGGCGGCGAGAGGAGAGGGGGTCTTGTAGGCGCGGGCGGCGAGCTCTTTGTCGAACATGTAGAGGCCGTAGCCGTTGTCGCCGATCATGCGGAGGGCGTCGATGAAGCCGCGGGCGGTCTCTTCTTCCTCGACCTGCTCGTCGACGAACCATGTCAGCATGCTCTTGGTAGCTATGTCGGCGGCCTTGTCGGCGACGGCGTAGATGTTGTTGATCATGGCGGTGACTTTCTTCTCGTGGGCGAGGGTTGCCTCGAATGCGGCGATGGGGGACTCCCAGGAGGTGTCGACGGCGGCGATGGGGGCGAGCTCTACTTTTCCGCCGCGGGAGTTGACGTAGTTCATGAAGATTGTGGCGTGGTCCTGCTCTTCCTTGAACTGTACGGCGAACCAGTTGGCGATTCCGGCGTATCCGGCGTTCGCGAAGTGCATCGACATCGAGAGGTAGAGGTATGCTGACCAGAACTCGGCGTTAATCTGCTCGTTGATGACTTTTTCTACTGTCTTTTCCATTGTGATAATTACTTTGTGGATGGTATGTTGATGGTTTGGCTCAGAAGCGGTAAGAGAGGGTGAGGGCCGCGTCGAAGCCGTGGAAGTACTTTATGAATGTGTATCCGCCGGAGACGCCTATGCGGAGCGTCGGGGTGATGTTCGCCTCGATGCCGACGCCGGCGTCGAGGCCGAGGCGGGAGCGGCGTGTTGAGACGTCGTTGTTGTCGGAGGAGGCGCCGGGATGGTAGTTCCAACTGGCGTATTTGGGGCCGACGTAGGGGTAGAAGGCCATGCGGTCGGCGGAGAAGGGGAAGAGGAACTGGGCGTCGACTTCGAGGACGAGGGCGTCGGTGTCGTGGCGCCGGATTACATAGTCGAGGGATGGGGCGAGGCGGAACAGGCGGCTGAAGCGGTAGGTGAACTCGAGTCCGGCTGTCGCCGACTTGTTGTACCCGGCGTATCCGGCGCGGAAGGCGAGGGTCTTCTCTCCGCGGTATGACCGGGCGGGGGGCGCATCGGTCCCCGCGGCGGCCGCCTGGGGGGCGGCGGCAAGGGCAACCAGCGCCAGAGGGGCGCCCAATATCCACTGTTTCACTTTCATAAACTGTATTTAAGGAGGGCGGTCCGAGCGAGGGGCCGACCGCGGCACAAAGTTAACAATTCGCGACGTAATTGTTAACAACCGGGGGCGCGAAAAAGTCGCGCCCCCGGTTAAAAATTCTGAATATGCCCTACCCCGGCTCATCCGCGGACGCGCCGCCAGCCGTAGAGGGCGACGACGAGGAAGCAGAGGAGGGGGAGGATGAAGGAGATGTTTACGGCGGGCCAGGCTCCGATGGTTCCGCAGTCGATAATGGCGGCCTGTAGGGGCGGGAGGACTGAGCCGCCGAGGATGGCCATTATGAGTCCCGCGGCGCCGAACTTGGCGTCGTCGCCGAGCCCTTCGAGGGCTATTCCGTAGATTGTGGGGAACATGAGGGACATGCATGCGGAGACGCCGACGAGGCAGTAGAGCCCGAGGCGGTCCTGGAAGCCGATTACGCCGAGGGTGAGCAGGACTCCGGCGGCGGCAAGCAGGGCGAGGAGGCGCCCGGCGTTGACGAAGCGAAGGAGGTAGGTGCAGCAGAAGCGCGAGCAGCAGAAGATTACCATCGCCACGATGTTGTACTGCTGGGAGAGGACCTCGGCGGCTTTCTCTGTCATCCCCTCGGCCATGAAGACGCGGGTTCCGTACTGGATCACGAAGGTCCAGCACATTATCTGGGCGCCGACGTAGAAGAACTGGGCGACCACTCCCTCGCGGTAGCGGGGAATGGAGAAGATGCGGCTCAGGGTCGGGAGGAAGTCGATACGGGCTGAGCTGTCGCGGCTGCCGGGCATACGGACGAGGCGAATCACGAGGAACATGGCGAGAACGACGAGACCTATAAAGAGGTAGGGCTTTATGAGGACCATGAGGTCGGCGTCGCGCATGGCGGCGAACTGGGCGTCGTCGAGCTGGGCCCGCCCGACGCTGTCGAGGGGGTGGAGCCGGGCCTGGATGAAGTTCATCGCGACGTACATCCCCAGGAGGGAGCCTACGGGGTTGAAGGACTGGGCGAGGTTGAGGCGGCGGGTCGCGGTAGCCTCGGAGCCCATCGAGAGGATGTAGGGGTTACAGCTCGTCTCGAGGAAGGAGAGGCCGCAGGTCAGAACGAAGTAGGCCAGCAGGAAGGGATAGTAGCTCCCCGAGAGCATCGCGGGGTAGAAGAGAAACGCCCCGGCGGCGTAGAGCCCCAGGCCGAGGAGCACCCCGGCCTTGTAGGAGTAGCGGCGGATGAATATGGCGGCGGGGAAGGCCATGGCGAAATATCCGCCGTAGAAGGCGACCTGGACGAGGGTGCCGTCGGTCACGCTCATGCGGAAGATTTTCGAGAAGGCCTTCACCATCGGGTTGGTAATGTCGTTGGCGAAACCCCAGAGGGCGAAGCAACTGGTTATCAGCACGAAGGGAAGGAGGTAGCTTACCCCGCCGGAGCGCAGGAGCGACGAGCTTTTTTCGGACTTCATCAGGGGGAGGGTTTATTTGTAAATCGGGCCGTAGTTGGCGCAGGCGCGGTAGTCGGCTCCCTCTTTCTCCATTCCGAAGGCGTTCCAGGCGGCGGGACGGAAGAGCTTGTCATCGTCGACATTGTGCATGCAGACGGGGATACGGAGCATCGAGGCGAGGGTTATAAGGTCCTGACCGATATGGCCGTAGGAGATGGCTCCGTGGTTGGCGCCCCAGTTGTTCATGACGGAATAGACGTCGCGGAAGGCGGGTTTGTCGCAGAGGCGGGGCACGAACCAGGTCGTCGGCCAGGAGGGGTCGGTGCGCTTGTCGAGTACGCGGTTGATTTCGGGGTCGATGTCGACGGTCCACCCCTCGGCGAGCTGCAGGACGGGGCCGAGCCCCTTGACGAGGTTGACGCGCATCATTGTTACGGGCATTCCGCCGCGGGTCAGGAAGTTGGAGGAGAAGCCTCCGCCGCGGAAGTAGTCGCGGTTGGCGGGGTACCAGGTAGTCGCCTTGAGGCACTCTTCGGCCTCGGCCTCGGTCATTTCCCAGTGGGGCTTCATCGAGGGAGCGCCGTCGGCGTCGGTCGAGCGGCCGGTGCCGTCGAGGGTCGTGGCGCCGGAGTTTATGAGGTGGATTATGCCGCCGGCGGCGCGGCCTGTCAGCTCGCGGCCTGTGACACGGCGGACGGCCTCGGGGCTCCAGTAGGTGCGTACGTCGGAGAAAATCTGGGCGCGGTTGGTCAGGAGGTGGCCGAAGAGCATCGCGACGCCGTTGAGAGCGTCATTCTCGGTAGCGAGGACGAAGGCCTCGCGGATGCCGTTCCAGTCGAAGGAGGTGTTGAGCAGCGCCTCGGGGAAGTCGCCGTTGGGATAGAAGTCGGTCCATTGGCGCTGCCCCTGGAATCCGGCGGCAATCGCGTTGTGGCCCATCGCCTCCTCCTTGAAGCCCATTTCGAGCAGGCGGGGGTTGCCCTGCATGAGGTCGCGCATTATGAGGGTCATCTTGACGACGAACTCCCAGTCGGCGTCTTTCTCGGCGCGGGTCTTGGCCTTCGCTGTGTTGCAGATATCGGCTCCCTCGCGGGTCTTGCAGTGCTTCTCGGTCCAGGCCATGGCCTTGGCATACTCCTCTTTATCGTAGATGCCCTCGGTCATGCGGCGGATGATTTCGGTCAGGTCGACCGACTCGTTGCGCATCCCGAGGTATTCCTGGAAGAAGTCGGGGCTGACCATCGACCCGGCGATGCCCATCGAGACGGAGCCCATCGAGAGGTAGCTCTTGCCGCGCATGGTCGCGACGGCCTGGGCGGCGCGGGCGAAGCGGAGGATTTTCTCGGCGACGTCTGTGGGAATCGTGTTGTCATCGAGGTCCTGGACGTCGCGGCCGTAGATGCCGAACGCGGGGAGCCCCTTCTGGGCGTGTCCGGCGAGGACGGCGGCGAGGTAGACAGCCCCCGGACGCTCGGTGCCGTTAAAGCCCCAAACGGCTTTCGGCCAGTAGGGGTTCATGTCCATCGTCTCCCCGCCGTAGCACCAGCAGGAGGTGACGGTGATGGTGGCCCCCACCCCTTCGCGCTCGAACTTCTCGGCGCAGGCGGCGCTCTCGGCGACGCGGCCGATCGTTCCGTCGGCAATCACGCACTCCACCGGGGAGCCGTCGCCGTTGCGAAGGTTGGAGGATATTAGTCCGGCGACCGCCCTGGCGAGGGCCATAGTCTTGTCTTCGAGGCTTTCGCGGACGCCGCCCTGACGGCCGTCGATTGTCGGGCGTATGCCGATTTTCGGATATTTCTTCATTGAATTCAGGTTAGATTTAAGTTATTCGTTAGTTTATTTCGCAAATATACCTATTTTTCCCGGCAAACCTGACACAACCCGAAAATTTTCACGGAGAAAATGCACGGAAGGTGCGAAAAACTTCTCGAAAAGTTTGCCAATTCAAAAAAAGCGCGTACCTTTGCACTACCAAAACGCGATGCCCAGGTGGCGGAATGGTAGACGCGCGCGTTTCAGGTGCGCGTGCCGAGAGGCGTGCAGGTTCGAGTCCTGTTCTGGGCACTGTAAAGTCCCGTAACTCATTGACAATCAAGAGTTACGGGATTTTTCATTCAATTTTTGTCAGCAAATTGTCAGCGAAGGTCTGAAAAATCGGAGATTTTACCCTCCTGAATCGGACTGAATTTGGGTGGCCTGTTCGATTTTGGGTTATTTAACATCTTTTAATAAAGTCGGCATGAAAGCCCTATCTATGACCCCGCTTTTCACCGCAAAAAGTGAGCCACCCGATTTCTCGAATGGCTCGTTTCTCCAATATTAAACTTCCCTCTATTTTGACGTGTTTGGCTTCTTTTTCTTCGTAGGCTTGAATAGCTTATAGTCGATACAATAGAGTTTGAGTTTTCTGTCGAGCGTTGGTGCGGTTATTCCCATCGCCTCCATGACACGAACTTTCTTGCCATTGAATTTTGTGAGTAGATGTATTAACTGCCCTCTTTCATCCTCTGGCAAATTTTCTCCATTATTAGTTTTTGTGATTTTGAGATCTGTTCCACGGATTTTACCATCCTCGCAACAGATGACGGCGTTTTCGATGCAACTCTTAAGTTCTCGGTAATTGCCGGGCCAGTCATGCGAGGATATTTTGATGATTGCACACTGCTCCATAGATGGAATATTCGCTATACCTTTAGACACACAATAATCTTCTATCATCTGATTGGTGTTTGGGATAATGTCTGCCTGACAGTTTCTGAGCGGCGGCAAACGAACCACGTTATGGCTCAATAATTCATAGAGCCGTCGATCAAATCGGTCATTATTTATTTCAGACAGGTCGAGGCATGAGGCTATGAAATGTGCGGTGAATGGAATCCACACATCACTGCCGACACAGCGAAATTCTCCCCTTTCAAGAACATCAACCAAAACATCCTG
>ERZ808035.714-NODE-714-length-24953-cov-5.111111_pt1 | contig 24953 bp, 23 predicted proteins | sample MGYA00380189_ERZ808035 | MGnify/ENA primary metagenome ERZ808035 (study PRJEB31490, sample SAMN06133407) | mouse gut metagenome | isolation source: M5_1 | host: mice | place: China: Chengdu | collected 2015-05 ...
TCCGCTTCCCGTCCTGCAGATCGTCAGTCTGATTTCCCGCCCTGTCGGTAGCTCTGACTCTGACGGTGCCGTTGAACTGATTTCCCGCGGCGAGAGCCGCCTGGGAAATCTGAAAGCTGGCAGTGGCCGCGGCTCCCCCCTCCGAAAAGCTGATCTGGGCTTCCTCTATGGGCTGCTCCGCCAGTTCCGCATTGACCGTGCTTACCCCGTCCGCCTTCAAATAGCTGTAGACAAAGCCATGAACACCGGAAATCCTGTCCACGGCCGTGACATTCACGGTCATCTGGGCATTGTAGAATCCAAAGCTGATATTCGCCAGTATGGTGTCCAGCACACTGGCGCTGTAAGTCACCTCCGGGGTCTCGGGCATGGAAGTGTCAACCGTAAAATATTCCGTGGGATAATCCGCCATCTCATGCAGGGCCAGGTCCGTATACGCAATGTCAAATGTATAATTGGCGTCTCCCGGAAATACGATGGTCGCAGTGTTGACATCCCCGTCGGAACTCCATCCGGTAACCCTGTACAACGCGTCGGCGTCCAGCGGGTTGCCGGCCACATCTGCGGCCGCAATGCTATATTCGATATCCTCCGGATTGAAATTGTGTTCCGTGATGGTGAGGGCAGCACTCAGCTGAGCGGGAAAATACTTCCTTGTCATTCCCTGGCCGTCCGCCAATGTATTTACGGGACTCCCATTGTCATATTGCACTTCGATAACCGGCAGTATGGTATCTATCACAAATATGTCGGAGGTATACTCCTCCATGGCATTACCGCTTCTGTCCGTGTAACTTACCGTAAATACATAATCCCCGTCATTGGCGTGGCTGTCCGGCGCCTCAATCACATAGGTCCCCTCATGCACGTCCGCGGAGAGATCCCTCCAGACCGGCTCTACCCGAATCGGCTCTTCCTCATCTTTCGCCAGCATCACAATCACATCCTCGCTGAAAAAATTTGACTCCGCAACCGTAAAGGTGGCCGTCAGCGCCTTATTATAATACAGCTTGCCTCCAAAGCTATTGTCAGGAGGCGAATATTCCGCCGTGATGACAGGCGATACGGTATCAACCACCAACACATAACCGCTGTCCGTCAATTTTTTACTTTCATTTCCGTACTTGTCCGTGGCGGTGAAGGCAATACTTCCCCGAAGCTGCCGGGCCTGTTCACCGGGCAGCGTTATGGACGCGGTGAATTTTGCCCGGTCCGCAAAATCCTGCACGGCAGCGATCTGCGTATCCCCATACTGCTCCAGGTTTTCCGCACTGACGCCCTCCTGCCGCTTATAACTCCATGTAAAATAATCCACTCCCGCCGTGTCGTCATATGCCGTAAACGTCACGGTGACCGCAGGATTATAGAACCCGAGGGTAATAACTGACAGAACCGTATCCTTTACGGAAGCGGAATAACTTACCGACATTTTGTCCGCCGACGGCGGAGTATGGTCCACCACAAAGGGGTTCGTCCTCACCTCCGCCGGATTCAGCGCCAGGTCCTGGTAGTTGCATGTCAGGACATAGATCGCGTCCGCAAACACATCTGACAAATACGCCCTGTGTACATCCCCTTCATGCTCCCACCGGCAGTTTCTCAGATAATTCTGCAGATCTTCGATCAAAACTTCCTGCCCCGCAATGTCCTCTGCCTTTGTTGTCACCACTATATCGCTCTGACGGAAATTATGCTCCGTCACGGTGATGACTGCCCTCTGGGGATTCTCGCCGCTGTGATCTTCATAGGCAAACTCAATCACCGGTGCCGTGGTGTCCACCACTATGGTTCCCGAAGTATAGGAGGGCATCTCATGGCCGGAGCGGTCCGTGTAGTTCATTCCTATTACATAATTCCCGTCCTCCTCCAGGGTAAGCATTGCCTCATACTCCCCCTCTCCGACGGATTTCCATGTGACAGACTGCTCCCGGGCCGCTCCCCCGTCCTTTGACAGGCTTATATGTACATCTTCCCCGAAGAAATTAGCCTCGGAAATGTGAAATGCAAAGTCCACGGAACCGGAGAAATAATGCTTTGTCCCCACCGTCTGCCAGGTTCCGTCCCCATCCCGCAGCCCGAAACTGACGTTCTGCTCCGGCGCTATGGTATCCACCACAAAGATTCCGTCAGCAGGCAAAACATCCGACAAATTGCCGGCAGCATCCTGGGCATATACCTCCAGATGCCCTCTAAGCTGCTCCGCCTCCTTCTCCGGGAGTGTCAGGTAAGCTGTATATCTTGTGGGATCTTCCTTATCCTGTACTGCCTCCAGATCCCCTTCGGCATTCTTCAGGGTACTGCCCGCACCGCCGTCACTCTTATAGGACCAGTGGAACTTTTCCACGCCCGAAGTATCATCCTTTGCGGTAAAGATGATGGTAATCTCTCCGTCGTAATACTTTATTCCGTCCTTCGTCTGCTCCGGCTCCGGGAAATGAATCTGCAGATCATAAGGTTTCTCATTATCCAGTTTCTCCAGGTCAATTGTGATGGGAGCCGTGATTCCGCCTGTTTTCTCATTCTTCAGATAGATGATTCTGCTTTTAACGCCCTGGTCATCTTTCCTGTTGCCTTCCCCGCCTCCAAATACCACACTATGGCCAAAAGCATTTATAACCCTGTCCCGGGCTATGCTATATCCTTCCGCCGGTCGAACCGTAACCGCCGTATTGTGCCACCCGTTGACCAGATTCCCGGGCAGGATTTCCTCTCCCGCAGAATTGTATTTTGTATACGCCCGTTCCGGGATCTCTTCCGTGGACAGGAGGATGGTATAACGGGCCTGACATTCTGCATATACGCCCCAGATTCCCCCTTCATATTCCCTGGTTCCCTCTCTTTTGCTGGCGGTAATAACAATGTTCAGACTCCCTTTCTTCCCCAGCGCATCGCTTAAAAGTCCCAGGTCTTCCAGCAAAACTTCTCCGCTGTCGGACAGTTCTATTCCCACATCCTTCAGCTCCCCTGCGAAACCCGTTACCTCTCCTTCATATGTAACCGCCCCATTATCATCCTCATGGCGCTTTTCCGCCCTCTGCACGGAAATCTCATTATCTGTCCCCAGTGTGAAGTTGACCTGGCTCTCCCCAAATCGGATCAGGTCTTCGTCCGTATCCCGGATGACCAGATCCCGAGTCGCTGATACGCTTGTGTAGTTTGAAGTTTCGGCCGTGGTGGCCGTGACTCTGATAATATGTCCGGCCTGGGTGATTATCAGATTCCCGGCATTTTCACCGTTCTCCACCACGGACGCAATCTCCGCGATGTCGGTCTCATCATCCTCCACCACATTTTCCACACTGTATGAAATCTCCTGGGGCTGCAGCGCGTTACAGCTTACTGAGAAGTGGTAGATATTGTCCCCCTGACTGTCATAATCAACCCTGTCTCCCTGGGGCCAATCCACAAATACCAGTTGCGGCTCTGCTTTTTGAATACAGACTTCCGGAATAGGTATTATTTCCGTTTCGTTATAGTATTCTCTCTCTACTTTGATCCCCACCTGATAAGTTCCTGTATCACAGGCTCGAGGTCTTTCCTGATCTGTCAGTACCTTCCATTCAACGGACTGTGACGCATCTGCCGAAGGTTTGACCGCAAAAGATACCCTATCGCCGTCCTCCAGCCCTTCGATCGCTTCCAACAGTTCCTGATCCTGCCCGTTATATACAAGATCACTGCGCATAGCAGCCGTCAGCCCCGGGATGTCCACCGAATTGATTACCGCCGTAATCTGCTCCTCATATGTTTCATAGTTTTCCCTTTCCACTTTGACATTGATAACATATTCCCCCGGGGTCCGGAATGCCGGCACTTTCACCGAATCGGCGCCGTCATAGTCGAAACAGATGTCCCTGTTCGCCCCCTCTAACCTGCAGATGACCTTGTCCCCTGTCTCCAGCCCGGAGAAAGACAGGGCCGGATGTTCCTCTTGGTCATAGTCCGCCTTATAGGGACTTAGCTCCACATCGAATTTCGCCTTCCCGATTATGGCCGTGAGTTTTCCCGTCTCAAACCGTTCGTATCCCTCTCTGGACACCTGCACATACACGGCGTATTCTCCTGCCTCCTTCCCCGTGGGCACCTCCTCCTGCCAGTTAACGCCGTCTGTGGAATATCGGATCTCATCGCCGTCACTGTCACGGCTTATCACTGTGACCAGTTCCTGGTCCGCCCTGTTGTATACCCCCTCCAGTACCCGGATCTCGGGTATTTTCCTGAGAGATACCGCCACATTGGCCTCCAGGGCCTGTTCCGGGACAATCCTTTTGCCAAATTCCTCCTTGGAGATTTCCAGGGAGATTGTCATTCCCTCCGTAAAAGCCGATACTCCTATCGTGATTTTCCCCTGAGCATCCGTTGTACCGCTTCCCGTTATCTCCGGAAATGGCATATTTCCGTTCCCATCGCTGACGCTGCCTCCCGACACGGTTCCGGCGCCGTCACCCGATACGGACCCGGCACTTCCCCTGGTAATGGTATAAATGACAGACGCACCTTCCACAGGGCCCCCGTCATCTTCTGTCACTGTAATAATTACCTCTTTTTTCTCCGCTCTCACCTGCATAAGAGAATTTGACAGCAAACCCAGCACCATCACCAGGGACATCCCTATGGCCAGACGCTTTCGTACATTGTATCTTTTTATAATCTCATCCATGACCCGCATCTTACCTCCCGGTGCCTTTCTTCCCACCCCGGTCATTCTTCATACCTCCCTTGGAGCATTTTCTTCCTCTGTCCGGCCAGAGACCCAGCAGCAGCCGCATATGAAAAGCCATGGTGGTTACAAAGAGTACCACATACGCCCCATAGCGCTGCATGAACAATTTTCCCGACCATAGAGTCAAGATCACTACTCCCACTGCAAAAATAATGTCCAGAATCAAGGCCGCTGTATTTACAGGAAAAATTCCTGTTCTTTTTGCCCTTTCATCCTTCCCGTCCGTTCTGCGTTCCGCCCTGTAGGCCAGAAGGAGCAGTGTGTAGCCGCCGATCCCTGTTATCCAGAACAATGCTCCCACACAAGCCAGAACTACCTTGGCATTTTTCTGGGGAAACCTGCCGGCCAGGGGCATCAGCAGAAATGTCCCGGAAAAACAAGACAATAAAATCGCGGCCAGGCGATAATACCACCGCTTTCTTTTCATCCGATTCACTCAATCACCTCTCTTGTGTGTATAAAAAGAATATCCTCTATCAGAACTATTTTGACCATGGGCGCCCTGCGGCTCAGCGGCCCTTTCGCAGCGGCTTCCGTGCCCCTTTCCCCTGTCAGCAGTTCCGTTTTCCCGCCATGATCCACTCCCGGCGGGCCTTGGGACAGCAGATCCGTCTTCGCTTTTTCTCCCCCGCTCCTGCTTTTCTCTGCCTGTCTCATATGAGCGGGGGACTGCTGATGCTCTCCCATGGTTGTTCCCGGTTCCCAGACGGGCTTTGCTGCCTCCTCATTGCTTTTACGCATACGCTCGATACTTTTTCTGACAATTCTCCCCGACAGTTCTCCCTGTACAGTGGGAATCCGAAACACAAACCACAGAATCACCGTCAATATGCCAAACGCTCCGGCGGCCAGGAAAGAAATCAGCGAGATCAAGGATAATGTCTCCGCCATATCTAAATCCTCTCTTGGGCATTTCTATACGCCCTCTCAATCGCCTCTCTATATGTATCATAGTTGTCCAGTATTTCCTGCTGCAATTTTTGAGACTGTTCCTTCTGTACCGTCAGAGCGGCGGCGCGATCCCGTACTTTTTCCAGCAGGGCCAGAACCTCCTCCTGCTCCACATTCACCTGGACAATGTTGTTTCTCTGATCATACAGCAGCATAAATGTACCGTTGTATAAAGATAGCTGATCGTAGGCGCCGGCATTCTCCACACTGCTCAGGGCGCTTTCTATGGTTTCAAACAAAATATCAAAATTATCCTTTGATGCTTCTTCCACCGTGGAAGCGCTCAGAATATATTTCTTATAAAAAGAGCATATATGGTAGTAACAGTCCGATAATGCTTTTCCTTCAAATTCTGTTCCGCTCTCATAATTTTCTACAAAAAAAGAATATGCCTTCTGCACTCTTGTGGAAAAACTGTATCCTCCGTCATCCTCCGTATAGTAATTAAAATACATCATTCCGATCTTATATTTAAGTTCAGCCACATCCGTTCCGGATTCGTCAAAAGAATCCCTATGAGCATTGTACAATGCCAGAAATTCATCATTTTCCGACTTGCTGAACCTTCCCTCGTCCTCATATGCCTGGAGCAGATACAGATAGGCCGAAGTACGTTCCGGATATATTTCTATGGCTCTTTTGTAGCTGGCCGCCTTGTCCTCCAGGGAAGACGCGGTGGAAGTGGAGATCAGCACGTCATAATCACTGTTATTGATGTATTCCGACATCTTTCCGCAGACTATACCCGAGAACAGACAGAGAACTGCCAGTGTAAACGCAGCGCAAAATATACGTAATTTTCTCTTCTGTTTGTTCTTATAGCCCTCAGTGATAAGACCGGGATGCTCCAAATCATATAGAATGTCCTGACAGTTCTGGTATCTGTTTTCCGCCGCGGGTTCCACACATTTGTTGATGATCAGTTCAATACCCTCGGATAATTCAGGGTTCCACATTCTGACAGGAGCATATGCTTCCCCCGCTCTGGGATCAATCCCCGTGAGCAGATGATGCAATGTCATTCCCAGCGCATAAATGTCCGATCTGGCATCCGTCTGTCCGCTGTACTGTTCCGGCGGCGCATATCCCTTGGTTCCAAGCAGTGTGGTATCCGCCAGCCTCTGCTCTTTATATTCCCTAGCTATGCCGAAATCAATGATTTTGATATTGCCCTCCGGCTTGAGCATAACATTGGCCGGCTTCATATCCCGGTAGATAATGGGTGGGTTCTGTCCATGCAGATATATCAGCGCGTCACAGATTTGTTTTCCCCATTCTATGACCATTTCCTCCGACTGCGCTCCGTACTCCGCCAATATCTTGTCCAGAGATAAGCCTTCTACATAGTCCATCACAACGTAAATCGTCACATTGTTTTCTATAATATCCACAATGCGGGGCAGCGCGGGATGGTCCAGCTTTTTCATCATATCAGCTTCCACCCGAAGGCTGTTTACCACCACATCATCTTCTTTTTCTCTGCCCTTTTTTCGGATTTCCTTGACTGCCCACTGCTTGTTCAGATGGGTGTCCCTGGCCAGATACACTACAGACATGCCGCCCTCGCCGATCTTGGTCAGTATCTCGTATTTTTCACCGATAATCAAACCTGCCTCAGCCATGTACTATCACTCCCAGTCAGTTCTGATCAGTATTACGGATATGTTATCCTTTTCTTGTCTTTGTTTTGCAAGCCTTATCAGATGGCCTGCATTTGCATGCATAGCCTCACTGTCACCATTTTTCTTCGGATTAAATGCATCGAAGATCTCTCCCTCTGTCACCTCATTCCTGAGACCGTCGGAGCAGAGCATATAGATGCCTTTTTCCGTATCCCCCACCAGCACATCGGGATTTAGAATGTCGGACGCCCCCACGCACTGGAGAAGCATGCTTCTGCGTTTATCCCTTTTAGCCTGCTCCGCTGTCATGTCTCCCCGCTCTAATTTCCGGGCGACAAGGGTATGATCCGATGTAATCTGCCGCAAATTTTTCCCGATCCGGTAGGCTCTGCTATCTCCCACATGCACAATCACATATTGACTGCCCGCAAGCAGCATGCCGGTAAACGTCGTCCCAAGGGATATTTTTCTGGCCTGCCCATATTCCTGAATCTTGACATTTAACTCTTTCAAAAGCAGAGACCACTTCTCCCCGATAACCTGCATGTCCGGATTTTCCAACTCATATGGCAGTTCTTTGTCAAACCACTGCAAAAAAGCCCGGATTACCGTGGCGCTCGCAAGTTCTCCCTTATCCAGTCCTCCCATCCCGTCGCAGATCACGGCCATAAGCACCTCTTCTTCGGAATATTTCCCGTGTCTGACAAGGATACTGTCCTGATTTATTTCTTTTGTTGTTCCAACATCCGTCTCTGCCGCAACAGTAAAATGCACCTTTCCCCGCCCCCGGTTATATTCTGAACTCAAACTCCTCATTTGCCAGTTTCAGGCAATCACCGTTAAATATTTCCACTTCCTGCCTCGCCGGGATCTGTCTGCCGTTTATATATGTCCCATTTGTGGAATTGAGATCCATAATAAAATATCTGTTACCCCTGGTAATAATATCCGCATGACTCCTGCTGACCTTGTCATTATCCCGCACAACATAATCAGCATATTTACTTTCTTTTCCGACACGAAAAACAGACTTGTTTATTAAGATGATTTCATATGTCCTCTGTCTGCACAGCGATGCGTCTCTATGATCTTCCTCCTGTAACAATGCTGTAGCTTCCTCATCCTCCACCAGAAGCCCTGTGGCCTCCTCATCCTCCAGCAATCCTGTGGCTTCCTCATGGTCCAATAATCCTGTGGCCTCCCCATAGCCTAACAGTCCTGTGGCCTCCTCATGGTCCAACAGTCCCGTAGCCTCTGTTTTCCTGCCGTCGTACTGTTCATTTTGCGCGCCAGGCTTCCCTGTCGCAGAACTGCTTTTCCTCGCATCATGCCTTTTTATGGTACTGACAACCGTTTTGTCCTCACCGCTTATAAATCTTTCTATCTTCTCCCCGTCATAGACATTCAGGCTCTTTATAAAATATACAAATCGGGATATATAGTCCATATCTTCTTCCCGGGCAGAAATCGCAGAATAGATAATAGACTCCATAAAGGCAAATATATCTGTCTCCTGCCCTGCTTGTTCCAACGGAAGATATATAAACAGTACTTCCTTTGTAGTTTCATTTATAAACACATGTCTTAAATCCAATACCACAGAACTTGCGGCCAGGGAATTAGCTTTCAATTTTTGGAAGATGTACACGACCTGCTCCATGATAAACAGAAAATCATATTTAACGATCGGTTTCTTCAGTCTCTCTACCAGACTGATTCCAATCGGACCCGAATATTGCACGGCATTCCTGCCCAGACGTTTTGCTTTGAGCAATCCTCTGATATTTTTGCCTGAAAACAGGGTAAATTGCCTTTCATCCAGTTTTTCTCTCAGGGTCAGCTTCGCTTTCACAACTAACTGGTATCCCCTGGTTTTAACCTTATATTTTGCCATATTACCAGTCATCCTTTATGATATCTATTTGTTCATTTCAATAATTCTTCATATGTCGTTTTAAGTTCATCCTTGATGGCCTTTAATTGATCAACTTGCACATGCTGTATTCCCCGCTCTATTTTCACAAGGCATTCCCTTGTAATTGGGATGCCCTGAAGCTCCAGTAAACGAACCAATTCTGTCTGTCCTATCCCCTTTGAAACCCTTATTTCCCTGATATTTTTGCCTATGTTCCCTCTATTATCCTGTTTAATCTTTTGTTCCAACCGTTCCACCTCTTTTAGGTTTCTATCATAATTTATTATATTTTATTTATATTTCGGAAAACCATGGGACTCATTTCAGTCCTATTTTCCCAAAATAATATTGTACTGCAAACAAAAGGGTATTATCAAGATTCTCTAAAATACAGGATAGCTGCATTCCCCGACGCACAGAATGCCCTGATGCCGGATAGCCCTGTCTAATGCTCCCTCAATAACCGGCAGATGTTCTTCCGGACATCGCATCACCCTGAGAAAAAAGTACTCTTTTCCGTAAATCTGCCCGCGCTATTGCTTGCCTATTTTTTGTACCCGGAAATAGGTAAACAGCAAATAAATTTGTTGAAAACCACTATTAGCCAACCTGTAAAGTCAACAACCGGGGCTTCAAGCCCCACCGTTTCCCCTACTGCGTCTGCTGCATATGAAAAGCTGATTGCATATAAGACAGGGAATTACGGACAGCAGAGCATAGCCGATTTTAATGCAATGCTTGCACTGACACCCGATGAATTGACAGAGCTTCTTGCCGCAGTAGCTGATGTGGGCAACACTATATCCCACGATGACGAAAACTACGACTTTTTCACAACCACGATACCCTTTTCGTCCCAGGAATTATACTGCGAGCATATGAGAGAAGAACTTACATTTTTTATGCCACTCTCTAAACAAAGCAGACCGTGCGACTATCTGGACGAGGACGGGGAAACAGTATATGGTTTTTCCTGTTTCGTTGATGCGAATGTCACTTATTCTATCAATGCCCCGGAACTTGTAACGGTTGCAGAACGGGATAAGGCTTTGCTGACATTCAAAGAAGAAATGCAATGTCTACCGAAAATATGAAACTATCGCCTTGTGACATTTATATGATTGAAATCAACGACGCAGCAAACAGAAATTAGGTGTGCCGGCCCCGGTTCTACATAAGGGAGCGAGGGATTTCTTGCATTTTTAGGAAGTATTATGTTTCACTCGGCAAGATTGCGAAATACGCCGGACAGAGGTATAATAAGCAGGAAATTTGGAAACTACACACTAATCACAAAATTCTATGATATGCTTTTTTCGGAGGCGGCATTATGCAAAGGATTTTAGTTGTCGAGGATGACTTGGATATTCAAGAATTATTGAAGAACTTTCTGCAAGAGGCAGGCTATGATATTATTTTAGCAAATGACGGAGTAGAGGCTCTTTCCGTATTTTCAACCGCACCGTTTGATTTGGTTCTGCTTGATGTGATGCTCCCTAAAATTGATGGTTTTGCCGTCTGTGAACTAATACGCAAACAGTCTAAGGTTCCCATTATCATGCTTACCGCATTGAATGGCGAGGAAGAGCAGATACGGGGGCTGGATTTGCAAGTTGACGATTATATTACAAAGCCTTTCTCCGTGCCGATTTTAATTCGCAAAATTGCCGCTGTCTTGCGGCGGAGCGGCGGGCCTGGGGAGGATGAACATAAAACGATTGCTTACCAAAACCTTATTTTGGATTACGACAATTATACTGCCATGGTTGACGAAACCACTTATGAACTGACCCAGCGGGAATTTGAAGTGCTGAATGAACTGCTGACCCATCAAGGACGCATTTTAACACGGCAAAATCTTTTGGATAAACTGTGGCGGTATGACTTTTATGGGGAAGAGCGCGTGGTTGACACGCATATCAAAAACCTAAGAAAAAAACTGGGAATTAATTTTATTCAGACAATCCGAGGGGTGGGATATAAAATTGACAAAGAAAATTAAAAGCAGTCTTTTTGCAAAGGTGTTTCTCATTACCGTGATTATGCTGTTTTGTATGTCGCTGCTGGTGTTCGGAATGTTGGCATGGTTAATGCCGCAGACCTACTCCAACAAGCTGAACACAATTTTGGATGAGCGGGCGCAGGGCTTTGTGTCTGAACTGGAGCAAGTGTCCCTTTCAGACAGTGGTGGACTGTTCGATCAATTTATTGCAGATACGGAAATCAATTTAGTTGAGTTATACGACAGTAGCGGCGATTGGGTTGCATTACCCACAAATGAATTTGATAACGAATGGGAGGGTAATATCGGACAAACGGCGGTCTCTGGCTTTGGTGAAACCTCTCCCGTGTTATCAAACCATTACTATTTTTCTTTTTCTGATTGTAATGACCGCTATACGCTTGTTGTTTATGGTAAGGCAGAACATATCTTGGAACTGCAACAGTCCTTTATCCGTATTTTCCCGCTTATCCTGCTGACTGTTTCGATAGTTGCCTTTGTCATATCATGGCTTTACTCTCGTATGATTACAAGTCCTGTGCTGGAAATCAGCCACATATCCGAAAAAATGTCTGACTTGCAGTTGGATTGGACGGTTGACGAACAACGGACTGACGAATTGGGAACCCTTGGAAAAAGCCTAAACAGGCTATCCCTCAATCTTTCAACCGCCCTGTCCGATCTGCAAAGCGCAAACAGGAAACTTGAAGCTGATATTGAACATGAAAAGGAATTGGTGCAGGCCCGTACAGATTTCTTTTCAGCCGTGTCCCATGAACTGAAAACGCCCATCACCATTATCAAAGGCCAGTTAGAGGGGATGCTGCTCGGTATTGGTGCATACAAAGACCGTGAGAAGTATTTAACAAGATCGCTGGAAATTGCAAATACCCTTGAAACAATGGTGCAGGAAATATTAACAATCTCCCGATTGGAAACGGCAGGGGCAGATTTCAAAAAAGACCGCTTTGATTGCATTCAGATCATCAAATCCTATTTAAGCGAAACCGAAGATTTGATTGTGGGGAAAGATTTGCAGGTACATCTCAATGTTCACCCCTCCACTTTCATAACTGGAAATAGAATGTTAATGGAAAAGGTGTTTTCAAATATAATAGGAAATGCAATCAAGTATTCTCCGCAAGGGGCGTCCATCTGCATTTCTGCCTGTGCGGAACATGGCCGGATAAATTTTGCAATTGAAAATAAGGGGGCAAACATCCCGGAAGATAGTATTCCGAAACTATTTGACGCATTTTATCGTGTAGAGCAATCCAGGAGCCGAAATAACGGCGGAAGTGGGCTGGGGCTGTATATTGTGCAGGAGATACTGCGCCGGCATGGAAGTGAATGTGCCGTATGCAATACACAGTCTGGGGTAAAGTTTTCTTTTACAATTTGACAGATATAGGAAAGCGGTGGGCAATTAGCCCGCCGCTTTTCAACTACACATAAATCACAAACTATTCCCAAATGTATCACAAAAAAGGATGGTATTCTTTAAGTACACTCAAAGAAAGGATGGTGTTTATTTCAATGAACTCAAAGAAATTACTTGCGTTAGCCCTTGGCGGAGTGCTGCTTGTAGGGAGTTTAGCCGGATGCAGTACGCCAGCAGCATCCCAGAGCGGCGGTATTCTTTCACTCGGTACGATTTCCCCCCAAACCTCAAATGCGTCTGGCCCGACCCTTTTTGAAACTACCGAAGATGGAGGGGCAGACAAGGATGTCTCCTACGAGGAACAATTTAAGCCCTATGAGCAGTTTGGCCTGACGTACGATGCCATCAAAAACGAACTGCAATATAACGGCAAAATAGTACGGTGGTTCGAGGACTACTATACCGTGGAGAACGGAGCGCAGGCTGGTAACAACTTTTTCAACGAAAATGGCGTGGTTGATGTATATGCCGTCCGTGACCTCAACAACATTGTCCGCTCCGAAGATGGCTCTTTCGACCCCAGCGGAAAGCTGATCGGTGTAAAGGAGTTTTCGGCGGAAGAATTTGCCGCCCGTGACATTGAGGCAATCAAAAATCCTCCTCCAGTCGTTGCCCTAGCCGGCGATCCGCCCTCTGCAAAGGAGCTTGAAGATATGGCCAAGGAATATGAGTCGTTTGGTATCACTTATGACTTCAAGAGTGACCAGTGGTATTTCTACGGTGAAAAAGTGCGGTACTTTCAGGATGTGCTGACTTCCAACGGCGAAGGCCTGACCAGCGGCAAGTTCAACGGCGAAATCCGGAGTTCGTGGAACGCAAACGGGTCAATCGACATCTATACGGTTCGTGATTTTGCAAATTTGAACACTTCCGGGTATGGAACGTTGACAGCCGTTGAGAAATTTAGCCAAGCAGAATTTGACGAACACACGCAATAGGAAATCCAGTCCAGCTCTGGCTTTTGTACAGCGGAGCATTATCACGCCCAAAACGGCGGCTTTTGAGAAATCGAAAGCCGCTGTTCTTTGATACTGGTGTAAGCAAGAAAAGAGAATCCTTTTTCGTAAATCTGCCCGTCCGCGCTATGGCCTGCAGGACAGATTTTGCTTGTTGGGAATGGATCCAGCGTCATCGAAGTTGCAGGTTTCCCCGCTTTTTCAAGCAAATTTATTTGGGTATGATTAGTACGACTTTGAATCCACCGTATTCACTATGGTCTATTAAAATTTTTCCATTATGCCCTTTGATAATCTGTTTCACAATAAGCAATCCCAAACCATGCCGCTGTTCGGTAGTATTCGTATCACAAATCATATAATGCGGTGCATTGTTTAATCTGTCAATCTGTTCGTCGGACGCTCCTTTCCCGTTATCTTCAATGCAAATCTTACAGGTATTGTTATCATCATCAATGGATGCATAAATCACACACCCGTTTTCATTGTGGTTTATGCTATTCTGTATAAGGTTTGATATTGCACGTTTCAGTAAATCCTTATCAGCGTTAATGTAACAGGCAGACAGGGTATCAGCGGTTTTCCATTCAATCGGAAATTTATCATCAATATTGGTGTTCATAAATTCCACAATAACCTGCCGAACAATAGATATTGCATTTTCCCGTTTCATTGTTAGCGGCTGCATATCATATTCGAGCTTGGAAGCGAGATTAAGGTCGTTAATCAAATCTTTCATTCGACTACTTTGCCTTATAATGACAGCTGCTTTTTTACGCTCAATTTCTGACAGATTTTTTGAATTTTCCAACTGTCCGGCATACCCCATAATCATTGACAACGGTGTTCTGACATCATGGGAAACGCCCGCGATCCAGTTTGCCCTTGCAGTTTCTTTTTTTCGTAACTGTTCAGCCTGCATTTGTAATATTTTAGATGTTTTATTGATTTTTTCAGCTAATTCAGCAAACACACCCTTTTCTTTAATACAAACAGGACTGCCGTTTGACAAATTTTGTATTCCATTTGTTATCGGTCTAATGGAACGCAACAATTTAGAATCAACCACAACATATATAAGGAAAATTAAGACAATATTGATGATCAAAAAAATAATTGTGTTTTTGGGCAAATTAGCAATAAAGTTATAGTCCCAACTTGCCCTTGTATGCTTCCAAAATCTTTCTTTTGGAAAGCCTAATACCAATAATCCGTTTTGCGCTTCTCCCGTAAAAGTAGGGTATCCATCTACATAGCCTCGCGTCAGCTCCGCTATATTTGATAATGTATATTGCATAGGAATATTGTTAGGCAAATTATCTGTCCGCCATACAACTTGCCGTGTATCATTGTCAATAAGGATAGCCCAGGCATTTTCTTCTTTTAGTTCAGCCATTACATTATCAGATATGGAATAACCCCCATCTGTTAATTGCAATGCGGCGGCGGCATGATCCGCCATATCCCACGGGGAAAATGTTGACGCATTTCTTACAAAGACTATCGCAAAAAAAATAATATTCAAAATAACTAGAAATACTGTGCTCAACGCCATTATTCCCACAAAGCGGCGTATTAGTTTTGGAATACTTTTCATGCTATTTCCCCTCTACAATTAACTTATAACCTAATCCCTTGACTGTAACCAACGAAATGGGGTGTGAAGGATTTTGTTCTATTTTTTCTCTGATACGGCGTATATGCGCCATTAAAGAATTTTCATATCCAAAGGGATTGTCGCCCCACGCTGCTTCGCACAATGCATCAATCGTCACAATACGCCCCGCATTGCGATATAAGACAGACAGCAAATCATGTTCTTTTGCTGTCAATGGGATGTGTTCATCATTCTTTATGACCTCCGCACGCGAAAAATCAATTTGACTATCATGTAAGCATACAAGAGGATTTTCGTCTTTGTAGCTTCTGCGTAAGATTGCCATGACACGAAACAAAAGCTCTTTTGGCAAAAAGGGTTTTATAATATAATCATCGGCTCCCAAACCAAAGCCTTTGAATTTATCATCATCTTCGCCGCGGGCAGTAAGAAAAAGAATGGGGTAATCACCGCCTTTCTTTAACTGTTCCATTAACTCAAACCCGTTCCCGTCCGGAAGCATTACGTCAAGTATTGCTAATTCCGGACGGGATTTTACAGCTTGTTCCTTAGCTTCTTTCACATTTTTTGCAGTTTTGACATTTTGAAATCCGTATTCAGTCAAAATAGACAAAACCATATCTAAAAGCTCCTGTTCATCATCAACAAGCAGTATACGTTTATTCAGCAGATAATCTTCATTCATAGTCAATCTCCTTTCACAGCTACATCATAACATCTCGACTGCCGTCTCGATGGGTTTCTCGTCAAATACGGCTTCATGTAAGCATGAACTGTACTTTCCCTGTTATTTTACCATATATTTATGAATTTTTTGGGGATTTATGAAAATGTAAGGTAGATGTAAGGTAAAGAGAATGTTGTCACAAGGTTGCGCTGGTAATATGTAGGCAAAGAAAGGAGATGTTAATATGGATTACATTATCACAACAAAACAGTTGACAAAAAAATACAAATCTTTTGTGGCTGTTAATAACGTTTCGTTGAACATTCGGAAAGGCAGTATTTACGGCTTTCTCGGTCCTAATGGTGCGGGCAAATCCACTACTATGAAAATGCTCTTGGGATTGACAGCGCCCACAAAAGGCAGTTTCACAATCGATGGAAAGCAATTTCCGAATGACCGCCTTTCCATTTTGAAAGAAGTAGGTTCCTTTATCGAATCACCCTCTTTTTATGCAAATCTGACCGGCAAAGAAAACCTTGATATTATCCGCCGCATCTTGGGACTTTCCAAAAGTTCTGTTACGGATGCATTGGAGCTTGTCGGGCTTTCTGAATTTGGCGGGCGACTTGCAAAAAAATATTCATTGGGTATGAAGCAGCGCTTGGGACTTGCCGGAGCTTTGTTGGGCAGACCACCTATTTTGATTTTAGATGAACCTACAAATGGACTTGACCCATCCGGCATACATGAAATCCGAAATTTGATTAAATCGCTGCCCGGTCTTTACGATTGCACAGTTCTCATTTCTTCGCATATGCTGTCCGAAATTGAGTTAATGGCAGACGATATAGGAATACTCAATCATGGTCATCTGCTGTTTGAGGGAAGTCTGGACGAATTACGGAAGAACGCATTACAGTCTGGATTTGCTGCGGATAATTTGGAAGAAATGTTCCTGTCTATGGTTGATAAAGACAATGCCAGCAGAAAGCAGAGGGCGGAACTATGAGGACATTTACAATCGAGCTTAGAAAAGAAAAGCGCACAGGTGTTATTCCGTTAATGCTTGCAGTCGGCATTCTGGGGGCAGCATACGCCTTTGTCAATTTCATTGTGCGGAAAAACACTCTTTTAAATCTGCCATTGGCTCCTATGGACGTGCTGCTTACGCAGTTGTATGGCATGATTATGGTTCTGAATATGTTCGGTATCATAGTCGCCGCATGTATTATTTACAATATGGAATTTAAGGGAAGTGCCGTTAAAAAAATGTATATGCTCCCTATGAGTGTTCCGCTTATGTATTTTTGCAAATTTTTGATTTTAACGGTTATGCTTTTTATTGCAATAGCTTTTCAGAATTTGGCACTTACAAAAATTGGTCTGACGGATTTACCACAGGGTGCATTTAAATTTGAGACGCTGCTATCTTTTGCCGGATATTCATTTATAACGTCAATGCCCGTATTATCTTTTATGGTTTTTGTCTCTTCCCGCTTTGAAAATATGTGGGTGCCTCTTGGTATCGGTGTTGCAGGATTTTTAAGTGGTATGGCATTGGCTGCATCGAGTAATATTTTGCTTTCCATACACCCCTTTGTGATTATGTTAAAACCAGCTGTTGCGATGAGCGCACAGCCTGATCTTATAGTTGTTATTTTTTCACTGGCTGAAACAGCTATTTTCCTTTTTTCCGGATTATTGGCTGCTAAATATTTGCGCTACGAATAGGGAGGTGTAGGATATGAGCTTTTTAGAACTGCTTAAAATCGAGTTTATGAAAGTAAAACGGGGTAAAATGATACCTCTCATTTTTATAGCTCCGCTGTTGGTCGTAGCTTCCGGCGTGGCAAATCTGCAAAACTATTTTTCGCCGGAATATACAAACGCATGGGCAGCCATGTTCATTCAGAGCGCATTGGTCTATGCCTATTATCTGCTTCCGTTCAGCATGATAGTTGTATGCGTAATGATTGTGGGGCGCGAAACGGAGAACAACGGAATTTTAAAAATGTTAGCCTTGCCCGTCAGCCGCTATGCCCTATCAGCCGCTAAATTTTGCGTACTTCTCTCCTTTTTATTTATGGAAATGGTTGTTTTTCTTGTTGTTTTTGTGATAGCAGGATTGGTAGCAACGCGCAATACAGGAATCACAGAAGCATTACCGGTCATGTATATACTGAGATGGTGTGCCGGATTATTTTTTACTATGCTTCCCAGTGCGGCGACAATGTGGGCCATTACGGTACTTTTTGAAAAATCATTACTATCCGTCGGCTTAAACCTGCTTCTTGTGATCCCCGGCGTATTGGTAGCAAATACACGGCTTTGGATTGTTTACCCTTATTGTTATAGTGGTTATTTGGTTTCCTGCTCACTGCATGATTTTACGGCAAAGGGAATTAGCATTGGTTTTAACCTCTTCCCGTTTTTACCATGTGCAATTCTGGTTTTTATATTGGTACTTACAGTGGCGGTGAAACGTTTTGGAAAAAAAGAAATGAGGTAAGTTATGGATAATAAAAGACTACAAAAAATAAGTGTAGCAGCATTGATTATTAGCATTTTGCCTTTGGCAGCATTTGTTCCCACATTATTTAACATGGTGTTGACTGATATTGTACGTTCCATTTGGGCGGGAGTAAACATCTTCTCCGTTTTTGGGGGACTGGTACTTTCTATTATCTGCGTTAAAAACCGAGATAGCCGAAGCATGATAAATATTATTTCAACTATTATCAGCAGCTTTTTGTTAGTGCTTATATGTGGTATTGTTTTCCTTTATCTGTATATCAATTTTATAAAATAAAAGTATTATGTACGCTTACATAAAATATTGCCGGACGAGGGCAAAAAAGCCGTCGTACAGCAATCCTGTTTTATATCTTTACAAATTGAACCGCCCCCTGTCAAGTAGACAGATGAAAAAAAGAAAATCAGGCCACGAGGGTCTGGTTCCTGAAAGCAAGAGGAGCCAGGCCCTTTAACTTAGCTTGAAGCCGTCTTGTGTTGTAAAAAACGATATATTCGTCGATGGCTTTCTCCAATTCCTCAAAGGTATGAAATAGCTGGAGATAGTACATCTCGGATTTGAGGATGCCCCAGAAGCCCTCCATGGGGCCGTTGTCAATGCAGCGGCCTGGGCGGGACATGCTCTGCGTTGCATGGATTCCATCCAGCTTCGCGTTAAACTGCCGGCTGGTGTATTGATATCCCCGGTCACTGTGAAACAAGGGATGGGCGCCAGGGTTAGCGTTCACCGCCGCGTCAAAGGTGTCAAAAACAAGCTGATTGTTGTTGGAGCGACCCAATGCATATGCAACGATGCTTTTGTCGTGGAGATCAAGGATGGCGCTTAAGTATGCTTTTTCCCCGTTTTGCAGTTTGAATTCCGTAACATCCGTCAGCCATTTCTCATTGGGACGATCTGCTGTAAACTCCCTGTTCAATACATTCTCAGCGGTAACGCGCGGTTCCGACATGATGTAGCGCTTCTTCTTTCGGCGTATCACGGACTGCATATGCACGCTTTTCATCAGGCGGTAAATCCGCTTGCGGTTGTAATTTCTTTTGAGCCGGCTGTTCACATTCATCGTCATGCGGCGATACCCGTAGATGCCATTTACTTCACTGTATAAACGGATGAGTTCTTCCAGCAAGAGGGTGTTTTCTTTTTCTGAAGCACAGGTTTCCCGGTTGAGCCATTTATAGTAAGAACCGCGGGGAATCCCGGCTAATGCGCATAATGATGCGATTTCATAGCCTTTCTCCTGATGCAGTGCGCAGACCGTCTCATAGGCCCTTCTGCGCCGTATGCGTCTGCTCACCGCCCCCTTTCCAGTTCCCGCAATTTTTTAAGAAATCATTCTCCATTTGAAGCCTTCTGTTTTCCGCTTCCAACTGCCGCAGCTTTGCCGCTGCCTTTTTCTCCGCGCTGTATTCGGAAACAGGACGGCTTCTCCCTGCTCCTGATACTTTTTTACCCAGCTGTAGATTTGCTGATAGGTGATTTTGTTTTGCTCGCTGGTCTGCCTGTAATTCAACTGCTGCCCGATGCAGTACAACACCGCCTGCAATCTTTCTTCATACGATAATTTCCGCTTTTCGGCCATACCGCTTTCCTCCTGCGCTCCGCGTGTTTTGAAATCTCTATGGCCCTTATGATACAGCATGATCCATTGTTGTAAAACCGCGTGGGAGGAAATTCTATATTTCCGGCACATAGCGTCCAGCGATCCGCCTCCGCCTAAATACTCCTCCACGGCCTCCAGCTTCAGCGAGGATGGGTAACGGGTAAAACCCTTCTTCGGATGCAGACCCGCCGCCCCCTCCGTCTGATACTTTCGCAGCCACGCCTGAAAGGTACTCAATCGTATACCCAATTCTTTCCGTATCTGTGTGCTGCCCTTTCGCATTTCCAGATAATCTTCCACTGCCTGTATTTTTTCCTACGGTCCTATTTTCCCTTTTAAGCTCATGATTATTGCTCCCCCTATTTCGACAGTTTTCTTTTTTCACTGTCTACTTTAGAGGGAGCATATCACCTTGTAATGGGGATATACCGCCTATTCTGAAATTACTTCCTTATCACCGTAAACCTTGATGTTTACGGACTTTTTCAAACTCCCCGAGTAGGGCTCGAACCTACAACAACTCGGTTAACAGCCGAGTGCTCTACCATTGTATGATATGCAACCGGAAAAATTCAAGGCAAAAACACTCGTTTCTTCCTGTATAGATTTGCTTTGCTAATGCACCCATAATCATTACTTTCTTTCCGTGTTAATCACATAAACAGTGCTTCGAGAGGCGCCTTCCTTTTTCAACCACTTCTTTTCGATCATTTTGACAAGAATTTCTCTTGCCCTGCGCTGTTTGATGCCCAGCAGTTCGGTCACCTGTACAGTTGTGATACCTCCATTTTCAACTGCATATTGAAAAATCCGCTTTTCATGCTCACTTATCGGCATTTTATCGGCGGTTTCCCGGCAGTTTTTCGGCATTTTAACGGCATTCATACTGTCAGAAATACCATGCTGAAAAATATTTGTGCCGCTAATCTGCCCCCGATAAATATTTATTCGAAGATCCACTTCGCCGCCGATAAATTCTGGCTCCCGCAAACCGGCAGCCTTTACCTTTCCAATAATACGCGGAATGCCGCTGCCCCAATGCTCAATCAGATTCATGTAGGAGAATGCATAGGCAAGAGCCTCGTTACGAATTTGAGAGTACCCTTCCTTCATACGCTCCAGCGTCTGTCCCATGGGAATCTTGCCGGGAGAAGTAATTTCCAGCCGATTATCATAGACTGCAATCTGCGTGTTGCCGTGATCCAGATAGCTACGGTGCACCGCAGCATTGATAATCAGTTCACGAATGGCATCCGGCGGAATTTCATAAACATCCTGCCGATAAATACCTTCAAAGACTGCGCCCATGTGAATATTCCGCAGAACAAATTGATATGCCTGTTCAATCTGTTCCCAAATCGGTCCTGTATATTCCCGGCGATCCACAAAAATCTCTTTTGTTGTTCCCTTAAATACTCCGCACTGGGTTGCCACATGAATTGCGCCGCAGCCGGTTAAAATAGCATAGGCATTAGAGGGATAATATTTCCCCTCCCGCTCAATTAAAATGCCCCAGGAACACAGTTGTCTTCGCCCAACATCTTTAATAGCTGCTCTCTGTTCCTCATTATGAGCGTTTTTAACAGCTTGTTCTCTCATAGATTGGCAAAGAGAGTCGATATCCTCCTCCGAAATATCCCAACCAGTACATAGACCTTGATCAAAATAACGGTTGCTGCCTTCGAACATCAGCTCCTTAATCATGTATTCATCTGCCGGGCGGGTTGTCCCGGCTACACGAACATATACACCGTTGTCCCTGCCCTGCGATTTGATATAGTAGGGCCGCTGTCTGCCCTCTGGCACTTCAACTACAATAATAGTCTTACTATTAATCGTCTGCAGCGTTATATCGGGAAGAATTGCCGGTTCACAGCTATCCGACACAGCGTTTGCAATGGCATCCATTGTCTTAAATACCTCTTCTTTATCAAAGCCAGTCACTTCCTTGGTCTTATCGCTAATTCCAAAAATAATTCTGCCGCCGCTGCCATTGGCAAAGGCAACTATCGATTTCATGTATTTGATACTTTTATCCGGCAAATTTTCTTTGAACTCCACATTCTTGGATTCACCGGCAAGAATTTCTTCTATGGTCATAGATACACCTCGCTTTCATCATGACAGCAATAGCTGTTACTCTTTCTTTATTTTTGCCATAACTTCATGGAATATAGCATAATTCTTTTTTGCACCAGATTACAAAGCGGTTTTTCATTATAGCAACGATAAGTCGATCCAAAGTAGTATGATTTCATTTTCCTTAAGTATTTTGTCGATTTCATATATCGAATTCTCTGCACAGACTGCTAAAACATATTGGTAAACATACCCTTCGCCTTTCATCGAATTCAATTTAAAGTCTGTTTTGCCAAAAACATCTTAGCTTCTGACAACGGCAGCCATAAGCCGACGCACAATTCCAGAACTGTCGGTATTGATGTAGGATTTAGCTCATCGTTTCTTAACCGCTAAATGGTCTTTATCCAACAAGTGAACGGTCTGCCAATTGCTTATTAGAGAGCTTTCTGTACTTCTGCAATACAACCAGCGTCTCTGCAAAAGAACCAGAATATTTACGCAATGCTTCCGACTTAGGCTTTTCATTTTTTATCTGTTCAGGCAGTGTTGTATTATGCGCATTCAACTCAAAGGAATACTTAACCTGATTTTCAACCGGAACTGAACTTCGCATGAACTGAGAGTAATATCCTGACCCTTTATATTTCGATTGGTAACAATATCCTTTCGTAAAAACAACACCGCACTCATCCACGTGAGAGCGTGCGTATTCTGAAAGCATGGCATTTCCAGCCTGATCACGTATGACATACCTTTCATCGTTTAGAATAAGATGTCGGTCCACGAAAGCGAACTGCCCACTATCAATCAATTTCTTAAATTCTCGTTCAAAGCAGTAAGCCTTAAACAAATCTACCTCTTATGGATTTTCAGTTTACGCAAAACTTGAAACCGTCTCCCTCATTACTATCCTCAAATCATTCAATAATCACCACATCTATAATATAGCCTTTGCGCTCCCTGTGGGTTGCCACATTCAAAGCTAAATTCTTCATGATGAAATACTTCCTCATCATCCCCACTGTCGTTAATAACTCCGTTCATGCAGATATCTACTTAAAGATGTTCTTCTCCACACTTGACAAAAAAATGACCGCAAAAACATAGAAACCTATGAACTGGACGGTCGGGCACACATCTCCAAAGCAAACTTGTATTTCGATTTGCTCTATAAGCTTATCACTTCATAAAAGAACGCTTTCGAAAATACGGAATACACGGAGCTCTTAGAACTGCCTGGTCATGAATATGACATCATAGACACTGTTCAGATCATGTCCAAGCCCAAAACCCTCTGCGGATAAAAAACTCAGCTCAATCTACGATGAGTTTATGGATCCATTGATATCCTATAACCCAACCAATTATGCCTCTTGGACTTGAAAATACTGAAATGCATTTTTACGTCTGCTCAATATTTACTAGCAATAAGGTTAACAAACTTTTCTGCAACTTCTTTTTCATATTCCTGTGTTATCAAATCAAATACACGTTCTAACACATGTCTTTGCTCCATAGTAAGCTTCAGATTAATATTCAAAGCTGTATATTTTGTCTGTGCCTTTTTCTGATTAAGGAACATAGTGTCTCCCTCTCTTTCTATTGACACAACCAATAAAGTAACCCTACTGCCTTGAAGCTATTACAAATATTCTATCAAAACCCGTATCATTCCTTATCATCAGGAATGATATCAATTATATCATCCATCTTACAATTCAGCGCAGTGCATATCTTTGCCATAACTTCTACTGTAACATTCTCGTTATTAGCGAGTTTTGTCATCGTACTGTTTCCGATACCCGCCTTCTCTCTGAGATCTTTCTTTTTCATCTTACGATCAATCAGCAACTTAAACAACTTGTTGCAAGATACACTCATAGTTCCTCCTGCGCCTTGTCATATATTACTTTCTATATGTAACACGCATTTCTCACATTTTCATTAAATAATTGTATCTTAACCCTTACCAAATGTAAAGAAAAAAGTCGTGGATTGGGCAAAATTTATAACATATAAATGCTTGTTAGTGACAAGTCCCCAAAACCCTGAGATCATCCTGCAGTGATGACTGCGCGTTCCGTTGGAACGCTGAAAACCATAAGCTGTTCAGGAATTTCTGATAGCCGGCATCGGTAAGGAACAGACACATCTTATCACCCTTGTCACCCACAGGGGAATCACCCGATAGCACGTCAAAGACGATCATGTGCTTTACCTCCGGGTCAAAGCGTTCCAGCGCCATGATGTCATACCCCTTCAATTTTTCGGTTCCGGATTTCTGTCTGGTCTCCGCGATCAGCTCCCCGATAGTCCCCCTTCCTGCGGAAGCCGGTATTTTTTTCTGGATGTCCCTCACCAGATCCATACATCCGGCATCTGACAGGGGGCGCAGCTTTTCCATAAAGTCCTTTGCCGCTTTCCTCCATGCCGGATCACCGGCATACTGTGAAGCCATAGACATCTCCTGCAGGATGGCATACCGTTCAGTTCCTTCTGTCTGGTACAGCATTCGATTTTCCATCTCCGTAAGTTCCATAAGAATCCCTCCTTGTTTATTCCATCAAAAAAGTCACAGCATTACACCATGGCTAAAAAATGACAACAAAAAAGCCTGACAGTAAAGGTATTTTACTATCAGACAGTTACATCCGGAATATGAAATGCAGCGCAATTCCGGTTCATTTTTCGATTAACACCGACAACCTGCTTTTGCAGCCATGCAATCCATTATGCCTCTTCCGAGGCTTGACATTTATAGTAAAAAGGGGCTGTTGCAAAAGTAGATGAATAATCTGCCGGAGCAACGGCTCCGTTTTTATGCCAAAAACAGAAAAGCAGAC
>ERZ808035.715-NODE-715-length-24944-cov-4.725299_pt1 | contig 24944 bp, 23 predicted proteins | sample MGYA00380189_ERZ808035 | MGnify/ENA primary metagenome ERZ808035 (study PRJEB31490, sample SAMN06133407) | mouse gut metagenome | isolation source: M5_1 | host: mice | place: China: Chengdu | collected 2015-05 ...
TCGAGCAGCCAGTTCTCGTCGCACATCTCCGCCGACTTCGTCGTGGAGGCGCTCTTCCTGCTCGTCATGGCCGGCCGCAGCCAGGCGCTCGAGCACGCGCGCATGGAGCACAAGTCGCTCGGGCGCGACAAGATGTCGACGCCCACGATGAGCTGACTCCCCCAATTAATCACTAACTGAATATAATCCAACGCTCACCGGTTGAATCCTACCGCTCGCGGCCCACTGTCCTGTTCTGAGACGCTGTTTCATTCTCTTCTGCATAATGAAACACAGTTTCAGCAAGGCAGCAGGGGCCAGGGTGCCCATAAGGACTCATTCGGAAGGAGAACCATGAAGATCGTCGGAATCTGTGCCTGTTGCAGCGGAATCGCCCACACCTACATGGCGAGGGAAGCGCTCCTGAACGCAGCGGACGACCTCGGTGTCGACATCAACATCGAGACCCAGGGCACCATCGGCGTCGAGAACGAGCTCACGGCCGAGCAGATCGCCGCCGCCGACGCCGTGCTCCTGGCCGTGGACGTGCACATCGAGGGCCGTGAGCGCTTCGAGGGCAAGCGCGTCATGGAGATCCCCACCGACATCGCCATCAAGGCGCCCCGCCAGGTGCTCAAGAAGATCCAGGCGGAGCTCTAGGCACCCGCCGCGGCTCGGTCCGCGGCCGTACCGTCCCTGCGTCAGAAAGGCCCTCCCATGGCCACCAAGAAGATCAAGATTCAGTTCAAGCAACCGGTCCTCACGGCCATCAGCTACCTCCTGCCCCTCATCGTCGCCTCCGGCCTGCTCATCGCCATCGGCAACCTCTGCGGCGGCAGCAACGTCGACACCCTCGAGGGCATGACCGTCCCCGACGCCCTCACCACCGTAGGCGTGTTCGGCATGGGGCTCATCCCCGCGTTCATCTCGGGCTACATCGCCTACACCCTGGCGGACCGCCCCGGCCTCGCCCCCGGCTTCCTCATGGGCATGATCGCCTCGTTCCTGGGCACCGGGTTCCTCGGCGGCCTCATCGGCGGCTTCATCGCGGGCTACATCGCTTTGGCGCTCGTGACCTACCTCAAGGTCCCCAAGTGGGCCCAGGCGCTCATGCCCATGATGATCGTGCCCACCATCACCGCCATCCTCGGCTCCCTCATCATGCTCTTCGTCATCGGCGAGCCGGTCATGGCCCTCACCCAGGCCCTCAACGACTTCATCGTCGGCCTCGACCAGTCCGCCAAGCTGGCCTACGGCTTCATCATCGGCTTCATCGGCTGCATCGACTACGGCGGGGCCATCTCCAAGGTCCCCAACCTCATCTGCGACGGCCTGCTGGCCGACGGCATCATGGAGCCCGAGGGCATCAAGGTGCTCGCCGCCATGGTCCCGCCCTTCGGCGTCACCCTCGCGTGGCTCTTCTCCAAGTGGTTCCACAAGCCCATCTTCAACAACGAGGAGGTCGAGAACATCAAGGTGGCCTTCCCCATGGGCCTCTGCATGATCTCCGAGGGCGTCATCCCCATCGCCATGAACGACCTGGTGCGCACCGTCGCCGCCACGTCCATCGGCTGCGGTGTCTGCGGCGCCATCAGCTTCTTCTTCGGCAACGCGAGCCCCGTGCCCTCCGGCGGCGTCTTCGTGATCCCCGCCATGACCGAGCCCCTGGTTGCCGTGCTGGCGCTGCTCGCGGGCACCCTGGTGACCGGCACCATCCTGTTCCTCCTCAAGAAGCGCATCGACCCCGACGCCGTGGATTACGAGGGCGACTTCGAGGAGGAGGAGCTCGACCTCTCCGAGTTCAAGCTCTCGTAGCACGCACTCCCCCGCACGACCTGTCAAGAACCGACCCGTACCGCAGACCCGTTAGGAGACACACCATGCTCGTCAACATGAACCAGATGCTCTCGGTGGCCAAGGAGAACCACTTCGCCGTGGGCGCCTTCAACATCAGCGAGTCCAACCTCGTCCGCTGTGTGGTGGAGGCCGCCGAGGCCAACGACGCGCCCGCCATCATCGCCGTGCACCCCACGGAGCTCGACTACTGCAAGGACGACTTCTTCAAGTACGTCATCGCCCGCATCTCCAACAGCCCTGTGCCCTTCGTCCTGCACATGGACCACGGCGACTCCATCGAGAGCTGCATGCGCGCCATCCACGACGGCTTCTCCTCCGTCATGATCGACGGCTCCTCCCTGCCGTTCGAGGAGAACGTGGCCAAGACCGCCGAGGTGGTCCGCTACAGCCACATGGTCGACGTGTCCGTGGAGGGCGAGCTCGGCACCATCGGCGACACCGGCACCTCCATCGAGGGCGGCATGACCGAGGTCATCTACACCGACCCCGCCAAGGCCAAGCGGTTCGTCGAGGAGACCGGCATCGACAGCCTCGCGGTGGCCATCGGCACCTGCCACGGCCTCTATCCCAAGGGCGTGACCCCCAAGCTGCGCATGGACGTGCTCGAGGAGATCACCCACGTGGTGGACGTGCCGCTGGTGCTCCACGGCGGCTCGGGCAACCCCGACTCCGAGATCGCAGAGGCTGTGCGCCTGGGCATCTCCAAGGTGAACATCTCCAGCGACTACAAGAGCGCCTTCTTCGAGAAGGCACGCGAGGTGCTGGGCCGCGAGGGCTCCGGCTGGGACCCCAACAACCTGTTCCCCGAGTGCATCGAGGCCGCCAAGGAGGTCCTCACCCAGAAGATGGAGCTCCTGGACAGCTGCGGCAAGGCGGCCGTGTACCGTGCCCGGTGCACGCCGCAGTGGAGGCAGGCGCTGGTGTAGGAGGCGAGCGGCATCCAACCCGGACGGGCCCCGCGTACCGCGAGTGCGGTGCGCGGGGCCTTTTGCGTGCGTGGCGGACGGGGCGGGGCGGGGTGACGGCTGGCGGAGTGCTGAGCCGCTGGGCCACTCCGCGGCCTCGCTGCATCCGGGCGCTCGCTGTATGGCGCGGGCGATGGCCGCGGCCTCGTTGTATGGGGTCTCACGCATCCGCGCGCTCGTTGTATGGCCTGCCGCGCATCCGAGGCTTCATTGCAGGGCCAGGGCGCCGGCCGCGAGCTCGCTGTATGGGGTCTCACGCATCCGGGCGCTCGTTGTATGGCTTGCCGCGCATCCGGGCCCTCGTTGTATGGAAATCCATGCAACGAGGACCCGGACCCCTCCGATGCCCATACAACGAGGCCGCGGATGCAACGAACCACCGGGACTGGCGGCGCGAGAAGGCGACAGGCCTGTGCGGCCCTGGCCAAAGCGGGCTTTGCAGCGCGACCCGTGCCGGGATGGGCTCTGGCACGGGCCTGAAGGGATTCAGGGAGCAGAGACCCATGCTCGGATGATCTGTGGCATGAGCCTTGCGTACCGGAAACAGCCTGGGCTCAGGTCGCGATGCGGTGGCGCCGTGCACATGCGGGCCTTGGCACGGAATCGGAAGAAGTGGGGAGGAAGGACCCATGCCGAAGCGGGCCTCGGCATGGGTTCGGAGGGGTACGGCGGGGACCGAGGGGAGGCAAATCCATGCCGGAAGGCGCTGTGGCATGGGCCCAGATGGCGCATACCATGCCACAAGCCGCTGCGGCATAGATCGGAGCGGGCGGCCCGCACCGGCATGATCCCCAGCACAGGTTGAAGCGCCGAAGGCCATGCCACAAGCAGCTCCGGAGTGGATAGGATGGGCGCCGACCCATGCCGGAAGACGCTTCGGCATGGGTCCGAGCACGGCAGGCGGCACCGGCATGATTCCCAGCACGAATTGGAGTGCGGCAGGCCATGCCGGAAGCAGTTCCGGCATGGGTCCCAGCGCGGCGGCCGGCACCGGCATGATCCCCAGCAGGAATTGAAGCGCGGTAGGCCATGCCGGAAGCAGTTCCGGCATGGGTCCCAGCGCGGCGCACCATGCCACAAGGCGCTGCGGCATGGGTCGAAGCGTGGCAGGGCATGCCGGAAGCAGCTCCGGCATGGGGACGGGTAGCGCAGGCCATGCCACAAGGCGCTGCGGCATGGGTCGAAGCGCGGCAGGGCATGCCGGAAGCAGCTCCGGCATGGTGCGCGGCGCCAAGCGGCCCGTGGCGGCGGCAAACCCGTGGCGCCAAGCGGCCCGTGGCGCCAAGCGGGCCGGGCGCCAGACGTCGGACGCCGGACCGAACGTGAGACGCCACCGCCGGCCGACCCTCCCCTACACCAGTGCGCCCGACCCGTTGAAGACGTACGTCCTCCCGGCTATGACCTGCCTACCGATGAGGGCCGCTCCACTGGGACGGCCCAGGTAGTAGCGCCGGCCGCCGTCGGTGAGCCACCCGTAGCCCAGCGAGCCCCTGGGGCCCCACTGGCTGCCGGCCCTCCGCAGAAAGTAGCGTCTGCCACCCTCGTCGAGCCACCCCGACCCGATGGAGCCCTTGGGGCCGTAGGGGCTGCTCGCCCTGCGCAGGAAGTAGCGCTGCCCGCCCTCGTCGAGCCACCCGGTGCCGATGGAGCCCTTGGGTCCGTAGGGGCTCCCCGCACGGCGCAAGAAGTACCGGTGGCCGCCGTCGTCCAGCCAGCCCGTGCCGATCGAACCCATCGGCCCCCACTGGTTGTCGCTGCGACGCAGGAAGAACGTCTGGCCGTCCACCGTGAGCCAGCCCGTGGCCACCGAGCCCGCCGGCCCGTAGGGGTTGCCGGCGCCGCGGAGCCAGTAGGTCTGGCCGCCGGTGGTGAGCCAGCCGGAGCCCCAGCCGCTGCCCGTGGACCAGCGACGCACGCCGTCCACGGTGACCCAGCCCGCCTTGCCGGCCACGATGGGGAAGGTCGCGCGCACGGTGCCGGTGTACTGCCCGCGGCCCGTGACGGTCACGGTGGCCGTGCCCACCGACACGTTGTTCGCGTAGCCCACCGTGTAGCCGGTCGCCGGCACCACGGCGTTGCCGGCGCGGACGACGACCGCCGGCGTGTGGGCGACCCCGTTCCACGTGCGCGCGCCGCCCTGGACCGTCACCGCGGTCAGCGCCGTCGTCGTGGGCTTGGGCGGGTCCACCGGCTTGTCGGGCTCACCCGGAACCTGCGGCCTCTCGGCGGCGGTGCCCACGTCGCGCCAGCGAAGGGCAGCCGCTCCCCCGCCCACGGTGCCGGCGTACACGCGGGTGCCTGCGGCGGCAGCGCCCACCTCGGTGGAGGAGCCCACCACCCGGGCTCCCACCTGCTCCCAGGACCCCAGCCGGGACGCCGGAGCCTTCCACACGGTCACGGCGTTGCCCGACTGCGCGGAGACTGCCAGGTAGAGCGACCCGCCGCTCGCGGCGAGCGACCCCTCCAGGGCGGCCGGGACCGCGGCCGGCAGGGCCGTGTACGCAGGCGTGCCCGTCGCCCCCACGGCCACGATGCCGCCGGAGCCGTCCTGGCCCTTCACGTACAGGTAGCCGGTCCCGCCCACAAAGGCCGGGCTCAGGCCGTTGACGGCGCCGGACCTGGCCCACACGCGGCCCCACGTGGAGCCGGAGAGCCGCCACACGCCCGTGCTGGACGCCGAGAAGTCCGCGACCGCCACGGCCGGCGCCCCGCCGACGTCCACCAAGGCGAGCGCCGCCACGTAGCCGCAGGGGATCTTGCCGCCCACGGCCGAGAGGCGCGTGCCGTCGAGCCGGTAGGCCTGCACGCCCCCGTCCTCCACCAAGACGTACACCGTGCCGCCCACCACGGACACCGCTCCCCCGTGGCCGCTCGCGCCCACCGAGGCCACGGCGGACCACGGCCCTGTGCCGGCCTGCCTGTAGAGCGTGAACCGGTTGGGTGACCCGTAGGAGGCCGCGAGCACATAACGCTCGGCCCCGTACGCCGCCACGTCCTTGAGGTCGCAGCCGGCGGCCACCGTGCCGAGCGCGCCCCAGCGCGAGCCGTCGAAGACGGCGGCCGAGACCTTGGCACCGCTCCCCACGCCCACCTGCACGGCCTGGAGCACCGATGCGTCCGACGCGGCAAGCCGGCTCGCCACGACGCCGGAGGCGGGCAGCGGCGACGCGCCGGAGCCGTCGGCCGCGCGGGTCCACAGGCCGGCGTCCGCCGACGGGGGCACGGTCACGGCGAAGGTCACCGAGTCCCCGGTCTGGCCGGTCACATGCACCCGGATGCCCGAGTTCTGGCCGTCGGACAGCGTGACGGCGCCGTCCTCGAGGCCCGCCGAGAGGTCCGGCGACCCCAAGGTCTCGCGACCGCCCAGGCTCAGGAAGCAGTGACGCACGTCGCCGGCGCCGTCGCCGCGGGGACCGCCCGTCTCGCCCTCGCGGAACAGGTACACGTAGTCCGCCTGCCCCTTGTTGCCCTCGGGCTTGGCCCCGGGGTTCACGCGGTACACGAGCAGGCCGGAGCCCCCGATGGTCATGGGCGAGCCCTCCATGGAGGTGTCCAGGGCCGAGAGGTCGGCGATGTCGGTGTTGGCGCTGCGGTACTCCAGGACGAAGTACTCGCTGTCGGACAGCGGTGACCGCACGGCCACGGCCTGCCGCCGACCGGACGCCGCGGCGTGCAGGGTATAGGTGCCGGCACCCACGGTGTCCACGGAGGCCCAGCCGCAGTCCTGCCGCGTGACCGCCAGCGGCCACATGAGGCGCGAGCCGCCGTGCTGGGCCATGATGTCCCACACGCCCACGGCGACGTCGCGCCCCTGCGAGGCGCCCTCCCCGCCGTTGCGGTAGAGGTCCCGGGCACCGAAGACGTGGAGGGTCTCGTGCGCCAGGGTGCCCGCACCCCCCAGGTGCGAGGTGCCCACGAGCGTGTAGTCGAATGCCCGCACGGCCGAGGAGCCCAGCGCCGTCGGCGTACCGAGTGTGGCGTGGCGGGGCCAGCACGGGTCGCCCACGGCGGGGGTCGCGCCACCCGTCTCGGGGACGATGAGGACGTTGTCGGCCAGCCCGTCCCCGTCGCCATCGAGCGACGAGGCGTCGAAGGAGGGGTACGCGGCGTTGAAGGCGGCCACGGCGTCGGCGGCGACGGACTCCGACGCCGCGTAGGAGGCGCGCGTGCCCGGGAGCGTGAGGTACGCCACGCGCCCGGTGGCATCGTCGTGCTGCGGCGTCTCGGAACCCAGGCGGCACTGCCCGAGGGAGACGGCCTTGACGTAGCTGTAGAGCGACTGCGCGGAGGTCTTGGAGGTCACCTCGCCGTTGAGGTCGCAGAGCAGCGACTCCCAACGCGTGCGGTAGGCGTCGCCGTAGGGGTAGGGGGCGTTGAGGCCGGTGGCCCCCTCGCCCGTGCTATCCCCGGCAAAGCGCACCACGAGGACCAGCTGCCGGCGGTTGGCGTCCGCCGGCACAGGCGTCCCCTGGGCGAGGGCCGGCACGGGCGCGGAGACGAGCGCCATGAGGGCGACGAGGGAGGCGGCGAGGGCAGCGGCGACGCACCGGGCACGGGCGGAAAGACGGTCCATGGCTTCTCCTGAGCAGAGGGCTGAATTGTCTTCCTTTCTGATAGTACCGTAGGAAAACGCCCTCAGAAAAGCAGGTAGAACACGCCGTGAACCATTGTCGGAACGAGAGGCAGGGGCGCGTCTGCGCAAAAGGGGGCCGCCCCACCCGGGACGGCCCCCTGTCGGCCTTCCGCCTCCACCGATCAGCCGAAGCTGCGGGCCAAAGGCGTGGACTGGACGGCCAGGGACTCCGTGGCCTGGGGCGAGGTCGTCACCGTGTAGGTGACGGTGGTCGTCTCGCCGGGGAGGTCCTGCACGTTGCACGAGACGGCGTCGAACCCGTAGACCTGGCCCTGGGCCGCGACGGAGAAGACGCCGCCCTCCCCCTGCACGTCGGAGATGGAGCCGCCGGCCGGGGCCATGAGGATGAGGCCGGTGACCATGTCGCCGCGGTCGCGCTTGAGGGGGTTGCCGCCCACGATGTAGTCCACATCGGATGCTGCCTCGTCGGAGGTCATGGTGTTGGCCAGCGTGGTGGTCACCCGGTAGCTCGTGGTGCCGTCGGCGTTCTTGGTGGCAGGGCCCACCTCGGTGGACATGTTCAGGTACCAGTCGATCTTGGACCACGTCTGGTCGTTCACGTACACGCCCAGCACCGGCCGGACGGGGTCCTGGGACAGCTCGCCGGCGGCCGAGAGCGCCTCGGCCACGGCCTGGGCCTGCTCGTCCGCCATCCACATCTTGAAGGTGCCGGCCTCCACCTGCTGGCGGAAGGTCTCCGCAAGCTTGGGCAGCTCCACGTTGCCCAGGTTGGACACCACGGCGTCGAAGGCCTGCCCGGCCACGGCCGAGAAGAAGGCGTCGGTCTGCTCGGCCGGCAGCTGGTTGTAGGCGTCGTGGGAGAGCACCTGGTTGACGTTGGCGGCGTCCACCATGAAGCCGTAGTCGCTGATGGAGGCGCCGGTGAGGCCCATGAGGGCGGAGAGGAACTCCGGCGTGACCGCCACGACGCCGTCGACGTCCTGCCCGCGCACGACGCGCCAGTACTCGGCGGCCACTTGCGCCGCACGGGGGAACTGCGGCGTCATGGTGACCGACCCGGGCGTGTTGGCCATGGAGCCGGCGTTGAGGTAGGAGGCCTCCTCGGGCTCCACGGCGTAGGAGAGGTCCACGGAGCCGAGCGCGGAAGCCTGCATGGAGGAGAACTCCCCCATCTGCATGTGGCCGTCGGTGACCGAGATGGTGCCCCAGGAGCCGGGGAAGCCGCCGGCCGCGCGGATCTCCGCCCCGGTCATGGCCAGCACCAGGTACGTCTTGGTCTGGCCGTCGGCCCCCAGCATGCCGGGCACGGCGGGAAGCACGTTGCCGGCCTCCCCCACCAGGCGGTTGGCGTCGTCCACCATGGGACGGGCCTTGTCCAACAGCGTGTTGAGCCGGCCGATGTGGAAGGGTTCCATGGAGTCAAGCGTGGAGGCCATGTCGCCCAAGGGCTGCCGCATCACGCCCAGGGCCTGGATGAGCTGCTGGAGCGTGGGGATGTCCACGGTGCCGCCGCTGCCCACGAGGTCCTTGAGGTTGATGCCGGCGAGGGCGTCGCCGAGGGGCACGACACCGTTGGCGGCCAGGTCGTCCAGCGAGGCGCAGAGCTCGCGGGCCTGGCGGACGTCGGTGCCCAGCACGGGCACGAACTGCGCGGCGGCCCAGAGCGGGCCCTCGGTGGTGCGGTGCATGGCCTGGGCGCTGCCGGCGATGGAGGAGGCCGCCTGCCTGACGGCGTCGGGGTCGCCCGAGGTGGCAGCCTTGGAGAAGGTGTCCACCTGCGACATGAGGGACGAGGCGTCGTCCTGCAGGCCGCGGGCCTGGCCTACGAGCAGCGCACCGCAGACGACGCAGACCGCCACGAACGCGGCGAGCACGGCGAGCACCACCTTGGGCCAGCGCCTCTTGTGGCGGCGACGCCGCTTCACGCGCACGACCTCCGACCCGCGGTCCGTGGACGACGGGATGTCGTGGTCCTCCACGGGGATGGCGAAGTCGCTGGGGAGCGCCGGCCACTCCGAGGACTCCTGCGCAGGCGCCGGTGCGGGCCCGCGACGGGGCGTACGGCCCTCCCCCGCCTGCCGGGGCTCGGGCTCGAGCCGCTGCTGCGGCCGCTGCGGCTGCGACGATGTCGCAGGATGTTCGCCCTGCTGGGACGTGGAGAGATAGGGGTTCTGACGCTCGGGCCCACGGTTGTCCCGGCCCCCGGCGGACGGTTGCCCGCCGGGCTGCCTGAAGTGCTTTGCCACGAAGATCCTCCTCGGTCTTTTTGGCGGCTATGCGGTTGGGTAGCGGTTGTGGGCCCGCCTGGAAGGGCCGCCAGCGGCGGCCCAAGTCACATCAGTTTACAGCGGTGTAGACGCCGGGCGGGCAACGAGGGGGCGGTTTCACCCGGACGTCAGAGGCGTCGGGAAAGTTGCGATGTTGTCACCGTACCCCGGCGCTCCCGCACGCTTGTCGGTAGTTGCCACGATTGTCGGTACCGACAATCGTGCGGTTGGGGCGTATGGAGCCGGTTTTCCGCCGTTTGTCGGTGAATCGGCCCGAAAGCAAGCCGCAAAACCACCGACAAACGGCGGGGGCCTGCGAGTCAATACGTCAAAGCATTGGGCCTTGGAAGAGATCCCCGTGAGTCCCCATACGCACAAAGCGGATAGAGGGGTTCGTCTTGTGCGGAAGGTTAATAACGATAACGTCCACCTTTCCGTCGGACAGGTGGAAATCAACGGCCCCGTTGTAATTGCCCCCGGGGTTAGACAAGACATGGGCGCCATAGGCAGCCGGAAGGCAGCCATCCGCCCGCAGCAACTCGAGCGCTGCCGTCAACTCCTGCACCACACCGGGGTAATAGCGCTTGACTCGACGATAGTCAGACTTAAACGACTCGTCGAACAGAAGGTCAAACACCGCTACTCCCCATCCAGCCACGCCATTGCATCGGCAACGCTCTCAAAGGAGACGGCGTCGTCTGGGATGAGTCCGAGCTCTTTCGCCTCTGCGGCCACCAATGCCCGACGAGTCGCCTCGTTCGGCTCGTAGGCAGCCGGAACGATATCGAATGGAATGCGGCGCTGATTGACGAGCTGCTTCACGGCCATCGTGAGGTAGCCGTTAAAGGAGATGCCCATCGACTCAAGAAGGTCGGTTGCTACAACCCTATCCTTGCTGTCGATTCGAACCGTAGTCGCGGAAACAGACATACGTCCTCCAATCCCCAACGAAACTCGATAACGTCATTCTACCGCTATCAAGCGCCATATTGCATTCGATTGACATCAGTACGGCCCCCTTCCGCACCCCTGCGCGCCCGCGCCCCTGTGTTCCCGGCGCTCCCGAACGTTTGTCGGTAGTTGCCACGATTGTCGGTACCGACAATCGTGAGTTTGGGCCGTGTGAACCCAGTTTTTCCGCCGTTTGTCGGTGGATTGAGCGCGAACCGGCCCGGAAGCGCGCCGTCAAACCACCGACAAACGGAGCGCCAGCATCCGACCCACCCAGTATCAGCCCCCTTTCCCCTACCATGGGAGTCAGAAGGAGGCACCGTGGTTCCCATCGAGCAGGTCTACAGGCAGATAGCGGAGCTGGCCCAGGCGGCGGGCGTGCGCAGGGTCACGCTGTTTGGGTCGCGCGCCCGCGGGACCAACCTGCCGAAGAGCGACATCGACCTTGCCGTCGAGGGCTGCCCCGATTTCCCCGAGTTCGAGGGGGCACTGCAGGACGACCTGCGGTCGCTCCTCAAGGTGGACGTGGTGGACCTCGATGGACCTGTGTCCCAGGAGCTTCGCGACGCTGTGGCCAAGGACGGGCGGGTGCTGTATGAAAGTCCCGCAGCCCCGTAATCCGATATTCTCGTCACCAAACAGCCGATATTTACGTAAGCGTGAAGCCGATATTTACGTCACTGGATTGCCAACATTTTCGTTACACAGCACGCTGACCAGGCAGTTCTCCATGAGCGCCTGGCTGCCGTCCGGCGTCTACGTGGTCCCCGTCATCCAGCTGGGTGCCTGACAGCACCAGCACCGTCCCGCCGACCCCAAGGAGCCCCATGTCTGAGACCCTCACCTACCGCCCCGACGACTTTGACGGCGCCAAGGCCGTGCGCATCCGCGTCTTTATGGAGGAGCAGGGATTCAAGAACGAGTTCGACGGCGTGGACCAGGACCCCCGCACCCTGGAGGTGGCGGTGCGGGATGCCGACGACACCCCCGTGGGCTGCGCCCGCGTGTTCCCCTCAGAGCTTGAGCAGGGCATAGGGACCGAGGAAGGCTGTTGGGTCTTTGGCCGCCTGGCAGTGGTGCCCGAGCACCGGCACGGCGGCCTGGGATCGAAGATCCTGGCCTACAGCGAGGAGGAGGCGCGGATGCGCGGGGCGAGGGAGATGCACCTACACGCCCAGCTGTCCGTCATGCCCTTCTATGAGCGCGCGGGCTACGAGCCGTACGGACCCGTGGAGCTGGACGAGCACGTGGAGCACCGCTGGATGCAGAAGCAGCTGGGGTAGCGGAGGGCCCCCACGGCGGCCGACGCATGGTCCTGCTCATCCGCCAGCTGCACCTCCAAAGAAAAATGCCGAGGACATAGTCCCCGGCATCTGGGAGTCGTCCACTTGGGACGGCCAATCACTGTTTGTCGCAAGCAGACACTCCGGAAACGGGAGCGCTAGCCAACCTAGTCCCGCTTGAGCAGGTCTCTCGTATAGACCTTGTCCGACACGTCCGCCAGGTCGTATGTGACTTAGCGAACCCTGGAGTTCACCACTCGCAACACCTGAAAGCCCACTAGCAGGCGCTTCGTCAATCCAGAACAGCCTTTACGTTCACGCGCTCTCTGGTGACCAGCGATTCGGAAACACACCGTTTGAGCCATCGTAGAGTTCATCGGCATCCCTAATAAAGGGAGACCCTTGTGAGTTGGCGTGTGCATATCCAGCGAAATCAGGGAACAAGTCAAACTCTCTCATTTTTCTATTCGTAGTGAACCACTCATTAATTTCTTTCTTTAAACTCGACCTGATTCGAATGCGTCTTATATCCGAGTACTCGGTCGGATCAGTAAAGACTGAGGGGCCAGAAAGAGGTCCGTTAAGTACGCATGTCAGGAATGCGGCTGACTGCGCCTTCACCCTTTCGTTAGCCCTGGGTGGAGTGTAGAGAACGGGCTTGCCTGGAGGAAATGCCGTAATGCTGTCCCAAGTTTCGACTTGCTCAGGGAAAGGGCAATACCTCGAATCGACTACGTAGCAGTAGACCACGCCATCATCACTCTGGTTCTGGCCATGAGTTGCAAACCAAAGAGCAACGAACGAATCCCATGTGACATCAAGGAAACGCGTTGCACCACCTGCGTGCTGAAGATTGACCATAAGATCTAGGCGGTTTCCCCCCGCCTGACCGTAGTACCCCAAGCCATTAGATTCGCAAAACAAATCTGTCTCATATTGAGAAACAAGGCTTTCGTCGATGCATGAATCACCAAACCCATTATTCACTAGTCTTCGATAGAGCCCCGGGTAAGGACTCCACTCGATGTTTTCTTGCCCACGCCACACCGTGCAATGCGACGAGGCGACAACACTCTTAGATAGCTCGACAATAAGGTCGTCCAAACATTCTGGCGTTACAGTTTCGACAGCGCTGCAGCAGTCAGCGGCCCCGGTATTCTCTGACACTCATGACCCCCTCATGAAGAGTACTAAGAGACAAGATAGCGCAGCCCGCATTCCGATTTTACTGTTCCAGACACAGCCACAACCGCCCCGTCAAAACAAGCGATTACTATTACGAGCGGCTATCTTCCGATCATCCGCTTCACAATCGAGCGCATCTTGTCCTTAGCTCTCTTAGAGAAAGGCCTGGTAAATGGCCACCTCTTCATCAGCTGTTCGGCGTCCATGCCTTCCTCAACTGCAGCCATAAACTCCTCGCGATGCTCCCCGGGCCGCGCGCTGCCGACCAGCGCCGGGTTTCCCCCCACCACCTCCTCGAACGAGGAGGGGCCCGTCAGCATCTCCGGCGAGAGCTCTTCCAAGAGGGCCCGCCCACGGTCCGTGTTGGCGAGGACGGCGGAGACGCCCCTGTCCCAGGAGGGGCAGCCGTGGGCCTCCGGGTCGAAGCCCCAGAAGTCGCCGACCGTCAGGTCGGACCCCGACGACCGCTTGTAGGTGCACTGGTAGCACTGGGGCCTCAGGCAGGTGTCGGTGAGGAAGGCCCTCATGAACCAGTTGTCCGAGTGGCCCTCCCGGAAGACGCCCTCCCCCGAGGCCGCGCTGAAGGAGTAGCCCTGCCAGCCGGTGCACTTGTCGCGGAAGTTGACATCCTCGACCGGGGAGCCGAGCCTGCCCTCCAGCCACCCGTAGTAACGACGCCAGACGGCCGGGGAGGGCACCCCGTGGCAGAAGACGTCAATGCTCGTCACGTTCCCGCGGGCCGCGTCGTCCCCCATATAGTTGTTGAACCCGGCCACCTGGCACGGCGTCCCGATGAAGAGGACCGGCACGCCCTCCCGCGCCCTGCGCCTCAGGTAGCGCAGGTCCTCCTCGTCCACGGAGCTCTGGAGGTACTTCGATCCCTGCAGGCGCGGCAGGCCCTCCGGGGAGTCGACGAGGACGTGCGCCACCGACCTGCAGCCGTCCACGAAGGCCGCGCCGCAGACGACGCCCCCCTCCGCGACGACCCGGGAGGCCGCCAGCGGGATGAGGGCGCCCGAGGAGGAGCCCTCGAGGACGGCGTCGTCTCTGCACTGCGCCCAGACGGCCTCGCGGCATATGTCCGTGGGGGACGGGTTCTGGGAGGGGCACGTCGCGTCGCACTCCTGGCACTGTATGCAGAGGTCCCCGTCGACGGCCGGGAAGCGGAACCCCGCGGGGTCCTCCCGCATCTCGATCGCGTCGACGGGGCAGACGGCCGCGCACGCGGAGCATCCGCAGCACGCGTCGCCGAGGTACTGGATCTTTGGGATCTCGTTCATGGGGGCTACCTCCGGGTCTATCGGCTCTTCGGGCATGCGGGCGGCGCCTCAGCCCAGGAACGGCAGGCGGCACCTGACCGCCTCTCTCTCGCCCTCGTCGGCGACGAAGAGCCAGAGCGCCGCGGCGAACAGCAGGGAGTACGCCAGGCCCCAGAGGCAGAAGGCGGCCCAGCTCCCCACCGGGAAAAGGGCGGAGGCGGCCAGGCAGGCCGCGGTCACCAGGGCCGAGGAGGCCAGGACGGGCAGGTTGCGCCGCCAGAAGAAGCCCATGTCCAGACCTATACGGCAGTGGTAGTACCAGTTCATGAAGAGGCCGTTGCCGAGGACGATGCTCGCCATGTATCCGATGGCAGGCGCCCAGCACTGCAGGTACGGCGAGGCGAGCCACGTGAACGCGACGTTGAAGACGGCCATGACCAGGAGCGCGACGCTCCGCGCCCGGTGCCGGTTCTTCGCCCGCTGTATCTCGATGCCCGTGTTCTGGACCAGCGGGACCATGAGTGGCAGGGTCATGGCGAGGATGAGCCAGTAGGACTCGGAGAACCCCTCCCCCGCCCACCTGGCGACGAAGAACCGGCCGAGCAGGGCGAAGCCGCCGTACACCCAGCAGAACACGATCATCTGGAAGCGGCCCACCGTGGTCATGAGACGCGTGAGCTCGGCGTTGTCGTCCGACTCGGCCACGATGCGGTTGATCTTCGGGACGAAGACGTTGGAGAGCATGGTCGACAGGGACACGAAGACGTTCCGCACCTGGACGGCCACGGCAAAGACCGCCACGACCGTGGCGCTCGTGAGGGCGCCGAGGACCATGTTGGGGACGCTCTGGTTCACGAGGTCGCAGACCTGGTTGGCGAACAGCCAGCCGCTGAACATGACCAAGGACCTGAACAGCGGCCCGTCGAGCCGGCCGAACTCGAACCTCATCCCGAGCGAGCCGACGGCGTAGCGGACGTTCAGGGCGAGGAGGAGGGTCGTCACGGCGAGCTGGGCGACCGCCACCCCCACGGCCCCCATGCCGGCGAGGAGCAGCAGATACGCGAGGACCGGGGTGAGAAGCGAGGTCAGGAGCTGGCGGGACTGCTGGAACACGAGCCGCTCGCGGGCGAGGATGTACGAGTCGAACACCGTGGAGAACAGGGTCAGCGAGACGTTGACGGACATCACGGCCATGAGCGAGCCGGCGAGCTCGATCTGCCCGGCCGTGAAGCTCGCGGAGAACAGGGTCCCCACGTTGGCGGCGAAGACCAGGCCCAGCGTCAGCGCGAGGGCGCAGACGACGGCGTACATGACGAGGTAGAGGCCGTTCAGCTTGCGGATGTCCCCCGCGGTGCCGTTCACCTCCCTCTGCGTGTAGAAACGGACGTAGGCCCCGGACAGGCCGAACGTCAGCAGGGACAGTGAGAACACGAACGAGTTGGCGGTTTGAAACACACCGTAGTCAGCCTGGCCGATGAAAGCCAGAAGCATAGGGGTGTAAACAAGATTGACTAGGTTCTTGGCTAGGATGTTTGCATATCCAAGCACGGCACCCGTTTTGCGCTGGCTACCCATTCAAGCAGCTTTTCAGATAATCCGTGAACTTCTCACGCTCGTAGGCAATTGCCTCATCTACCCCTTCATAATCCCCTGCTCTCGCAAGATCAAAGACGGGAGATCCATATATCTTCTCTTCAATACCAAGCATTTCTGAGAGCTGCTCAAGTCGCGAAAACATGTCTACACCACCCTCGCGATGGACAATAGTAAGAGGCGTATGCAATATTGAACTGAAAACTGCAGCATGGAACGAATCGGTCACCACATGTGAGGCATGGTCAATGAGGTCTATAAACTCCGCTGGGCCCGCATCGGGTTCGCCGGGTTTTTGTCGGTCGGAAAGTGGAACCACCGGAATCCGCCCATGATCAGTTACACGATCGAGAATGTCTGCAGCTTCGTCCCCCACACCACCAAGAAGGTATGTAAAAACATACGGATCAGACGGCGTACACCTACCATCTGCAGCAGCACGCCACTCCTCTGCAGATAGAACCATTGTCGGATCGCATATGACCTCAGCTTCAACACCGGAAGATTCCCAAATCAATTCAGCACCGCGCTTTTCTCGAACAGAAACCTTCTGAAAATTCTTTAATTCAGAGGCAAGCCAATTCATTTGCTCTGGGTTCAGGTCAGCGATTCCAATACTCGGTGCAAGGGCGATTTTCTGCATCGAAGGCATAAAATCGGCCATATACCAATCTTCATGGTTGATGATATACAGAGGATTCCAAACCTGATCGCTCCCAATTGACACATATGAGAGTTTCCTCAGGAAGCTTTCACCTGTACTCTTCACAAGCTTTGATGCCATCATCGAGTTAAACCTCCCGAACGCATCAAGTCTCATCGGAGTCATTAGCTTCTCAGGATCATCGATTTCCATTCGCAACGCTTTTCTTAAAAGCATCTTGAGCTCCTCTTTAAGAATAAATCGCCTAGACAGCTCAAGATGCACAGGATTAAAACCCATTGTTCTATAAATCATATAGGTCGCATAAGCTTGAAGCCTATTACCATAATTAAAATTACTTACAAGAGTAATAATGCCTACATCATATTTTGTATCGCTATTCTTTGGTTTCACAGTTATCAATCGAATCACTTCGTTTCAAACAAATGGATACATGGTCGTTCACACTTAACGAAACATGAATGGGTTACTGGTAGCCACATCTCAATAGTTGGCTACAGAAAGGATGGGAATACCGACTTGAAACACTTAATGTGCCTACAAAGACCCCAAAAACCGTGAGTGGTCAAATAAAAGTAAAGGCCATAATTGCTTGCCTCAGCATTAAGGTAAGGGTTGCTTTTCCATGTAGGGTAGTTATTCCGCATATAGGCAAACAATCTTGTCTTCGCTGCCTTATTGATAATCCCTGCATCAATAAGACGAAGAGGTTCCCAAAATAAGAGGTGTTTGATAGCTTGCCACTCCACTTCGCTGGGATAAATTGCCCGAATGTTCTGCACACCAGGACTGTCAAAAGCAGCAATAATCTCAAACGGATAGCAGTAGTTGGAGGAATGTAATACACTACCTTTATGAATACGATAACAATATAGATTTGCATCCATGCGCATAATGGTCGATGCACCTGCGATGATAGGCAAAACGCTTGCGAAATCTTCTCCTACATGAAAACCTTCAACAAGAGGGTGCTCCACTAATTGGGACCGAGATATAGCAAGACCCCAAAGCGAACTTTGCTCTGCAATCAAAGCTCTCTTTGAAACATCACTGAAAGTCACGGTATGAGGAAGACCTGCGATTGCGCTAGTGCTCGATGTGAATCCATACAAGAGAAGATCAGGAAACCGTGATCTAAGAGCCTCTACGAGTAAAGGAATCGCGCCATCAACCAATACGTCATCACTGTCGACAAATAGGATGTAGTCAGCATCAGAATTTTGCCATCCAACATTCCTAGCAGCATTTTGACCCATGTTTTCTTGAGTAATAAGATGAAACTTGGACTCGTGGTCAGCAACAAAACGAACGAGGAAATCCGATGTGACCACATTCGAGCCATCGTTAACAATAATGACGCCATAATCCCCCGATGCTTGATCTAGGGAAGAGAGACATTCATATAGGTATGAAGTGTCTGTATTATAGACAGGGACTACGATATCGAAGATATGATGACGCATGGAAGGCAAAGTCTTATTCAATAAAACCACTTCCACCCATGGAATGAACGGTGTCTACCAGCTCCTTAATCGCATCTTGACTGGCAACGTCGACAACGTATGTTGAGTCAAACGATACCGTCTCATCAAGCTTGCTACGCATCCTAGAAATGTACTCTTCAATGGAAGAAAGACGCCTGGCAGGCACACCTGCGTACACGCTATTTGAATCGAGATCTCTTGTTACAACACTTCCTGCACCAACGATCACGTCATCGCCGATAGTGACCCCTGGCATTACTATGGTTCCCGCCCCCAAGAAGACTCGGTTCCCGATGACGGTTTCGGCAATACGCGTGTAACCTAGATACATCTTGGTAGATGCATCATGCGCAAGGATGTGGCAACGAGGGGCCATTGTCACATCGTCGCCAACACTAATCAACATGCAATGGCCTGGGTCTATGATCACACCTTCCAGTAGATGCAATCTTTTCCCATGCTTAAAACCGAGTTTCTCTAAATCTGCAAGAGTTTTCTCTCCGCGGATCTTTGCTTTGATTGAGTCAAATAGGGTCATATTATCTACCTAATTTTCATAAGAACTGGTATCGAGGTGTCACCTACATCGACCGAATGACTGGAGAAATAATCTGCAAAAGCCAGCAACGCATACATGAAAGGAAAATATGTCTGTATTTCAATGAAGGAAGCTACTAGGATTCCCAAAAAGAAAACGCCAACTATCAAAGCTGGCTTTTTTGCCTTACTCTTATCAAAAGCAGACACACAATATATGAACATTGCTACATAGATGAGAAGACCCGGAATGCCAGATTCATGAGCGACCGAAAGCCAGAGACAATGAAATCCCTTTACTGCCTCGTGTACCACAACATACTCAATGCCTCCTAAGCCATAAACTGGATTTTCGGCAATATCAATAATGGTTGATTGCCAAATTTCTGTTCTGCCAGTAAAGGTTGAATCACGTCCAAGAAGGTCGAGCCATCCGCTCATGAAAGAGGACGGTCCAAATACTACGATGACTACTCCTGTGATACATATTATGAGTGCAATCACTCTGATATTAATCTTATTTGTTATACTCAAGATAATATAGAGGAGAGCGATAAAAACAAGCTCAACTATTCCCGTTGCAACCCACTGATTCGTGATCGACAGGATGGCTACAGCAATAACGATAATCGTACGTAGACTGAAAGTCGTTCGTCCACAAATACAATCTCTCAAGACGCTCACGCACATGGACGGAACAAGCACTAAGGCAAAACCAGTCCTTATGCCAAATAACCACAAACTTCCGTTAGCGTCACTTACAACACCATCCGGGTAGCAAAGCAATAAAACATAGTTAGCAACACATGCAAAGCACATTATCAGCGATAGATTGTCTAGGAAAGATTTCTTATTTCCATTAAGCCCGAGCAGAACCAGCAGAGTGAAGCCAATAGCTTGATAGCAATAGTACAAACCAGGCGATGTGGTTCCACCAAGGAAAGGAGCAAGGAAGCAATCCCAAAGATAATAGGCTGCAAGAAATAGCAGCAGCTTAGACCGATAACCGCATATCAAAAAGATAGTCAGCAATGAGTAGACCTCAAGAGTCAAAAGTATGTTGGAGATTGACGACAGAGATCCGTAATAATCGTAGAAAGAGGACTTATAAAAGGGAACTAATAGCAGGCCAAGGCAGATTTTGCTCCCAAGCACTGATGCCGCAAACCTTCTGAACCGCTGTACAATATCGTAGGATCTTGCCATTTGTTGCTGAAGCATACCTGCTATCCCTCAATTAAATCAATAAAGTCGGATATATCAGCAAGATCAGAGACATTATCATCAGGCAGCGCAGCTCGATATCGAGAAAGCCGACTGCTGTCTTCAGCTAGTTCAGTCAATGCATCAGCTATTGATGTGGGGTTCATTTCGACAATTAGACCGTTAACATCGTTCTCAACCTGATCAGATGCAGAAGGGTAATCTGTCACTATTACTGGAACACCGAGAGCCTTCGCCTCATCAAGGACCATTGACTTACCTTCGAACCTAGACGGTTGCACCAGAACGTCGGCACCGCTGATATAAGGATATGGGTTCGATTTCATACCTACTAAGCGAAACGAGTCACTAATATCATGATTCTCAGTATATGTTTTTAGTTTATCGTACTGATCGCCGTCCCCAACGACTATCCATTCGTAACTCACCTTACGGCTGCTTAAAATCGCTGCAGCCTCTGCAGCGAGATCGAACCCCTTAATCTGGTGAAGACGGCCAACCGAAACGATTTTCAATTTGCAGTCTGACGAAAACCCATTATCGGGACGCTCCGCTGCCAGTGCCTGAAGAAGTGCGGGAGAAGATGGATTGTGGACAACTACAATTCGATTTGCATATTCAGGAAATAGCCTTCGCAGACTATCGGCACAGACATCAGATATTGTTGCTATGACATCAGCATGAGCAAGATATCGAGACTCTAGAGAAACATTGATATCTATGTTCGAGTAGTCACTATGAAAAAAGGATACTTTTCTATCAGCTGTTACTTTCTCTGCGATGTACCAAAAAGTCTCACCACCGGAATACGATAATGCACAGTCATAATGCCCTCGAAGCTTTGGAATGCGTGCAGAAAAGAATCTAACCCAGCGCATTATCCTTCGCCTGTCAAACTGCTTTTCGAAGGGATATATCGCGCCCGATGCAATGTAGCGCCAAGCCCCTAGAAAAACCTTCTTCATAACAGGAGTCCTGTCGCGAGGTTTCGCACCATACAGAATGTCGATTTCTGATACACTTAGAATATTGACATGTTTTGGCACCTGAGCAAGTAAGTCCCCCGTACGTTGAAATAGCAGCAAATCGACATCATATTCATTAAAATCGATAAGATTTAGTAGATTGACAAGACTCTTTTCCGCTCCACCAATGTTTAATGACATAGCAGTAATTAGTAATTTGGTCTTAGGCATCGGAGACCTCTTTTTTCCATTTATGCCTAACTACAGCGGCAAAGGGGGCAACCACTGCACACAAAAACGGAGCAGGGCATTCGCAGGGCGGTTGATTACCACGCGCTTTGGTCACAGCCGCATAGACATCCCACAAAACCGCATGCTTCACACGCTGGCTAAAAATGACCTTACCTGGATAGCCAAGAAACTGTGCCGAACGGTCGCACATGCCTAAGGGGCTTGTCATTTTTAGAGCACGACCTCCCACAGTCAGACCACCATCTAGATAGCGGCCCTTGTAAACAACCTTATTCTCATGAATCATTTCGTATTTAGCAGATAGACGTACCCAGAGTCCATCCTCATGGTAAAAACGTTCACCAGGGTACTCTGGAAATGGAACTTCTTTGAGGCAGTGTGTGTAGAACACTTCTGCCTTATCTCCTGTAATCCTATTGTTGACTCTCATTTCCATATAGGTTGCACGAGAATTTGTCTCAGGAAAAATGGTCTCATGAGACGCATTCTCCATATCTTTTAAGAAACTAATCCCGCATAAACCCGACGGGTTTTCAATCTCATCAAACGAATCGAGAATCACCTTTACAGAATCCGTTGGAAGCTCGTCATCGCTATCCACGAGGAAGGTTAGCGGCTCCTCAACGTGACGCATTGCCAGATTCACAGCAGTGTGTTTGCCACCATTTTCCTTCCGAAAGGCAATAACCGGAAATGTCGCACTGGCTCTTATGAACTTAATGACCTCCCAGCTTTCATCGGTACTTCCATCATCCACCACGTACCACACGAAGTCTTGGCAAGTTTGACTCTTAAGTGATCTAAAAAGCGCTGGAAGTTCATCGGCTCGGTTGTAAACGGGCGTAACAATGGCCATGCGTTTCCCGCTCATTCCAGAACCCTCTCGTAGATCTTCAAGGTCTCATCCGAGACCTTCTCCCAGTCATGACTAGCCACTACGATGTCTCTCGTTCTGTCTTTCGGAGGCCAATCGTTGCAGGATTCTTGCAATTTGAGGCGCAATGCTTCCATACTTCCAACAGGGAAAGTCTCTCCACAGCCCTCAAGCACCTCGACATTTTCTGGAATGTCGCTCACAAGACACGGGCAGTTGAACCACATGGCTTCTAACAGTGCCATAGGCATTCCCTCAGCTTCGCTAGGGAACACAAACAGACGAGCATTCGAGTACAACGCACCTAAATCATTTTTATCTACAAAGCCAATAAAACGAATGCGCGCGTCATCGAATGCAGAGGCTTTCAATGCTGCCTTAAAGTCCTCGACATGTTCGGAGTCGCCAGCTATGACAAGCTCGGCATCGGTCACTACGCCCTTGAACGCTTCAACAAGCGTCTCCAAACCTTTTCCAGGAACCAGGCGCGAAACGCACAATAGGTAATTACGATCACGAAGCCCCAGACGATTCAAGCACATGTCGTCAGAGGTCGTCTCGGGCATAGACAGTCCATTGGGCACAAATTGGCACTTGCGACCATACTCTGCTTGATAGTACTGCTGAATTGCCCGCGATAACACCACTACTTCATCGGCGTACCGCATAGCCAAGCGTTCCCCTAGCTTGATGTATTTGGCACCAAATCCTCTCCACTTAGGCGTCTTGTAATTAAGTCCATGAACCGTTACCACGACCTTTTTACCGAAAAGCTTGGCTAGCCACAGCGAAGCTGCTGGCCCTAGGGCATGGTAATGAACGATATCAACCCGATCTATAATCGCCTTGATGGTTGCTAGATAGCTGTACACAACAGCATTAAGTTTCTTATTATTTGGAGTAAACACGTCAACCAGGCGCACACCCTTATACATCATCGGACTGTGCCGCCCTTTGATCCTTCGGTTGTACGCCGTCACCTTCACATTGCGCTCAGCTAATCTTGTGGTCAATTCCTCTACAACGACTTCGACGCCACCCGAACGCCCAGGGATCTGCTTGTGTCCTACAACCGCAACCTTCATCGAGTCGCCCCCTCGTAAAGTGCAAGGTAGGACTCTTGGAGCATCTCCGCGCTCTTACAAATCTCATATCCAGCAGCCGTAAGTGCTTTGATTCCGTCATTGTTACGCCCTTGGTCGGCAAGGTAGCGAAGCTTTTCAGCCCATGCATCTGGAGAATCGTTCAGTCCCATCTGCGCACAGCTTTGCAGCACCAGTGCCTCTGCTGACACCCTGTCAGACGCCAACACAGGAAGCCCCGATGCCTGAGCTTCTATAAGTGCGAGAGGAATACCTTCATGGAGGCTTGGAAACGCCAGTACATCGAAGCCCTGCACGAGCTGAGAGATGTCGTCACGTAGGCCGAGAAAACGCACATGGGAGGATAAGCCTGCTGACTCCGTCTTCCCTTCGACCTTCCTACGGAGCTCGCCGTCGCCGACTAACACCAGCATGGCGTTCTCGCCGCGCGCAACAAGAGCCACCAGGACGTCGAGCAGAAACGACTGATTCTTGACCGCGCTAAAGCGTCCCACATGACCGATAACCAGCTGTCCATTGAATGCACCCAGTTCGGCTCTCACCGACTTACGTTTCATCTCATCGAAAGCAAAGTTTGAGAGATCTATGGCGTTCTTCACGATATGAAGTTTTTCTCGTTTATCATCGCCGAACAAGAACGTCCCTGCGGCCTCACTGCACGCCCAATAATGCGTTGCGATGTCAGGAAGTCTTTTTCTTGCAATCTCTTTTATTGGGTACTTGATATCATTATCAATTGAGTCATTGTGTGAATGTGCCACTCTCACAGGTACTTTGCACGAACGAGCCAATGCCAATGGAAAAGCAGACATAGCGTCAATATGAGAATGGACTACTGGAAATGCGTGTTCAGCGAAAAAAGCATGCATGAAACGTCGATATGCAAAATAATTCTGAGGAAAAAGACGCGGGGCACGAAAAATACGACCGCCCAAATCCCGAATCTCCTCGTCGTATGCACCCTCCGCAGACCTATGGGTGAGAAAGTCGAGCTGCACTAAGTCACGATCCATATGGCGGTAGTGATTCATGAGCATGGTCTCCAGACCTGCCCGATCCATCACATTGACTACTTCAAGTATTCTAATTGGATTCGACATATCCGTTAGTTCCCCTGTGCCGTGAGTGCCACGCCCACGGTTTGAATAATCAACTTGACATCCGCTTTCACCGAACACTGCTCCAGGTAGAGCAGGTCCAGGTCCACCCACTCGTCGAACGAGATGTCGTCGCGGTTGCGGCGCGTCTGCCAGTAGCAGGTGATCCCTTGGGGGCACAGCAGCCGCTGCCGCTGGCGCTCGGTGTACTGCTCAACCTCACGGGGAAGCGCCGGGCGCGGCCCCACGATGGACATGTCGCCGCGCAGCACGTTCACAAACTGCGGGAACTCGTCGATCGAGAGCTTCCGGATCCACTTGCCCACCCGCGTGATACGCGGGTCGTCCTTGATCTTGAACACCGGGCCATCCTTCTCGTTGAGCTCCTGGAGCTCGTCCAGGCGGTCCTCGGCGTCCATGTACATTGAGCGGAACTTCCACATGCGAAAGAGCTTTCCGTCCTTGCCCACCCGCACCTGCTTGAAGACCGCAGGGCCAGGGGAGTCGATGCGTATAGCGATGGCCGTGATCAGGAAAAACCACCAGAAGAGGATGAAGACCAGCAGGGAGAACACGACGTCAAAGCTGCGCTTCACAAACCGGTACGCGTAGCGGTGGTGCAGCCGCTGGGCCGCCGCCTGCGCCCCCTCGTCGGGGTACAGCGCCTGCGACCACTCGCCGTCGAGGGTGTTGACGTCCACCACCACCGACACGGGCACCGCTGCCCCGCCGGTCTTAGGCAGCTTCCGGTCAGCTCTGCTTTCTGACAATCTCCAGCCCAACCTTCACCAGCTTGGTGCGCCCCATGAGG
>ERZ808035.718-NODE-718-length-24883-cov-3.806377_pt1 | contig 24883 bp, 18 predicted proteins | sample MGYA00380189_ERZ808035 | MGnify/ENA primary metagenome ERZ808035 (study PRJEB31490, sample SAMN06133407) | mouse gut metagenome | isolation source: M5_1 | host: mice | place: China: Chengdu | collected 2015-05 ...
ACGCGCTTTTAGGACCAGGAATTAATATTCACAGACACCCACTTAACGGAAGGAATTTTGAGTATTTTTCAGAAGATCCACTTCTGACAGGAAAAATGGCAGCGGCTGTGGTGCGTGGAATTGGGAAAAAAGGCGTACATGCCACAATTAAGCATTTTGCCTGCAACTCACAGGAGACGAGAAGACAAGTTGTCAATGCGGTAGTTTCTCAGAGAGCGCTGCGGGAAATTTATCTGAAAGCGTTTGAGATTGCTGTGAAAGAGGGTGACGCGCAGTCGATAATGACTTCCTACAATCCTGTGAATGGATACTGGACGGCGTCAGCATATGATTTAAATACGACAATTTTGAGAAAAGAGTGGGGCTACAACGGAATTGTAATGAGTGACTGGTGGGCGAATATAAATGATGTTGTAGAGGGCGGTGAAGGCTCTATTCAGCGCACTGCAGATATGGTGCGGGCGCAGAATGACCTCTATATGGTTGTGAATAACAACGGCGCGGAAATCAATTCTTTTGATGATGATTCTATCGAGGCGCTTGGTACAGGAAGGCTTACGGTTGGAGAGCTACAGAGAAGTGCAATGAATATATGCCGTTTCCTAATGCGAATACCCGCATTTGGACGAGAAGGAAATGGCATTATAAAAATTCCGTATATTAAAGCGCTTGATACAGATATGCGGGGCAAAAACACTTTGGACGATAGTAGTAAAATTGTATGGAATATGACTGTGGACACAGATCGTTATTTTGTGGTTGAGGCAGCGGGATACTATGATGTAATTGTGCGGATAATGTCAAAGGAGACGAACCAGGCGCAGTGTGTCTGCAAGGCTGTTCTCAACGGGGAGGAGCTTGCCACGTTCCAGACGAATGGTACAAATGGCAGATGGACACAGCAGAAGCTTTTGCGCGTGAGATTGGATGCAGGCTGCTATCAAATAAAAATGTTGTTCCTCAAGCCAGGAATGCAGATTGATTACATGGAGTTTCGAGCATATACTGAGTAAGATGATCATGCAGCCTGAAATGGTTTCGGAATTGCAGGTGCCGTAAGATGTTCATTTTCTACCATGAAAAAGAATCAAGTAGGGGAAGATAAATCTTCGTTTACTTGATTTTTTTTCTAAAGCTGCTATTGTAAATATATATAATATGCTATAAAATGATTTGTAGGGAATTTGTTACAGTTCAACTTCAGGACTTTGCATTTACTGCAAAGTCCGTGAAATTTAACAAGAAAACCCTTGATTTTCAAGGGTTTTCTTGTATTGAGAGGACTGCTTGTTTTTTGCGAAATTTACAGAAGGAAAAAGTTTGAAAGAAAATAACATTCAAACAATTATTGGTATGCGTGCCTGAGCACGTGAGAGGTATAAAAATGGATAAGAACAAAAACCAGGATGGAAGCAAATGTACTATGTTATGGTATAATAAGCCCGCAATGGACTGGAATGAGGCGCTTCCACTTGGAAACGGTAGGATTGGCGGTATGGTGTTTGGCGGCATTGACTGTGAGCAGATGCAGGTCAACGAGGAGACGGTGTGGTATGGTGGTCCTATGGATAGGAACAATCCGAGCGCAAAAGAAAAGCTTCCTGTAATACGAGAGTTAATTAAAGAGGGAAAAATTCATGAAGCCGAACGGCTATGTAAACAGGCATTAAGTGGTACACCGTTTGGGATGCGCATTTATCAGGTGCTTGGAGAGATTACAATTGACTATAATCTAGGAACTGTCATTGTCGAAAATGTGTCTGCATACAGAAGAGAACTGGATGTGGGAAGAGCGGTTTATCGCACATATTTTCTGCTTGAGGATACGGAGTATGCGCGCGAAATTTTTATGTCTGCGCCAGATGATGTGTGTGGGATGCATTTGACTGCTCGTGGGAAAAAGAAAATGGATTTGGATATAATGCAGTCGAGGCATCATATCTATGAATATTCCAAAGCGGCATCGAAAGACAGTATTATACTTGGCGGCAATCTAGGACCTGACGGGCTGGATTATGCTATGATGTGCAAGGCGGTAAGTCCTGACGGAAGGATTGAAGTGATTGGCGAGCACATAGTTGTTTATAATGCCACGGAAGTATTTTTGTATTGGAGTGCAGCGACTACTTACCGGATACATGGGGAGGAAAAAGAGATTGCACTGCAGAAGGCACTTTCTGAGAAATTAGAAAAAGTAGCTTCTGAGCGTTATGAGGTGCTTTTGGAGAGGCATATTGCAGAATATAAGTCTTATTTTGACAGGATGTCACTGACTTTGGATTCGGAAGACCAAACAACACAGAAGCCTACAGATAAGTGTCTGGAAGAAATAGCGTCAGGAAATATAAATATAAGTTTAGAACAACTTTATTTTAATTTTGGCAGATATTTGTTAATCAGTTGCAGTCGTCCAGGTACATTGCCTGCCACTTTGCAAGGGCTGTGGAATAAGGACATGGAGGCGCCGTGGGATGCCAAATTTACAATTAATATTAACACAGAGATGAATTATTGGCCGGCAGAAACTTGCGATTTGGGTGATTGTCATCTGCCACTGTTTGATTTGCTGCAAAAGATGCTTCCTAATGGCAAAAGAACAGCGGAGGTTATGTATGGTTGCCGCGGATTTGTAGCACATCACAATACGGATATCTGGGGAGACACTGCGCCGCAGGATTTGTGGATTCCTGGAAGCTTTTGGGTGATGGGGGGCGCATGGCTCTGCACACATATCTGGATGCATTATAAATATACAGGTGACATAGAATTTTTGCGTAAAATGTTTCCCATCATGCGGGAAGCAGCACAGTTTTTCTTGGATTTTTGCATTGAGTATGAGATTGATGGCGTGACGTATCTATGCACATGTCCTAGCGTGTCACCGGAAAATACTTTTATTTTGCCTAATGGAGAGCAGGGGTCTAACTCCATTGGTGTGACGATGGATAACCAGATTTTGCGGGATTTATTTTCACAGTGTAATCAGGCAGCGCAAGTTTTAGGGGTGTCTGATGAACTTGACAGACAGATTGCTGATTCCTGCAAACGGTTAATTCCCACACGCATAGGGAGTGATGGTAGGATTCTTGAGTGGTGTGAACCGTATAAGGAGAAGGAACCAGGACACAGGCATATTTCGCATTTGTATGGACTGCACCCGTCGGACCAAATTACAAAGGATGGAACACCGGAACTTGCGGCAGCGGCAGAGTGTACACTGCAAAAGCGTCTGGAGAGTGGAGGGGGACATACAGGCTGGAGCCGTGCATGGATTATCAATCATTATGCGAAGCTTTGGGATGGGGAGAAGGCACATGAGAATTTACAGCAGCTTTTGATAAAATCGACATTGCCCAATCTGTTTGACAATCACCCGCCGTTTCAGATTGATGGAAATTTTGGAGCGACAGCGGCGATGGTGGAAATGCTGATACAGAGCAATACGGACAGGGTTGTACTGCTTCCAGCACTTCCGTCTGCTTGGAAAAGTGGGAAATTGACAGGTGTTCGGATATGTGGAAATGCGCACATGAATATTGTCTGGAAAGATGGAAGTTTGGAAAAAGCGCAGGTTTGTAGCGGATGTGACACGCGAAGAAAGTTTGTTTATCAAAATATTTGTGTGGAACTAGAATTGAAAAAAGATTGCTGGATGGAGATCGCATTGGAGGAAAAGAAATTATGAAGTTTAGTTTTAAAGAGGATGCAAAGCGGATTGCTGTCATTTGTATTGCGTCTATAGTCATAGCATTAAACATTAAGACATTTGTGCGAACAGGTGGTATATATCCGGGTGGGATAACGGGATTGACTCTGCTGATTCAGCGTATTGTTGAACTTTTTTTTGGATTTGAGCTCCCATATACCATAATTAATATCTTGTTAAATCTGGGACCAGTTTATATTGGTTTTCGCTTTATTGGTAAAAAGTTCACATTGTATTCTTGTTTGTGCATTATGTTGACGAACATTTTAACGGATGCTTTACCATCGCAGGCGATAGTATATGACACTCTGCTAATCAGTGTGTTTGGCGGAATGATTAATGGCTTTGCCATCAGTATGTGCCTGATGGTGAATGCAACAACAGGGGGAACAGATTTTATTAGTATCTTCTTGTCAGAAAAAACAGGGATGGATTCTTTTAATGTTATTCTTGGATTTAATGCTATGTTGCTAGTAGTTGCGGGGTTGCTGTTTGGCTGGGAAAAGGCATTGTATTCCATTATTTTTCAGTATGCTTCCACACAGGTTTTGCGCACATTGTTCAAACAATATCGCCAGCATACTCTTTTGGTGGTGACAAATCATGCAAGGCGGGTCTATGAGGTTATTGCCAAAGACAGTAATCATGGTGCGACAATCATTGAGGCAGAAGGTTCTTATGAACATCAGGAACGCAAGATTGTATATTCTGTTGTGTCGCGAGCAGAGTGCAAGGAGATTATTAAGGGAATCAAAAAGGTTGATCCGAAGGCATTTGTCAATGTAATCAACACGCAGCAGATTTCAGGACGTTTTTATCAGAGACCCTATGAGTAGAACAAAAAAGTATCAAATAAAGAAAGAAGGAGAATTATCATGAAAGATTTTAAGTTTTCAACATTGGAGTACAAAAGACCAGATTGTGAGAAGATGGCGGCATATGCAACTGAGACAAAAGAGCGGATTGAGAACGCAAGCAGTTATGCAGAGGTTAAGGAGGCAATACTTGCATATGACGAGTGGGAAAAGGATTTCTCGACAGATACTACAATTGCTACGATTCGGCATACATTGGACACAACAGATGAATTTTATGAGAAAGAAATTGAGTATATTGATACTACATTTCCAACAATTATGCCACAGCTTTTAGCGGTGGATGAGGCATTGATGAACAGCCCGTTTCGTGCGGAACTCGAGAAAGAGTACGGAAAACAATTTTTTGCAAAGAAAGAGCTTGAGAAAAAGACGTTTTGCGAGGCAAATATTCCATTGATGCAGCAGGAGGCAAAACTTTGCAATGAATATGAAAAGATGATGGCGACTGCAGAGATTCCATTTGATGGAAAGACGTTGAACCTGTATGGTGTACAGAAGTATTTTGAACATGAGGACAGGGAAGTGCGCAAGGCGGCAGTCCGTGCATATGCGGCATTTTATCATAAAAATGAACTACGTTTGGAAGAGATTTGGGATACGCTAATTCAGATTCGGAATGAGATGGGGCGCAACCTTGGCTATGAGAATTATATTCCGGTGGGATATATGAAGCAAGGACGCACTGATTATGGACAAAAGGAAGTGGAGTCTTTTCGCGAGCAGGTGTGCACTGTGATTGTGCCAATCTGCCAAAAATTGTATGAGGCGCAGGCGAAGCGTCTTGGTGTAAACGATTTTTCATTTTATGATGAAAAGCGCATTTTCCCAGATGGCAATGCAGCTCCAGCGGGGGATGATGATTTCATGGTAAATGAGGCGTCAAAGATGTATCACGAGATGAGTCCTGAGACTGGCGAATTTATTGATTTTATGATAGCGCATGAGTTGATGGATTTGAAAAATAAGCCCAAAAAGGCATCGACGGGTTATATGACAGATTTGCAGCGCTATTTGGCGCCGTTTGTATTTTCTTGTTTCAATCAGACCATCTACGACATGCAGGTGCTGACACATGAGCTGGGTCATGCTTTCGCGGGATATATGGCAATGCGCAATCAGCCAGTATCAGAGTTTTATTCAGAATCAACTGATATTGCAGAGATTCATTCTATGTCGATGGAGCAGTTTGCATATCCTTATGCGGAGCGCTTTTTTGGAGAGCAAGCTGACAAATTCCGCTTTGCACATTTGCAGGAGGCTGTCACATTTGTGCCTTTTGGTGTAGCGGTAGATGAGTTTCAGCACATTTGTTATGCGAATCCAGATTTGACACCAAAGGAGCGAACGTTGGAATGGAAAAAGCTTGAGCAAAAATATATGCCATGGCGTGCCTATGAATCAGATGATTTCTTTGACAGAGGAGGCTTTTGGTATCACAAGATTCATATTTATCTTTATCCAATGTATTATATTAATTATACGCTCACAACGATGGGGGCGATGGAGTTTAAGAAAAAGGAGAAGGAAAATCATGCGCAGGCATGGGAGGACTACCTCAATCTCTGTAAGTGTGGCGGCAGTATGAGTTATCTGGAAACGCTGCGCTATGCCAATCTTGCAAGTCCATTTGAGCAGGGTAGTGTGGAGTGTGCTATGCGCGTCGCACGTGACGAGTTGATGGAAAGTAAATTTATGAAGTAAAAAAGAGCAGCCATTCTGACAAGGATAGGCTGCTCTTTTATGCACAGACCCATGCAAAGGAAATAAGCCGCAAAAGCGGCGCACGGGTCGCGTGTGAGTAGGTAAAATTGATCGTTTTAAAAGATGATTTCCACTACGTTTGCGCCTGGATTGGGGGTCACGATGGAATCATTTCCTTCTATAGTTAAAAAACCGCTTGCTGCTTCGGCTGCACGCATATTAATCATGCGAATGGTGTATGGTTTGATGCTGTCCGCCGTCACAATAATGCTGTGTCCCTGTCTTCTAACAGAAGCGGATAGCTCCACAGTGTTGTTCATGCCATATACTGCAGTGTTGATTTTTACTCCGTCGTGAACCGCATAGACGCGCAGTTCACAGCCGTCAGCATAGTCATAATCTGGTCTGTCATCATGCGCACCGACTGCTACGACAGAATTTTCACGAACCATCAGAGGAATGCTCAGATAATCATGTTGTTCTTCAATCCATGTGCCACCGCGATACTCTTTTCCAGTGAAGAAATTTGTCCAGATACCTTGTGGCAGATAATATTCTGCTCTGCTCTCATCATTAAAGATTGGAGCGACAAGCAGACTATCGCCAAGCATATATTGTTTGTCAAGATAGTGGCATGTTTTATCCTTCGTAAATTCAAGTACCATACTTCTCATGCTTGGAATGCCTTCTGTGGCAGCAGTGATAGCAGTTTTATAAAGGTAGGGCATTAGCTTTGCCTTTAAGCGGGTAAAGAAACGAAGCACATCGACAGCTTCCTCGTCATATACCCAAGGAACACGGTAGGATTGGCTTCCGTGAAGTCTGCTGTGTGAGGAGAGCAGTCCAAATGCCACCCAACGTTTATAGACATCTGCTGTGGAGGTATGCTCAAAACCACCAATATCATGTGCCCAAAATCCAAAGCCAGACATACATAGAGATAGTCCGCCGCGCAGACTTTCTTCCATCGCTTCATAATCCGACCAACAGTCACCGCCCCAATGGACTGGGAATTTTTGACCGCCGACTGTAGCAGAGCGGGCAAAGAGTATTGCTTGTCCTTTTCCGCGTTTCCGCTCAAGCAGCTCATAGACACATTTATTGTAGAGATAAGTATAGTAATTATGCATTTTCTTTGGATCAGAACGGTCATAATAAATGGCATCAGTAGGGATTCTTTCCCCAAAATCTGTCTTGAAACAATCCACACCCATATCAAGAAGAACTTCCAGCTTGTCTTGATACCATTTCCATGCTGCGGGATTGGTAAAGTCCACAATAGCCATACCTGACTGCCACATATCCCATTGCCATACCTGACCATTTGGCCGACGAATGAAGTAACCGTTTTCCATACCTTCTTTAAACAGGACAGATTCTTGCCCAATATAAGAGTTAATCCATACACAAATGTTTAGACCTTTATCTTTAATGCGTTTGAGCATTCCAACAGGATCAGGGAATACACGGCTATCCCATAAAAAGTCGCTCCAATGGAACTCTTTCATCCAGAAACAGTCGAAATGGAAGGTCCGCAAAGGAATTCCTCTTTCGAGCATACCATCAACAAAGCTCATAACAGTCTCTTCGTCGTAATTGGTTACAAAGGAAGTAGACAACCACAGACCGAAGGTCCAAGGAGCTGGAAGACCTGGTTTGCCTGTGATATCTGTGTAGTGCCGCAATACATCTTTCATTTCAGGGCCGTTGATTAAGAAGTAGTCTAAATAGGTTCCTTCCACAGAAAATTCAACCTTTGTGACCATCTCTGTGCCAATTTCAAACTCAACATTTTCTGGATGGTTGACAAGAACGCCGTAACCCTTGCTTGAAATATAAAATGGAATATTTTTATAACATTGCTCTGTGTTTGTCCCGCCGTCAGCGTTCCAAATTTTTACGCTTTGTCCATTTTTTACAAATGGAGTGAAGCGTTCACCGAGGCCATAAACTTTTTCATCTACACCAATACCGAGCTGTTGACGCATATAGGTGTCATAATTGTCGCCTCTGTCATAAGCAAGCCCACTCCAATCTGTTTTCATCAGTGCAAGGTCCTTTGCCTTGGATTCTGTAATCAACTTTCCGTTTCTAGAGTATCGCATATACCAGTGTTTTTTGCCAATCTCAAGGGCAAGAGAACCACTGTAGATAATAATGCGATCTGCGTTATCGTCAACTTTAAGCGGCTTTGCGCCTGCGTTGATTTCAAATGCAGGGTAAGTGTTTACTGCGCCGAGATGATGATAAGTTTGTACACGAATTACCTCATCTATGGGGGTGGTGATAACCAGCGTCAAATTGATGCCTCCAAGCGTATCGCCTCTATGATTAATATGATTTGTCGGAGCGCATATAGTCACTTTGTCGGTCTCTACTTTTGTAAAATATGCTTGCTGTGGTGCAAAGCATTCACAGCCTTCCTGCTGAAGCCAGCAGCCATTATTAAATTTCATCCTTACCTCTTTTCTGCGCCGGCTCTGTTATTCAATAAGTGATGCACCCGGCACTGTGCAAGTGTATACAACTATCATATCATATAATTTCAAAAAGAGAATGAAATAATTAGCGTTTTTTCATATATTTTTTATTGATTATGAATTATTTGAAAATAACTTATGTTATAATTTCCTTATTTACAAAATGAGCAAATGTTCGATGATAAAAAATACGCGGAACAAAATAAACAAATATTTATTTCGGTGGTTTATCTGAGTAAACATAAATGTCAATAAAATTGGGGGAAGAAAATTATGTCAGACAGTCGTTTGTTTAAAATTTTATATTATCTGTTAGATAAGGGAGGGACCACGGCATCAGAACTCGCGGAGGAATTTGAAGTTTCCACCAGAACTATTTATCGTGATATAGAAGCGCTAAGTGGTGCGGGGATTCCTGTCTATACAGAACAAGGAAGAAATGGAGGCATCTATTTATTGCCTAGTTATACATTAAATAAGGCGCTGTTGTCGGAAGAGGAAAGGAGAGAAGTGCTGACTGCAATACAGAGCATGTCTGCCACTGGATATCATTCAGGCGAAGAGACATTGACAAAGTTATCGGCTCTTTTTCATGTCAATATGGGAGACTGGCTTGAGGTCGATTTTTCACGGTGGGGAAAATCCACCAGTGATAACACAAAGTTTGAGACGCTAAAACAGGCAGTAATACAGCATAGAGAAGTAAAGATAACTTATGAAAATACAAGTGGTGAGAGAATGGAGCGCATTGTCCAGCCGTTAAAATTATCTTACAAATCAAAAGAATGGTATTTAAAAGCATTCTGCTTAGAAAGGCAGGATTTTCGCCTGTTTAAATTAAATCGTATTATGCAGTTGGAATTGTCCGAACAAATTTTTGTACCAAGGTCTTATCCACAGCAAAATGACGATTCACAGCAATCGGACCAACGAATTGTTCTTTTGTTTTCCAAAGAGATGGCATATCGTGTTTATGATGAGTTTGACGAGACACAGATTGAGCATCAACCTAATGGAGATATGATTGTCTCTGCAAAGATGCCAGTCAACGCATGGCTGATTGGTTATCTGCTTTCTTTTGGGACACAGGTTGAGATTATGGAACCAGAGTATTTGAAAGAAATTTTAGCTGCACAGGTAGAGGAACTCTGCAAAAAACTTTGCCTAAAGAATGAAAAGTAACAAAGGAACAGATTACTGTTCAGACAGGACTTAGCATTTACTGCTAAGTCCGTGAGAAAACATACCAGCAGCGAGTAAAAATCCATTTGCGAAGCAAATTTTGCATGGATTTTTACATGTTACTGGAACGGAGTGAACAGTAACAGAATCAATGTTATTGAAAGTTGTTTTCTTTATAGAAAAAGAATCGTTTGCATGGTATAATGTTGATAGACATTATATTCGCCCGAATGGGCATGAACTTACTATGATTTTACTGGAGAGCCCTCTAAAGTGGGCGAATGATATGGAGGTCGATATGGCTCTGGAAAATAACCTAGGTATTAACAATTCGGCAGAACTTGCAAAGATTCATGAATTTTTATTTGACGAGTTGTATGATTTTGCTGGAAAAGTAAGAACGGTAAATATTGCAAAGGGTAATTTTAGATTTGCGTCTGTAATGTATTTAGATGCTGCATTAGAGCATATTGATGAAATGCCTCAATCAACATTTGATGAAATTATTGAAAAATATGTGGAAATGAATATTGTGCATCCTTTTAGAGAAGGAAATGGAAGGAGCACACGTATATGGCTTGACTTAATTTAAAAAAGAATTAAAATTAGTTATAGATTGGAGCAAAGCTGATAAAGAAGATTATTTGCTTGCTATGGAGAGAAGTCCAATTAAAGATATAGAAATTAAGGTTTTACTGAAGAATGCATTAACAGATCAGATAAATAACAGGGAAGTATATATGAAAGGAATTGATATCAGTTATTATTATGAAGGGTACAATATCTATAAGGCAGAAGAATTGGAAAATGATTATGATTGAAGGCGGGGGATATTATGTATATTGAGCATGTTGCTATGTATGTGAATGAGCTAGAAAAGACCAGGGAGTTCTTTGTCAAGTATTTCGGAGCTGTTTCTAAATGAAGGATATTATAACACAAAAACACAGTTTTGTTCGTACTTTTTGGTGTTTGGCGATGGTGCACGGCTTGAGATTATGAATAAACCAGTTTATGGAATGAATTATTTGGACGAATATCCAGCTTCAAAATTGTGCGCGGTTTTATGGAAATGCCTGTTTTTCGCATAAGACATCAATTTCCAAACGAGATAAAAAGGGCTTCTAGCACCAAGAGAACGATTGTGGCATCAAAAGTTAAAATGACTATGATACATGAAGCATTTTTTACAATATTTGCATTGCTGGTCGCTTGTCTGGATATTGGGATTTTGATTTATGCATGGAAAAACAGTTCTTTGTCTGTCGGCGCAGTCGTTGCGCTTATCACATTGATTGACAATGCCTACACGCCGATTGCAATTTTTAATGTCATTTATATTCAATATAAATTGAACAAAACAGCATGGTTGCGATTTGTGGGGCTGTTGGACTTGAAAGGGGATATGCAGCTTCAGAAAGGCGCTGCTTTTGATACGTTTTCAAAAGAAATTCGGATTGAAAATTTATCATTTCACTATGAAAATAAAAATATTTGTAATATGAACTCTCCGCAGCCGAAACTGATTCAAATATCACAAGATATCAATTCTTGCGAAGCATTTTCTGGTGATTGCAAGAAAATATTGCATCAGATAAACCTAACAATTAAAAAGGGAGAGAAAGTAGCTTTTGTCGGAGAATCGGATTCTGGAAAATCGACATTGGTAAAAGTGCTAATTGGGTTACTCAAATATAAATCAGGGGAGATTCTTTTTGATAATAGATCGCTAAAAGATTTTTCCTTGGAATCATTTTATAAAAAAGTGTCTTATTTATCGCAGGATACCCCTGTCTTTGATGGTACAATCAGAGAAAATCTTGTTTTTGACAAAGAAGTTTTGGATGCTGAGATTCATGTAAGTCTTGAAGCGACACAGTTATTACCAATGATAACTTCTCTGGATAATGGGATTGATACTAGAATTGGGGAGAAAGGAACTTGTTTATCCGGTGGTGAAAAACAGTGGCTGGCACTGGCGAGATTGTGGTTTGACCACGCTGAGATTGTTGTTTTGGATGAGGCAACATCCGCGTTAGATAATGTAACAGAAAGTATTGTTATGAAAAATGTTTTGACACAAGTGAAAAATGCCACTGTGATTGCGATTGCTCATCGCCTAACGTTCATTAGTGGTTTTGACAAAATTTTTGTATTTAAAGAGGGAAGAATTGCTGGAAGTGGCACTTTTGAGGAGCTGCTAGCAACGAATAATTATTTTGGAGAATTGTATCGGAAAGAAAAAGAGCGTAAAATATAAAAGGATTTTTTGTGGGGAGGTGTGAATATGGATAGTAATACGATTGTAAATATCGGTGCACAGCGATTTGACAGACTTAGAGAGCAGGATTTTTTATATATAGACAAAACGAGATTTATTAAAGAGTGGTGGGAAAATGGAGCTGATGTGACACTTATCACACGTCCACGGAGATTTGGAAAAACACTGAATATGAGTATGTTGGAGTGTTTTTTCAAACAAATATGCAGACAGAAGCGATTTGTTTGAAGGGCTTGCTATCTGGAATGAGGAAAAGTATAGACAGATTCAAGGAACATATCCTGTGACATTTTTCAGTTTAGCGGGTGTAAAGGCGAATAATATTCAGGACATGAAAGCCTTAGTAGAGTTTGTTATTACGAACCTTTATGGAATGTATAAGGAGATTATGAAGTCAGATAAATTTGACGAGAGTGATAGAGAATCCTTTGTGGCGGTAAACGAAAAAATGGAAGATTTCAAGGCGCAGACAGCGATTCATTCGCTATGTATTTATCTTGAAAAATATTATGGAAAAAAAGTGATTGTGCTGTTAGATGAGTATGATACTCCCATGCAGGAGGCGTGGCTTGGGGATTATTGGGATGAGGCAGTTGCATTTTTCCGAAGCTTTTTTGACAATACGTTCAAGACAAATTCACATTTATATCGTGGAATTATCACAGGAATTACAAGAATTTCAAAAGAAAGTATTTTTTCTGATTTAAATAATTTAGATGTGGTGACAACAACATCCAATGAATATGCACTTTCTTTTGGCTTTACAGAGGAAGAAGTGTTTCAAGCGCTTGAAGATGTGGGACTTGGAAAGGAGAAGGAGAATGTAAAACATTGATATGACGGATTTACATTTGGAAAATGCACTGATATCTATAATCCTTGGTCGATTACATCTTTTATTAAAAGAAAAGGGAAGTACAGTGCATATTGGGCAAATACAAGTTCAAATGGTCTTATAAATTCCCTGATACGAACAGGAAAAGTAGAACTCAAAAAACAATGGAGACTCTTATAAAGGGTGGTAGTTTTAAGGCTATGATTGATGAGAAGATTGTTTTTAACCAGCTTGTAGACAATACAAATGCAGTATGGAGTTTGCTGCTTGCGACAGGGTATTTAAAGATTCTTGATATGGAGGTTGTGGGTGAACGTAAAAATGTAGTATATACTCTAACACTCACAAATTTAGAAGTATCTATTATGTTTGAGAATATGGTGAATAATTGGTTTAAGAATAATGCAAGTATTCCATATAATGATTTTGTCAAGGCACTGTTGATGAATGATGTGGATTCTATGAATGAGTTTATGAATGACATTGCGCTTGTTAGTTTTTCTAATTTTGATGTGTCGAAAAGTGCGTCGTCAAAGGATGCGCCTGAGCGGTTCTATCATGGATTTGTGTTGGGATTAATTGTGGATTTGGCGGGAAGATTTACGATTCAATCCAACAGAGAAAGTGGATTTGACCGCTATGATATTATGTTGAAGCCACAAAATAGAGAGAATGACTATGCATACATTATAGAATTTAAAGTATACAAGCCTAGAAAAGAGGATGATTTGAAACAGACACTTGCAAATGCGCTCCAACAGATTGAAGAGGAACAATATGAAGCCGGACTGATAGCAGAGGGATTCGCGCTGGAACGTATTAAAAAATATGGTATTGTATTTCAGGGAAAAGAATGTCTGATAGGGTAGGAACGAATATGGATTTTGTGCGGAAGTTGGTAGAAACCAGAAATTTAAGAGATATAGAACAAATTGTAGGCACTGATGAAGATGGGAATATGATTGTTGTTGGAGAAGGATGGGCATATCTTTCTGAAACAGGAATGATGATGTCAGAATACCTTGCGGACGGTAGTCCGCGAGAAGAAAACTGTGGAGAAAAACAAAAAATTGAAATGTTATATCTAATTCCTCATGACTTGAAACCTGAAGAACACGATAGAATTTTAGCAGTAGAACACAGAGCATTTCCACTACCGCCTAATTATCATGTGAAACAAATCGTAGGTGCAGACAATGTATTTTTTATTTTGCCAGAGGAAGGAAATTCTATGATCGCCGGAAGCTATGTTGTTATTGAACAGCAGCTTTCCTCCGCCGCACACTCTTATTATACAAGAGGATTGGCGGTGAACGTGTTGGAGCGGTATTATTTTGAATTTCTAGTAGAAAGTCATCAACTCTATTTAAAAGAACAGCAGTTTAAACAGGAGATGAAACGAAAGCAGTTTCAACGGGAGCTGAAAGAGCGCAAAAAACGCAAAAGTGATTTGACAAAGAATACTATCACAACCAAAAATTTTCATCAGGATAAAAATGGACAGTATTTTTGTGAGCGAGAAATTAAACTTTGGGGCGTGACAACGACGCTATATGCCAATTTTCAAAAGAATCCTAAAAACGAAAAGTGGACACTGCAAGCGTTTATTACTCAGTTAAATACACATATCCTGTGGATTGAGGACCATGAAAAGGAAATTCAAAAGGAATTATTAGATGCGGACATGGCGGAATTGGCAAGAGACTGGATGCAAGGGTGGGAAGTCCTTGGTGAAGATGGCAAAACTTACTATGAAGTAGACGACGGAGAGATGTTTCCCTATCCAATAACAGAGGATATCTTCTTGAAGTGCCTGTATATACAAAGTATAACAATAGATGGCGATACGCCTGAAATATCAAGCATACATTTTTTCCTTGGTACGGAACCAGATTTTTTTGCATACCACAGTATCGAACTGTTTATTGACGCGGAGACTACGATACAGGAACCAGACCAAATAGATATAAAATATAGTATTCATGTAGGCGGTCTAGCAGGATAGAAATAAAACTGTCATAAATCTTTCTGCAATGGATGCTGCGAAAGATTATTAGAATAAAGGAGGTATTACTTATGAACCACTGTGGAACACAGCGATTACAAACGGATAGATTAATTTTGAGAAGATTTGTGATAGAAGATGCTGCGGCGATGTATCGGAACTGGGCATCGGACGCTGAGGTCACAAAATATCTAACTTGGCCAATACATGCAAATTTAGAAGTAACCCAATATGTAATAAAGGATTGGATAAATTCTTATGCAGAGGAACAGTTTTATCAATGGGCTATTGTATTGAAAGAAAATGGGAATGAGCCGATTGGCAGCATTACTGTCGTCGATAAGAAAGAAAAAAGTGCTACAGCACATATTGGCTATTGTATTGGCAGAAAGTGGTGGCATCAAGGAATAATGTCGGAAGCGTTAAAGGCGGTGATGGATTTTCTTTTTAATGTGGTTGGTATAAATCGGATTGAGGCAAGACATGACCCAAGAAATCCGAATTCAGGAAGTGTTATGAAAAAATGTGGAATGCAATATGAAGGTACACTGCGCAGTTCTGATTGGAATAATCAAGGGATATGTGATGCTTGTTATTATGCATTGTTAAAATCAGAGTATGACAATTGAAAAGATAAGTTTCGTGTTACTCAAAGTATAAAAATGAGTTGTTTTTTACAGTTCTTTAGCTTTTGAGTACGTTGAAGACAAGATGAAATTAAGAAATTTTGTTACTTTTCACGGGTCAGGAATGCGCTGAACTGCGCATTCCGTGAGAATATGATTCAGGAGTGAAAATTTTGCTTTGCAAAATGGGCGATTTTTGCGAAGCAAAACTCTAAATATCGCCCCGAATCGTTACTATGAGCGGCTCCTAGGCCGTGAATAGTAACGAAGACTTTATATAAAGGATTCTAAGTAGACTTCAACGGAGATTCCCACCGTTATCAAGGGAAGCGATATCGGAATAAGCGCATTATATTACTATATTCCCGTATCGTACAGAGCGCAGAAGTTTTTTCTGAATTTAGGTGGTACCACGGACATGTTAGTTCGCCCTAGGCATATTTGCTTAGGGTGTTTTTTTGTCTGTTTTGTAAATTTAAGAGTGTCATCGGCATTCTTGTTGCGGTGTGTTAACTCTGCTGACAAAGAGTTAATTTGCACGCCTGAAATGAATTTCTTTACAGGAGGTATCCACATGGATAAAAAGTATAATTTTCAAGAAACAGAGAAAAAATTAGAAAAGTTTTGGGAGGAACATGAAATTTACAAATATCGAAAGGGGGAGAAAATATTTTCTATCGATACACCACCGCCAACCGTCAGCGGAAGGCTGCATATTGGTCATGTATTTTCATACACGCAGGCAGAAATGATTGCGCGATTCAAGCGAATGCAGGGATATCATGTTTTTTATCCTTTTGGTTTTGACGATAATGGTCTGCCCACAGAGCGTTTGGTTGAGCGGGAGGATGGGATTCATGCCAATATGCTGCCGCGCAGTGAATTTCGAGCAAAATGCATTCGTACCATCGCAAAGTATGAGGAGGAATTTCAACAGCTCTGGAAGCGGTTAGGATTTAGTGTGGACTGGACATTGCAGTATCAAACAATATCTAATTTGTCTCAGAAAATTTCCCAAAAATCCTTTATTGAGATGGCAAGAAATAAGAAAGCATACATGCGGGAGTCCCCAGTGTTGTGGTGCACGGAATGCCAGACCTCAATTGCGCAGGCTGAACTGGAGACAAAGGAGTGTGAGACTATATTCAACTATCTAAATTTTGCGACGCCACTCGGAAATTTGTTGATTGCTACCACAAGACCAGAGTTGCTTGCAGGTTGTGTATGTATCTTTGTACACCCAGACGATACTAGATGGAATCTGTATATTGGTTTAAAGGCACGTGTGCCATTATATGATTTCGAGATTCCGATTTTGGCGGACGAAACAGTATCTATGGAAAAAGGAACAGGCGCAGTAATGTGTGCGACTTTTGGTGATACAATGGATGTTGAGTGGTGTCAAAAGCATAGCCTTCCATATAAAAAAATAGTCCTATCCGACGGAACAATACAAGAAGGTGTAGCGCTAATCGGTGGGATGACTATCACAGAAGCGCGGATGTATATTGTGGAATGTTTGCGCGAGAAAGGATTTCTTGTAAAGCAGGAGACAATTCAGCATATGGTTGCCATTCATGAACGCTGTGGAACGTCTGTTGAATTGATTCCATCAAGACAGTGGTACATTGAGGTTTTGACAGACAAGGAAAAATATCTTAAAGCAGCAGATGAAATTAACTGGCACCCTGCACATATGAAAAATCGATATAAACTATGGGTTGAAAATTTAAAATGGGACTGGTGCATCTCAAGACAGCGCTATTTTGGTGTACCATTTCCTGTTTGGTATTGTAAAGATTGTAAAAAACCTATTTTTGCCGCCGAGGAGCAATTGCCAATCAACCCGTTAGAAAGCCAGCCATTGCAGCCCTGTGAATGCGGGTGCAATATATTTATTCCTGAGGATGCAGTTTTTGACACATGGGCGACGTCTTCTGTAACCACGCTCATCAATGCTAGATATGGTGAAAAAGACGATATCTCCAATGAAATTTTTCCGATGGGAATGCGAAGTCAGGCCCATGAAATTATCCGCACTTGGGCGTTTTACTCGATTGTAAAAAGTCTGTATCACACTGGAAAAATCCCTTGGAAGGACATTATGATTAGTGGTTTTGTGTTGGCAAAGCCCGGTGAAAAAATTAGCAAATCAAAAAAGAATGGCACTGATGCGCCAATGGAACTGATTGAGAGACATTCTGCCGATGCAGTTCGTTATTGGTCAGCAAACAGCAAACTTGGAACGGATACTTTTTTTAGTGAGGATGAGTTAAAAATTTCAAAAAGATTTATACAAAAACTATACAATGCCGCAAAATTTGTAGTTTTGCAACTAGATGGTTTTAAAAAGCCCAAAATATATAATGAATCTGTCTTACTTCCAGTAGATAGATGGATTTTGCAGAGAGTAAATAACACCACTTTAAACGCAATCAAATTGTTAAATAACTATGAGATTGGTCAGGCGCGGCATGAGATTGACAATCTGTTCTGGAAAGATTTTTGTGACTATTATATTGAGATTGTAAAAGAGAGATTATATCAGCCTGAAAAACATGGTGTGCAACAGCGGTATTCAGGTCAGATAGCAATCTACTATAGCTTGTTGGGGATTCTAAAATTGTATGCCATTTATACACCCTATATTACGGAATATATTTACCAAGATTTTTATAGAAACTATGAGAAGGAAATTTCGCTACATCAGACCTTGTGGGAGACGCGAACAGAAGAACAGATTTACATTGCGTTTGGCGAGCACTTAAAGGAAGTAATTGCCAGCGTGCGCAGGGATAAGACCGAAAGACAGTTATCTATGAAAGAACCCATTCCAGAGCTTGTTATTACCTGTCCAAAAAAATTCCGAGATTTTTATAGAAAGTCCGAAAAAGACTTGAAAGCCTGCACAGGGGCAGAGCGGATTGTGATTCGGAATTGATAGTGTTTGGCTGATTTTTTAGCGCAGGATAATCTTGTCTTTATGATACAACTTTGATGCAATTTTCCGATATAATAAGAATCTGTAGAAAAATAACGGACGAATTTGTATCACTTATTTTCCTACAGATTCTAAAAAATTTTATGGAGAATCCTTATGAACGCTTCAATGAGAATCCTTATAAAAATAATGTTGATAATCTTGCTCAAATTTTTTGATACTACAGAAGCTCCTTCCAATTTCACACCTCAAAATAAGGAAATATCGACTACAATGTTGACAGAGATTGCCACTCCGCTGTACACAATAGGAAACACCTTGTTTTATGGTAATCTTGTCATAGAACTGCCAATAGGTGTGACTGCTGAGAAAAAAGATGCAACACTAGATAATCAGCGCGCAACAGATGTGATTGACTTAAAAGGGGCGTATGATGCGCCGTTACCGCCAAGATTATGGATAACACATTATAGAGCGCAGTATACAGATGAGGGAAAAATGATTCGTGCACTGTTAGAACGAATGCCAGACACAACACTTCGTTTACGGTATCGAGATTTCGATGAAAAGAGGTATCTCTTTACCTATTTGAGCGAAGATAAAATGGGATATATCATAAATTGGATGGATATTGACGAGCGTGAGACACTCTGGAAATGGACAGGAAACACGCTTATGAAAGAGCGTGCATGCAACGCTCAAATGGGTGGTGAAAGAGTACAAATCTGTATCTCTGATGGCAGTTCTGACAATGAAATGTTTGAATGCAATGTTGCATTGGAAGAGTACAGGGAAGGCAGCGAGAAGGTACAGTTATTTTATAAAAGATTTTATGAAAATATGGTGCCAGCAGAAACCTTTACCAATGTTCATTCAATCAAATATGACAGGGAAAATATTGTCTATATTCCACAAGAATTTCTGGATTTTGTGGTAGATGCTATGTTGAATGGCACGGAAGTTAAAAACTTAAAACCGATGCTAAATGATAGGGAATTGTCAGAGGAAGAAATTTTATCAATTGCAGAAAACAATATTGATCTGCGCCAGACAGTTATCGATAAGACGTGGAGAAATCCGTATCTTATGGTGATGGCTGACGGTGATAACGATGGAATACCAGATATTATTGCAAGGGAAAGTTATGGCGGAAGTGATGGATCTGTGGCGTTCGTTTTTTATCAGGGACAGGAAGATGGTACCTTTCAGCAAACAGATGTGTTTTCTGCGATGCGTGAGGAGTTTGGCATATTTTCTTATAAAGGGAAAAATTATCTGCTTCGCACACTTTTTGATTACGATAAAAAGATTTATAATGGTCTTAGTATTACATATTATATGGAGGGAAAACGCGTGGAGGAGGCAGTTCTTATGCGGGTTCCCAAAAACTATAAGACGATATTGACAGAATGTGCCCAAGAAAAGTATCAATCTTATGCAGAGCAGATTGCTATAAAAAGCTTATTGTATAAGATTTGGTTGGAAGAGGAAAACAGTATTACAGGAAATAGTGAGCAAAAGCTGGCTGATTATGGAATGTATCAGTGCGACTTAAACAATGATGGGGTGATGGATATTTATCAAAAAGAATTGTGGGAACCAAGTAACATTAATATATGTGAATACTTGTATTTTGATGGTGATGGTGAAGCGATAGCACCAGTGAAGAAAATGCTCGATTCCTTGGAGGGAACACCGATAATGATGTGGATAGATCTGGTTCAGGACAAAAATATTATCAATGTAATATCGCAAACGGGTCTTGAGGACTTTACAATTACAGGTTTTCTGGTGCAGGATTTTGAATACGAAAGACTTTATGAAATTCGTGTAGATGTAACCTATGCTATCGATATATGGAAGGAGGTACCATAATTTTGATGGACAACAAACAAAATATTTCTCCTAGAATCGTAAACCGCCTGTCTCGCATCAGTGCTTCGTTAAAATTTCTAAACGATGCCACCGCATCGCCTCCTTCCTCCGCTTTGCACTGATACAAATATCAAGCACTTTGTATACGAGGATTAAAAACGGTGTACTAGTAATATTGCTGACACTTTGATAAGATAGTGGGGTAAGGTAGCCGACAGTAGATATTGTCAATATTTTCCCGTTGTCTTATAATTAATCCGTGTATGAACAGGTTACATGAAGTGCACAAAATACTACAGCAACCTTACAAAAGTGTAAGAAATAAAAGGGAAATGTAAGCTAATAAAATAGCTGGCATTTCTCTTTTTTGATATATTGTAGTTACAAAGGACAACAACTATAAAAGTGTTATTTACAATGTGATTTTTTTTTGATAAGGCAAAAACATAATACAGTGAATCAATGTCATTCAGTTAGATATCAGACGAATGAGAGGCATTGAAATTCAACTAGAAAAAGCTTATCTAAATGCATTGGCTGTGATTAGATGAAATATCACGATAAAAGGGAATTATTATTTGGGAAAGGCAGGACAAAACATGTCAATATTAGAGGTAAAAAATGTAAGAAAAGTATACACAACACGCTTTGGTGGTGCGAAAGTACAAGCATTAGTGAATATGAATTTTTCTGTGGAACAGGGAGAATTTGTGGCGATTATGGGAGAGTCTGGCTCAGGTAAGACAACGCTGTTAAATATTTTAGCATCGCTTGACAAGCCGACTGGTGGGGAAGTGTTGCTTAATGGAAAAGATTTGACGTTGATAAAAGAGAAGGAAATTTCTGCGTTTCGGCGGGATAATCTTGGATTTGTGTTTCAGGATTTTAATTTATTGGATAATTTTTCTTTAAAAGATAATATCCTGTTACCACTGGTTTTGCAGGGAAAGGTTGTTGAGGAAATGGAAAAGCGTCTTATACCGATTGCAGGTAGGTTGGGTATTATGGAGTTGTTAGCGAAATATCCATATGAGGTTTCTGGAGGACAAAAGCAGCGAACGGCAGTGGCGAGGGCGATTATAACAAATCCACAACTCATTCTTGCAGATGAACCGACGGGGGCACTTGATTCTAAAGCGTCAACAGAATTGCTGAAAGTGTTTCGGGAAATTAATAGTGATGGGCAGACAATACTTATGGTGACACACAGTACCAAGGCGGCAAGCCATGCAAATCGTATTTTGTTTATCAAGGACGGGGAAGTTTTTCACCAGATTTATCGCGGAAATCTAACAGATGAGCAATTATATGTTAAGATATCGGATACTTTGACAGTACTTACACAAAAAGGAAATACAGTTGAAGAAAAAAGGTCATAAAATCAAATATTACCATAGTGTTTGTACAAATAAACAGGATATGCGATTGAAGAAAAAAGTCATAAATTATAAATAGGGGGATTGTTATGAAGCGATTATATTTTCGATTGGCAGTGACCAATTTAAAAAATAACAGACAGTTTTATGTGCCATATATTCTGGCAGGAATTGTATCTGTCATGATGTTCTATATTATGCGCACGATTCAGGGAAGTACTGGAATTGCATCAATGCGCGGTGCTGGGACACTCTCAATTGTGCTGACAATGGGCCTTGTGATTGTAGGGATTTGTGCATGTATTTTCTTATTTTATACAAACAGCTTTGTGATGAAGCGACGCAAGAAAGAGTTAGGGGTATATAATATTCTCGGAATGGAAAAGAGACATATTGCAAAGGTAATGGCGTGGGAATCTATAATTTTATATCTGTTGTCTGTTTGTGGAGGGCTTCTAATTGGCATTGTATTTCATAAACTGGCTGCAATGTTTCTGTACAAACTGACAGGAGTGTCAGAAAGCATTCCATTTTATATCTCGGGATGGGGTTGTATACAGACGGCAGAACTTTTTGGTATCCTCTATCTTTTGATGCTGTTCTATAACTTTTTGCAGGTAAGACTGGCCAATCCAATTGCGCTGTTGCATGGCGATAGTGTAGGGGAGCGAGAGCCAAAGGCAAAATGGTTTTCAGCGATAAGTGGCGTTATATGCATTTTGGCGGGATATTATCTTGCGGTGACTGTTGAGGAGGTGATTATGGCAGTTAATATATTCTTTGTGGCAGTTTTACTGGTTATTGCGGGGACATATATTTTGTTTGTTTCCGTGAGTATTGCTTTTCTAAAGATACTAAAGGGCAATAAAAAGTACTATTATCAGACAACGCATTTTATCACGGTTTCTGGTATGCTTTATCGCATGAAACGCAATGCAGTTGGTCTTGCAAATATCTGTGTTCTTTCCACAATGGTGCTTGTGATCATTTCGACGACAGTCTGTCTGTATGCAGGTTTGGAGGATTCTTTAAAAAATAATTTTCCCGCAGAGATTAGCATAACGCTCTATCGGGATTTTATTCCTGAAGTGTCAGAGCGAGAACTTTTGATGGAACAGCTTTTTGCAGCAGGCAAAGAACAGAATAGAAAACTGACGGAAGTATCAGAATATGCGGATATTGTGGTTGTAACACACATAGAGGGGAATAAAGTGGAGTGCTTCGACAACACAAATGATTCCTATAATTTTACGGAAATGGGAATGCTTTATCTAATGACGCGGGCTGATTACGAGCGATTTACAGGACATTCCTATGAGGCTATTCCACAGGGAAGCGTGATGGTGACATCACCTATTACATTTGATGAAGATTCAATAGTGTTGTTTGGAACAGAATATCCTGTGGCGAGAAAAATGGACATCCCAACAGATTTTCCCAATAAAGAGATTGAGGGTTTTTTGAATCCGCAGCAAATATGCTATGTTATTGTGGAAGATGCTAATGCTTTAAGTCCTTTTCTAGCGGAATCACAAGTGCAATATCATATAGAGATTGAGATGGACGGGACGCCGGAAGAAAGAAAAATGTATGCATCAGCAGTGCGGGAAGTGCTGGATGCACATAGAACGGAACCTGGATTTCAAACAAGAATTGTCACTGCAAGAGCAGAACAAAGAGACTCTTATATGGAAATGAATGGTGGGTTTCTATTTCTGGGACTGTTTCTTGGAAGTATGTTTTTAATGATTACAGTGTTGATTATTTATTATAAACAGATTTCAGAAGGTTTTGAGGATAGAGAGCGCTTTGCTATTATGATAAAAGTTGGAATGGGACGCAGTATGGTAAAGGCTGCTATTAATACACAGGTGCGCACGGTATTTTTTCTGCCAATTGCTGTAGCGGTGATTCATCTTGTAATGGCATTTCCAATGTTAAAGATAATATTGTATGTGTTTGGGCTTATGAATACAACATTATTTGCCGGTTGCCTTGTTGCGACAGTGGCGGTGTTTGGGGTGATCTATTTTGTTGTGTTTAAGCTCACTTCATCAAGCTATTACAGAATTGTTTATCAATAGTGAAAAATTTTCTTGACATTGTGAAAAAAGAAGGCTATAGTTGTTTCTGTACAGAACGCATATTGGATAACAATATGCGCTATCACGCTAGGGGTGCACATCGCTGAGACTTTACCCTCATTACTTGAACCGGATAATACCGGCGTAAGGAAGCAGTATGGGAATAATGAAAAAGCTGTTCAGATTCTAAATTGGATTTGCATTGTATCGCAAATCTATAAAGAGGCAGTTGCAGATACGCGTTTGAATGAAATGTCGTAACTGCTAGAATACTGGATTGCTACGATGCTGACCTCCTCGCGAAAACGAAGGAGGATTTTTTATGTTGTACAATGTGGTAGTAAACGACTGGGACGAGACGACTTACGTCCCGACGGCACTTGGGAATGGACTGCTTGCGGCAGTGATCGCGATACTGCTCGTGTCAGCAGTCGCATTTGCAAGGCTTCACATGCGAATGGAGAAGGAGAAAAATACAGATGCGGGCAGCACAAGGCTGACCATTCGCCAGCTTGTGTTCTGTGCGATGTCCGTTGCCCTTGGCACAGTGCTCTCTAATATAAAGCTGTTTCACTTTCCGACTGGCGGCTCCATCACGCTGCTGTCCATGCTTGTCGCCTGCCTGCCTGGGTATTTTTTCGGGCTTGGCGCAGGGTTGATGACAGGACTTGCGCATGGTGTCTTGCAGCTTGTGATTGACCCGTATGTTTTGTATCCAATGCAGCTTGTGATGGACTATCTGCTCGCATTTGGCGCGCTTGGGCTGTCAGGGCTCTTCTCTAATGCAAAGAATGGGCTGATCAAAGGCTACATTGTGGGGGTGCTGGGGCGCTATGTGTTCACCGTGTTGTCGGGCTGTATATTCTTTGCCTCGTATGCTTGGGATGGCTGGGGCGTGCTCCCGTACTCGATG
>ERZ808035.719-NODE-719-length-24873-cov-6.142321_pt1 | contig 24873 bp, 28 predicted proteins | sample MGYA00380189_ERZ808035 | MGnify/ENA primary metagenome ERZ808035 (study PRJEB31490, sample SAMN06133407) | mouse gut metagenome | isolation source: M5_1 | host: mice | place: China: Chengdu | collected 2015-05 ...
AACAGTAAGGATCAAATGTAGCTGGACTTTTAACTCAGCTGCCTGGAAAGGAAAAGCGTAATTTCATTATGTCGTTTAATATACGGAAATGAGAGGATACGTGAACAGCCCCAAACAAAACAACCGTATGGTGTATGAAAAAGACTATGAATGCTGCCAGAAAAAACTGGAAAAATTGGCACAAACCTCCAACCGGGTATCATTCCTGCGCCTCATCATCATTGCCGCCGCAGGGGTGGCGTTTTTCCTTTGGTGTCAGCGGAAAACCCCCGCTTTCCTTGCGTTTGCCTTTAGCTTTGCGTTTGTGTTTCTTATGCTCATACGTTACCATGGCATACTGGAAGATGAGCAGACATACCTGGAAGATTTCCAGTCTGTCCTCAAAGACTATATGGCACGTTTTGACGATGGATGGAAGGGTTTTCCCATGAACGGGGCAAGGTATATAAATGATGAAATGTTAGAGAGCAGGGACCCGGATCTGTTTGGAAAAGGTTCCTTCTATCAATACATCTGTACAGCAAGCACAATCTGGGGGCAGGATCAGCTTGCCTTCTGGCTGCAACTGCCAGGCAGGGATTTTGAAAAGGGTTCGGTTCCGCAGATTGTCCAGGAGATTATAAGCAGGCAGCAGGCGGTTGCGGAGCTGACTCGAAATCCTGAATTCTGCATGGAATTTGAAACTTATGCAAGGGAGTTAAGAAGCATTGAATATGAAAAGTCGAGGAAAATAATGGATAGTTTCTTTCAGGCCCTGGAAACAAAGAACGCTTTTCCTGCGGTCTGCCGGATATTGATCAGGCTGTTCCCGCTTCTTACACTAACCCTTTTATTTTCCGCCCTGTTTGGAATTCACAGACATCTGACAATGCCCATTGCCTTTCTCCTTGTATTTGCCCAGCTTGTGTCTGCCGGCCCTGGATTTTATCGGAACAATAAGATATTATTCCCCATTTATCAGATGAACAGGGCAATAACTCCTTACCGGAAATTGTTATGGACTGTACACATCCATACGCACAGAGGATAATGTGAATGAGGGCATTTCCACATTTTATGCGGAACTGCTGCGGATCAAGAAAATGATCGAGGCAAGTAAGAAGCAGCTCCCAATGATTTCCCTGATTGATGAAATCTATAAAGGGACAAATTCAAAGGACCGGATATTTGCGGCAAAAGAAACCATACGAAATTTATCAAAGCCTTATGCCGTTACATTGATTACCACTCATGACTTTGAGCTGTGCGATTTGGACAAAGACCTGGATATCCACGCGAAAAATTATCATTTTGCAGAGAATTATAAGGAAAACCGAATCCTTTTTGACTATAAATTAAAAGAGGGGCGCTGCACTACCACAAATGCCAGGTATCTGCTGCGCATGGCGGGAATTCTAAAATAAGAGATATTGATAAAAGGTGGTCTGACAGAGATGAAAAACATGGGAAAGCAAAAACTGTTTATTGCTGCAGGTGTCCTTCTTTTTATAGTGTCCGGATGCGGCAAAAAGGCAGAGGAAAATCAGGAGATACCGCAAAATGCAGAAGTCAGAGAAGAATATTCGGAAAAGGAACAAATGGGAGAAGATCGTGATTCTGATGGGGAATCCATTGCAGAGCTTTATCGTGACATTTATGAACAGGCAGTAGAAATGGGAACGGTTGGAGAGCTGGAAGTGACAAGACGCATGGTTGAACGGATTGGAGAACATGGTTATGCTGTGGTGGACGAAGAAAATCAGATTGACATGGTCGGTTCGGAACAGGTTTTGCGCTTTTGCAGATCCGTAGAGGAAGCGCAGGATGACAAACTTACCATAATCGCAGTCACCAGTTTCGGCGGATTTATAAAGTATGACCTTCTTACAGCAGAGGGAGCAGTAAATGTAACCAGAGGATATTATCAGTATAGCAATGAGATTCTGAAAAACTTAAGTACCGTAAGCTATCCGGCAGAATCGTGGGAATATACGGAAGAAGGCTACCTGCTGTTTGAGGGAAGTTATTATTCCGAAAGCTATTATGTGCTTTCCCTCAGTGATGAACCGGAACATACGGCGCTGAGGGTTGAGCCGCTGGATGAAACGTGCAGGGAATTGAACCGACAGTATTTGTTGCCGGTGGGGTATGGGGGAAATAATCTTTTCCTTACGGACTGGAGCGAAGAGGATTTTGGAAATCTGGATTTTTATGATTTATTTGACAGGTTCTATCCTGATATCTATGAACAGCCGGTTCCTTTTACGCCGGATGATGATTTAGACGCCGGAGCCGTTTACAGGATACCGGCAGATGTATTTGAACATGTCATTGAGCGTCATTTGCAAATTGATTACGAGGAGCTGCAGAGGAAGGCCGCCTATATCCCGGAGGATCAGACTTATGAATACAGACCGAGAGGGTTTTATGAGGTTGAATATCCGGATATCCCATATCCGGAGGTGGTCAGTTATACGGAAAATGATGACGGAACGTTAGCTTTGACTGTGAATGCCGTATACCCGGAGGAAAACACCTCCAGGGCGTATACCCACAAAACCGTGGTCCGTCCCCTTGACGATGGAGGTTTTCAGTATGTATCCAATCAGGTTATTTTTCCGGAGGGCGGCTGTGAGCTGTGGTGGCATTCAGACCGGCTGACAGAAGACCAGTGGAAGAAAGTATATGGAGGGGATGATTAGTTGGAAGATTTAAAGCGGTTGCTCAGAAAGGGGAGTCTCCTGCTTATCCTGTTATGTCTGGCAGTGGCAGCCGGGAGCTTCTATACAGGCTTTAAGGAGGACAAAGGCCGAAAGCAGCCGGAGGAATCCTGGGAACCGGCTATGGAGATTTCCGGAAACGCCGCCACAGGCAATACCGGGGCAGCAGACAAAGGAGAAGAACCTTCTTTGGCAGAGAGCAGCAGGGAAGATAATGACAAAAAAGGGCGTTGGGAAAAAGGATATGATCTTCCGGTTGATGAAAACGAAAGGAAAGAAGCGGAAGCTGACTTAAGGGCCGCGTTGGAATTGACCAGGGATATTTACCAAGAAGCGGACAAAGGCGATGCTTCAAACGTGGTTTTATCAGAGGAAGTTTTAATTCAATTAAAAGAGAAGCTAAAGACTATGGGCATGCCGGTCACAGGGAGCGAACCGTACCAGGTTATGGAGAACTGGCAGGAGATGGAGCGGTTTTTACAGGATGCCGGAGTGGGAAAGGCCGGGACCGTGCTCCTGTACCGGATTCATAGAGACGGAGGAATCGGAAGGTTTCAATATCAGTATGATGGAGAAAATTTGCATGTGCTGGCAGCAAATATGACATGGGGGAAAGATGAAACACCGATGCCTGCGTACATTTCCTATACAAGAATAAAAGAATGGCAGTATACGGAAAAAGGATATTTCTGCTATGAATTATGTGTACCGGAACCTCCGGAAGTATCGGAGATTGTTGACGGAAGCTGCCTGGTCAGAGTGAGGCCCCTGCCACAGGAGTGCCGTGAAATGTCCGAAAAATGTGTGCTTCCATTGGGGTATCAGGGAAATAACCTGTTATGCTCCAACTGGGACAGGGAGAGCCTGGATAAACTGGATTATAACGGGATTTATGAATATTTTTATGGGATGAAGTATGGCAGGCGGTTTGAACCGGAGCAGTATCCCCATGGGATACCGGCAGAAGAGTTTGAAGAGACCATCATGGATTACCTTCCGGTTTCCAGGGAGGAGATTCGGCAGTGGGCCGTGTTTGATGAAGGGCGTCAAGTCTACCGATGGGAGAGACTGGGGTGCGGAAATTACGCACCCAGTTTCTTCGATACTTCTGTTCCCGAGGTGACACAGATCAGGGAAAATGAAGATGGAACATTTACCCTGACTGTGGATGCGGTATGCCAGATGATTTTATGCAATGATGCGGTCATAACCCATGAACTTACGGTCAGGCTCTCAGAAAACGGAGATATCCAGTATCTGGAGAACCAGATACTGGATGACGGAATTTTTAATATCCCGGAGTATCAGTATCGGATTGGAAAATAAAGATTATCACAGACCATTGGAGAAGGCCAGCGGTTATCCTTGTTCCCTCATACAAAAAGACACCAGCACACGCCGAATTTATCAATGAGCTTAAACTGGCATGGACTATAATCACATGGGCCGACAGGGGTATCGTTTGATGCGCCTTCTTTCAGTACTTCATAAGCTTTTTGGATCTGGTTTTCATGGCCTTCTCCAAGATGGAAACAGAACATCATCGTATTTCCTATAGTAACATCCTCAGAAATTTCCGAAACAGCCAGTATTTGTCCATAGGCGTTCAGTTCGGAATGCATATAGCCGCCGCTGCCGTCAGGGTAAGCGCATAGGAGTTCGGCATCAAAAGCCTTTTGGTAAAGTGCCACTGCTTCCATGCTGTTTTTTACAAATACCTGCATCATTGATCTTAACATATTATATTTTCCTCCATCACTGAGATTTCTGATTCTGCCCTCTTTTCCGATTTTACTTCCATTGACCGATTTCGGGAAGACCTGAAGAGGAGAATCTTCTAAATTTTCAAAAGCAGTTTTTATAGCCAGTATTATTGTTTTTCCCAAAATGTCTATTTTACAGTAGAAAGATATCCAATTTTCTTGTAAAATCCGTCCAATCCGCCTGTCATATGGGTTGCGCCTAATGCCTTTGTTCTCCGATACATTTCTGTCAAAGCGGCAGAGGTGAGACCCTTATGCCGATATTCGGGTATGGTACAGAGTGGTTCCATGGGCCTTCGCTCTGTTCATGGTCAAACCCTTTAAAACAGCATTTGCTCACTTTTTCCATATCCATATCCTGGCGGTTTACAAAGTGAAAGCCTTTTGGCAGTGGGTAATCCAATTCGTTTGCAAAATCGTACTGCATATCCCAGTGTTCCGATTTCTGGCGATATCCTAACTGACGCGCAGCGCACATCAATTTTTCCGCAATCTGATAAAATACGAAATGGTCTTTGTGTAACATTCTTCCAATGATTCTGCACTTCCAAAACCTATATCCCCCCTTGTTTACTGAAAAATATTTTTAAGTTTCTTTTACGACTGGGCAGGGAGCCTACGGTCTCAAAATGGAGGATCATTTTCGGTGCTTATTCCAGTCCGGCCAGATTCTCCTCCATTTTGTCTAACACTCTTTTTTTCTGGGTTTCTGTTAAAAATCCGTCTGCCACTGCGTCTTCCAGAATCTCTGTCACATCTTTTATATCATTCTGGTAAGTTTCAGCAGTCAGAGGTGTATTCCGGCTTACAAGCTCCGGCCGCATGACAATGGTTGGGTTGAAAGCGACCACAGTGGTTTCCGTGGATACCATAAACGCGCCTTTATAGATGACAAATTCCCCTTTTCCGTTGTCAGCTTTCAGACGCTCCAGGTCCCGTTCCATGGCTAAGGCATCCGGCTCTCCCTCCCCTCTGTCTTCTTTTACAGTATCTACAATCCTTTGATACTCTTCCACCGAGTACAGTTCAAAAATCCCTCCAAGGGTCGGGTCATTCTTCAGGGATTTCATGGAAAAAGCGCCAGAAGGAACAGTGCCGTAGACTGCGACGCAGCTTATGGTGGCAGCGATAGTCAGCATGATTCCCGTAAAGGATTTTTTTTCTTTCATGTGAATGAGATGATTGATACGCTCTTTCATAAGGCTTTGTCCAAAACTGGAAGTCAGAAGATTGATTCCGGCTCTCTTTGCTTCCAGTTCTACCAGTAAGTCAGCATAAAGCTTTCGGTTTTCTCCTCCCACGGCCCGGACTACAGCTTCATCACAGGCCAGCTCCATATCCCGGCAGGCCAGGGCAGCCATGAGCCATACCAGAGGGTTAAACCAGTGGCAGACGCAGGATATGGTCAGGCACAGCTTTTTCAGTGCATCCAGGTGCCGGATGTGGGCTGCTTCATGTTCCAGGATCAGCTTCATGCTCTCTTGGTCCTCCCAGTCGGTCTGTTTTGGAAGCAGGATTACCGGGAAGAAGATACCATAGGTTAAGGGGGAAGCAATCTCGTCCGAAACCCGGACGGTAATTCTGCGGAAGGAACATTTCTGCTCCAGCCACATGGGAATCCAGGAAGATTCCTTAAGGGGAATTGCTGTGCGGTATTTCTTCATACTGGCGGCATGAAGATAAGCGATATACAGGCTGACAGATACAGCGCCGCAAAGCCACAGGATTTTAAGGAGATTCCATCCGAAGTCCGGCCCGGCCCCGGCTGTCTGCCAGGTTTCCGCCGAAAGGGGTAAAGCTGCGGTGATATCCGGCATTTTTTCCCTTAACTGATGGGCCGCGGGCACAGGAAAGCCCGCCGGTACGGGAATCATCAGCTTCAACCAGGCAAGCAGCCAGAGCAGCGAAAAAGTGGTTCTGGGTATTCTGGCGGAAAAGAACTTCCGGCATGCTATGACAATCAGGATCAGAACGGAAGCCGAAAGGCTCATCTGCAGCAGGTTCATAGGCTCACTCCATTTCATTAATCATTCGTTTTAATTCCTCCAGTTCCTTCTTTGAGAGGGCTTTCTGAGAAAGCAGGGATGAAAACAGCAGGGGGACGGAGCCGTCAAAGACACGGTTTACAAATTCCCTGGTATCATCCTGAACCGCCTGTTCTTTGGAAAGGAGAGCCCTGCAGACAAAATTCGGTTCCAGGCGTTCAATAAAGCCCTTCTGGATACATTTTTTAATGACTGTGTAGGTGGTATTCTTATTCCAGCCGATGGTATCGCGTAAGGTCAGGGAAATCTGTTTGGCTGTCACGTCTCCTTCGTTCCAGATTACTTCCATTACTTTTCGTTCTGAATCAAACAGTGTCTTTTCCATATCCGTGTTTACCTCGTATTCATTGTGTGTTCTTTATCGTACATTTCCTATACACTATCACAGTAGTCTGTTGATGTCAATGAATAACCGCTGGATATGGCTGATCAGTGTAAATGGCGCTCCCAAAGAGGATATTTCAAAAAAGAGCAGGGGAATACGGATACTTGCGCTTGTGCAAAGAAAAATCAGCACGTTTGAAACCCTGCATCCCTTTTTTAACAGCACTCCGGCAACAGGCAGCAGCGCATATAGAGGAACAGCCGTTTTCATTTGAGAAAAACCCCCATTAAGTAAGCGGTGATAAAAGAGAATAGAAACGCAAGTACATTCCGGAGAATGGCTGTTTTCCTGCCCAGATATTTTACCTCTACCAGGATTGTGATGATCCCAACCGTAGTAAGTGCGGAAACAAATACCACCATTTGTGTAAGTCCTGCGCCGTTTTTTAAAAAGTTCCGCAACAATGGGAAACGCAATCATTACGGGGATTAACGTAATTGCGCCAATAAGCGAGGCTAAGAGCATACCGGTAAATCCCGTTTCCTCGCCGATCATGCTTCCTGTTGCACACGCAGCAAAAAGTGAGGACGCAGCTGCGTCATTCCCTGGGCCTCTCATTTGCGCCTGGTATTTCATACGACCGAATATTTTATATTTGGAAGATTTAAGACACGAGTAGTATTGACAAAGCATTAAGACTGTGGTAGTTTAATTTTAAAAATACTACTGGTGTCTTATGAAAGGAGTTCCTGTTTGATGGCTGTAAAACTTTTTGACTCTGAATTGAAAGTAATGGAGGTGCTCTGGAAAGAGGGGGACATTCCGGCAAAGCAGATTGCTAAACAACTGACCGGGCAGTTGGGCTGGAATGTAAACACGACCTATACTCTCATAAAGCGGTGCATCAAAAAAGGGGCGATTGAACGCTCCGAGCCGGGCTTTATGTGCCGCGCCTTGATACCGAAAGAGTCCGTCCAAGAGGCGGAAACCAACGAACTGATCAATAAAGTCTATGACGGTTCTGCTGATAAGCTATTTGCGGCTCTGCTCGGCAGGAAGAAACTTTCCGCTGAACAGATCGAAAAGTTGAAACAGATTGTTGGCGATTTAGAATGAGGAGGTAACTATGAGCTTACTGCAAATGAGTTTTTCCGGTGCCATTTTAATTTTAGCGATTGTTGTCATTCGTGCGCTGGCAATTAACAGACTGCCGAAAAAGACCTTTTTGGCACTATGGGGGGTTGCGCTATTGCGCTTGTTGATCCCATTATCTTTACCGTCCATGTTTAGCCTTTATTCGGTCATAGGCCATAGGACATCCGCTATGCAAGCGGTACAGCAGACCCCCGTTGCAAACTTTATCCCGGTCACTCCGACCCAGGCTATGACGATGCTCCCAAGTACAGCCGGCATCAATGAAACGGGAAGCTCCATTTCCATATGGACAGTCATTTGGGCTGTTGGCGCACTTATCTGTTTCCTGTTTTTTGCAATTTCGTATATCCGATGCCGTCGGGAGTTTCAGACCTCTCTGCCTGTGGAGAATGATTTTGTAAAAAGCTGGCTCATTACACATAAAATAAAGCGTCAAATCGCCATTAGGCAGTCCAGCCGGATTTGCGCCCCTCTCACCTACGGCTTTCTCCGGCCTGTGATTTTGATGCCAAAGGGTACAGACTGGAATGATACAAAATCGCTTCCATACGTTTTGACCCATGAGTATGTTCATATCCGGCGTTTTGACGCTTTCACGAAGCTGGTTTTGGTTGTGGCACTCTGCATCCACTGGTTTAATCCGTTGGTATGGGCTATGTATATCCTGGCAAACCGTGATATTGAACTTTCCTGTGATGAGGTGGTTGTTCGGCTTTTTGGAACGGGAAACAAGTCGATTTATGCGCGGATGCTTATCAGTATGGAGGAAACAAAAAGCGGTCTGACCCCGCTATGTAACAGCTTTAGCAAAAACGCCATTGAAGAAAGAGTGACCGCTATTATGAAAATCAAGAAAACATCGTTGATTGCCACATGTGTTGCGGTTGTTTTGGTTGCTGGAGTCATGGTTGCTTTTGCCACTTCTGCCGCAGCAGGAAATAATCGGTTAAGCCCTGTTCCTAATACTGGCTTTACCAACGAAGAATATAACAAGCTGTTTGCGTTACAGCTTGACGGTTATGAGGATATGACCGTTTCCGAGTTTCGGACACAGATTTTTGAATTGATTGATACAGTCGAATATAGAGAGCTTCTGGAGCGTTTTTCACAGGACCGAACGCTTTATGATTTGAAAGACAACAATGAAGCCGCCTCATTCCTGTTTAATGTGTTAGAACCGCTTATTGCCGAAAGATGGCAGGAAAGAGACTTCGGCGGCTATGCAACGACAAATTATGAGGCATCAGACAACGCGACACTGGAATATCAACTCACGATGACGATACTGGATGCAGACACGCTGACCGTCCGGGAGTACAACGATGCGCGGCTCGGCGTTGCAAATGCCATGCCAGCGCTTTTACAGGGAATGTCTTTGGAAGAACTCCAAGGGGATCAGACGGCGGCGCTTCAATCAAAAATTGAGGGCATTGCCCAGGCGCACAGCCTTAAATGCCTGCAACTTTCCATTCAATTTTGGTTTATGCCGCTTTCTGGCTATGTAGATACCCTGCCCGCCAGTACCGATGATCCCGGCTTCAATGAACAAGAGCCGCGCCAGTACGGATATGGCACAAGCGAGGAGTATGCCTCACTATTGGCTCTCAAAACCCCCGATTACCAACAGATGACTGTGGCCGATTTTAATGCTGCCTTGCTGGAATGGGCCAACGAAAACCTTGACGGATGGGATCGGATTGGGGAGGATGCCGCACGAAATGATTACCGGGTGGAACTCTCGGCGGAGGAACGTGCTTTTGTGACGTTGACGAGGACGCTTTCCGGTGAAGAAAATTTCCGTATGATACAAAGCCTGAATACCGGACGCCCGGAGGAAGATCCGTGGTTTGCCGGAACCATCCTTTCAAAAGATACGGAAGACGGGGGCTATGGCGCCTGGTGTAATTTGTGGTATCAGTTTTCCTATCACATCGCAGACAAAGATCGCTTGACGATTGGCGAGCGTGATTACGCTATCGGCGGTATCGTCAGTGCCATAGAAGCCTTTTGGGATGAAACCCCGCTGGATGATTTGCTGACGCTGACCGAGCGCGATGTCGTAACGAAAATGGTTTCTTTGGCTGATGAATATAGTACCGATCTAATCACAATCACAATTGACGAAAATCAAGTGCAGTTTGAGGGCATGGACGAGCGATAAAGTGGGATTCGTCCGGGCCGTAATCGGAATTCTTAAGAGATTCGTCAGAAAATATTCGTTGACGCATCTGGACTACTATGATAGTCTATTGTTTAGACAGACTATCATAGTAGTCTATCTTTTTCAAAAGGTGCGCACCTGTGAAGATAAAATAATAAAAAGAAAGGATTTATACCATGTTCCATCGTACAAAGAGAAACCTTACAGCTTCAGGAATCATGTGTCTTATGCTTATGGCTGCCGGACAGACTGCCTATGGAGCAGCGCCTGCCCCGCAGGTATCCACGGTTTGGGCCCAGGAAGTTCAGAACCCGGCGGAGGATCCTACTTTGGGAGGGCTTTTTGAGCTTTATACCCCGGAAGAATACGAGGAATCCATCAACCAGATTAAAAAATATATGGGCGCAGACCATGCCGATGTCAAGGCCATGGAAGCGGACCTGGCCAAACTGAAGGCGGATAACGGAAAAGGTGAATTTGTCATTTACAAAGGCGCTTTTACCGTATCCACAGAAACTACCATCGTTGCCTTCAATCCGACGATTGTTATGAGGCCGGATCTGGTAAAAAGCGCAGAGGAACTGACAGCGGAAAACTATAAAAAGGATATTGAGGATGTAACAAAGCTTTTGGACCAGGCCGTAAAAGATAAGACCGTAACATCAGACCAAAAGGATTCTATCCTGAAAAAGATGAATGAAAACCTGGCGAAACTAAATTAGGGCGGATGCCATATATGGGAAAGCAAAACGGGCGTATCGACTAACTGATGTGATGCGTCCGTTTTGTTGTGTGGATCATGCAAAAGTTCAATAAATTAAGCAGTCCTTATACATTATTTTTCCCAGAATGTCCATTTTACGGCATTTTGGAATCCTGTTTTTTGATAAAATCTGCCGGAACCGCCTGTCATATGTGTTGCGCTTAATGCTTTGGTTTTCCGATACATTTCAGATAATGCCGCCGCCGCAAGACCTTTATGCCGGTATTCAGGAATGGTGCAGAGAGGTTCCATGTATGCCAGGCGATTTTCAGGTGTCCACCACATCCCTGCATAGCAGGCATATTCTCCCGACTCATCTGCAATAACCACATCCAGTTCCGGCGTTGCGTGCGGCGCGGTGCTCAGTATATAATTGTGCTGCTCATACTGATGATTCCACGGACCTTCACACTGCTCATGGTCAAAACCTTTAAAACAGCATTTGCCCACGTTTGTCCTGTCAATGTCCTGGGGGTTTACAAAGTGAAAACCTTCCGGCAGCGGAAAATCCAATTCATCTGTATAATCATACTGCATATCCCAACGCTCGTACTTCTTATGGTATCCCAGCTGTTGTGCATAACGCATCAATGCATCCTGTCCGCCGAAGAAAATAAATTGAATGCCTTCTTTGTTTGTAAACATATTTTCATCAGCGTATTGCACCATTTCGGATGCCAGCTTTTCATATCCGGGTTTCAGGCAGAAATAAATGTCTGTCACCGGATTTTCATAAAAGCAGAACGCCACGATTTCTCCATTGCATTCCCAGATGCGGTTTTTGTAAGAATAGGAGATATCCATCCAGTAAGAAAATGATGCGTATGCGTATTCAAAAAAGGGGGCTGGTACACCATTTCTCCAGTCCCTCTCATAAATTTCAATCAAAAACTGATAGATTCTTTCGCAGTCTGCTAAAATACGAAATGGTCTTTGGGTAATACTCTTCCTGCCTTTATGTACATTCAAAGCCTGCGTCCTCCTTTGCTTTATTAAACAAAATGAACCACCCTATTAGTTTAGGTGATTGCTTAAAAGGCTATCTTCTTTTCTGCATAATCCCCATCTGTACAAGATTTCAATTTCTTGTTCTGCATAAATTACCGATAAACTGAAAGTTATCGACTTGTTTTTGATAGCCTATTCTGCAAAAAGGTAACAGCAGCTTCTTGTACTTCTTCTCTTAATTCGCCCTGTGTAGGTTTTTTTGCAATCCTCTGTATATCTGAGAGAATACAATTTATGCTCTTATCAGAAAAAAGAGGTGCCAGACAGGTAATAATCCAATACTTCCATATTTCGTCTTTTTCATGTGGACTTAAAACTCTATGAATTAAAGGGGTCAGAACTGATTGGTGTAAAGCCAGCACCGGCAAAATATCACCAGCAACAGGCCAATTACAGTCCTGTATCCACTCCAAAAGAGAGGGTAATATCGGCTCAATCTCATTGTCAGTGAGGTGTTTTAGCCTCTCTATATTGGAACTATCAAATTTATTTTTTGGCACCAAGTCGTAAATATCTGTCATATTAGTTCTTCATCTCCATCTCAACTTAACGATTTGTCGTCTTTACCTGATAGCATTAAGACGCACTAAATTATTATTTGTTATGTAAGCAAATTGCAAATTAGCTTATTAAACCTGTCGCTTTCGCTCCATTGAGGAAAGTGACAGGATTCCTCAAACCAATAAACCTGTTTTTCTGTTTCAATCCGGTCGAAGTATTCCTTCGCAAGAGCAGAGGATACATGGTTGTCATATCTTCCCTCGATAAATATGATTGGAGCACCATATTGTGTTTGGGCTTCAAAGTTTGTTTGCATGACTTCCTGCCACAAATATTGTATGGCTTGCAGACTGCCCCTCTGGCGCCGAATCAAATCGGCGAGTGTGTAATATCGAGAGAGCAAAAAGGGAATGGCTAAATTATTATACTCTTTCAATCATTCCGCTTTTCTCTATTTTATTCCAACGTTTGAATACAATTATTTCCGCATCAGTTCCATAGCCGCTGTACTCAGATACCATGAGATATTTCTCATCAGCGATAATTCCATAACATCTGTCGCTGTCCTTTTTATGAAGCTGATTCCCTAAATAAATCCTGTTATCATCCCAAAACTTTACGGTCTGGCCGTTTGGAAGGGTATATTCAATGTTCGCAAAGGAACCTTTCAGCGCATTCAGCTCTGTTACTTCTTCCATATCTGGAATCTGCAGCGTATTGAAGGCCACAATCAGCTTTTCTTTTAATTCGCTTAACGATGTTTTCCCTTTTTTACAGCACTGTGCAACAAGGCATTCTGCCCCAAAAGGCTGCCCTTCTGTTGCTGCACATCCGTTACAAGTGCTGCATAATTCACAGTTCGTACAATCAATTCCGCAGATAGATTTCATTCTGTTTTCCTCCTCAAATTCTCTTTTTTACAGCTTCCTTATGGGAAAAATATATACCCTTTCCCGGTCTTTGGACAGGTAAAATCATGGACGGCATCAACCAAAGCAATACTATGCTCCTGTTGAATCATGGGAGGGGACATTCCTTTTCGGAAAAGCGTTCCCAATGCATAAATTTCTCTTTGTCATAATATAAACAATGCCTGTTCGTAATCTTTGACATAATACTTTATATTTGACCTACCCTTTTGAATTATGGTATGACCCTCTTTTTCAAGTATTTCTTTTTGAGATTCAATTCCACCTGGATATTTGGGGTTTAGCTCCCCATTCGTTTTAAGAGTTCTCCAATAAGGCGTTTGATTATCTGTCCTTTGATAACTCGCCCATGCCACGATTGATACAAATATCCCTGCAGTAATTGGTTCTGTGAAATCCGCTCCATTTTTCTTTGCGAAGTAATCTCTTATTGTTCCTATTGTAAGTAATTTTCCAAAAGGCACAAGCCGCATTACTTTGTCATAATCAATAGGTGGAGCGAAATACATTCTGTCTCCGCCGTATTTTTCGATGCTCTTTACATCTGTAATTATTTGGAATTTTGGCATATCCTTGCTGTCATGAAGCATTGTGTTAAAATCTTTTTTATCCTCGTTTGCCATTTTGGCCACCCCTGCCAATTTTTGTTTTTATAATTTTCTTATCGGAAAAAACATATATCCCTTCCCAGTCTGTGGACAGGTAAAATCATGGACTGCGCCCGCCAAAGCAATACCATTGCCCTTCATATATTGGATTACTTCTGAAAAGGTATTATCATTTTCACGTTCCACATAAATATACTCATAGCCGGGTATCACCCACTTTGTCCAGCCATCGGGGGCTTTTGCATCCTCATTACACTCTACCCCTGCAAGGTAAAGTCCTTTCTGAAAGCCCTCCCAGGGCTGGAAGGAACGGGAAAAGTCAGACATTGCGCCCCATATTCCGCTGATGTTCCCATCTTCATCTTTCTTTGCCAGATGTGCGATTTCTCCAAAATGGGAATTCGCCTCATCCCATAACTTCTGAATAAAGCCGGCTCCGTCCGTTGTCGCCCCTTCTTTTCCGATTACAACAAAGGATTCTTTTTCACATGTTTCGATTTTCATTGATTTGTTACTCCCTTCGCTTTATGTTTCATTTCATTCTAAAGGCTCGTTCTTTTTCTCGTTTTGGATATATTTATCATAGCGGCACTGCTCAATGACTGTGTGTCCCAGTAATGTAATTGCCCTTGCCGGACAGGAACTGATGCACCGGTAACACATGGTACAGTGTTTTCCGGCAGCCGCTTTTCCATTTTTCAGGGTAAGGTTGTCTGCCGGGCAGAGCCGGGTACAAAGCCCGCAGCCTGTACAGGCATTACTGATTTTTAATTGATCCGAGTAACTTTTGGTTTTGCTGTAGTACCACAAACGCTGGCAGAGTAATCCGGCGATTCGGTTATAAAGATGCAGGCCGTTTTTGGGATACCTGCCTTTCCTGATTTCCTCTGCGCATTTCTCAATCTTTCTGTCTGCTTTCCGGATGATTTCCCGGTTCTCCTGAAAGGTTTTTTTCAGCAGCTTTACATCACAGACAGAATCAGGCATTCGGATATGGAAACCGCCGACGATTTCCGCGCCATACTTTTTGAGCAGCCGTGCCGAGCAGCCTGCGCCGTCTCCGCTGAACAATCCCATAGTGGCAACGCAAAGTATTTTTTTACCCTTCCAAAGATCCGGCTGGCTTTTGATAAAATCTTTTACCATGATGGGAACGTTTGAAAACTGAACAGGATATGCAAAAACGATAAAGTCATGCTGTGATAATAAATGTACCGCGTCTTTCTGCTCCATCGGAACTGCCTGCGCAGTTTTATCCAGTAAAAAAAGCAGCTTTTTGATACAATGTTCTGTGTTTCCCGTTCCGCTTAAATAGATACCTGTCATATATTTTCCCTTTCAAAATTGGAGTAATGACCACGTCCCTGCACCATGGTTTCTGATTTTATCCTTTTCTGTCAATTTTACTGCCATTGACCGATTTTGGGAAGGGCTGAAAACAAACATCTTCTCAAAATCGGTTAATGGAGCAATAATAAATTAAGTTCATTCTTTTTTAAGATGTTTTAGAGGCTTTTTAGAGACTACTCTGATAGAATGGACAAAAATCCGCAGAAATACTGGATAAACTGTGGATGGAATTTTATATGAGAGGAGAGCAACATGAAAAGGAAAACAGGAAAAATGATCTTATTGACAGGGGTGCTGTGCATCTTGAGCCTTGCGGTATGTGCCTGTGGAAAGAAGGAGGAAGCATCAGATACCCAGGAACCACAGGTGGTTCAGGGCGAGCCGATCCCGGAGGATGATACAGAGGACGATGCTTCTGCTCCAGAACCGGAAGCGGATGCAGAAGGAGCCGACACCGGGAATGAACCGGAGTCACCGGAAGCCTCACCGGAACCGCAATCCGGTGAAAGCAGCAGCCAGGGAACAGACAGCACACAGAAAGAACAGCCGGAAGCACAAAGTCAAAGTACGTCCGGCACATCTGCAGAATGGGTGGACAGTACTCCCAATCTGGAAGGGGATATCAAAGAACTGAAGGATGGGCAGCTTACCGTGGTAGAGGCCATTACAGAAAAATCAGATAATGGAGGTGATATCGTAGTATCTCCTGGCAGCGGGGATGATTCTGAGTATAACAAGATTGCGGTTACATACGATGAAAATACCCTGTTTGCTATAAAAACAATCTACGATGGAGGGGCCAGATTTGAAATGTCAGCAGCAACAGCGGCGGACCTGGCATCCGGCCAATTCATTCAGGTATGGGGAAGTTCTTCCGGCAGCGGACTGAAAGCAACCCAGATTTGTATTGTAAAAGTGGCCTGAACCATTGCCTGCCCTCTTTTGATAAGGAGAAAACCCTTGTCAGAAGAGGGCAGTTTTTCTTAAATAAAACCTTTATTTCCTGCATTTCTTTCATAAAAAAGGCATGTCTTAAAAAATTTTGCAAAAAGGTCACCTTTCGTCTTCTGATTGCGTGTCATAAGTATAACAGCATCCAGCCAAAGGATACCCGGAATGATTTTCGGGCACGGATGTGGAACAGGAAGGAGATGGAAAGATATGGACCTGGAAGCGGCAGTAAGGAAACACAGCGAGATGCTGTACCGGATCTGCATTGTGATACTCGGCAGTGAACAGGATACCCAGGATGCCATTCAGGAGACCTTCTGCAAATATCTGGAGAAAAAACCGAAATTTGTGGACGGCGAGCATGAAAAGGCATGGCTGATCAAGGTGGCGACTAATCATTGCAGGGACATACAGCGGTTCAGATTCCGGCACCCGAAGGTGCCCATTGAGGAGCTTGCAGGCACACTGGTATCCCGGCAGGAGGATAGGGAGGCGGTGCGGGAGCTCCTCCAGATGCCCCCAAAGCAGAGGGCCGTGATGGTACTCCACTATGTAGAAGGATACCAGGTAAAGGAGATTGCCGGTATCTTGGGAATTACGGAGCATGCGGTCAAAAAGAGGCTGCAGCGTGGAAGGGAGCAGTTTCGGACTACCTGGAAGGAGGAATATTGCAGATGAGTGAGATGAATGGCGGACAGCTGAGACATGCTTTAAAACAGGTACACATGAAAGAAAATATGCAGGAGGAAATTATCATGAATGTAAGAACACAGATGGCAGACGGAACCTACAGACGGAACAGCTTTAAGAGGATGGCAATGTCGGCGGCAGCCTTCATGCTGGTCTTCGGTGCGGTGTCCATTCCTTCCTATGCGGCAATCAGCAACCTGGTGCGGGCAAGGATGGAGGCGATTCCCAGGGCAGAGGTGGAGGCAACGGAGGACATGATCCAGAGCCAACAGATCCATGCAGACCAGTTCAGCAGGGAATATACAAGGGAGGAAAGGAAACGGATGGATGCCCTCCGACAGGAGTACGAGAATGGCATGTTCCCGGAGAACACGCTGACCCTGGTGGAGAATGAAAGCCAGGTGCCGGACGGGGATACACTGGCCTATACGAAGGATACCGGCTGCTTCTACCTGCCTGACCGGGAACTGACAGACGAGGAGCTTCTGCAGATACTGGACTTTAACGCAGCCAGGGACTATGCCCTTGACCAGTCACCGGAAGTGCAGAAGGCAAGAGAGGAAGCAAAAGCAGAGGCCGAAGAAAGAGCAGCGCAGGCCGGGGAGGAATAATCGCTGCCAGTTTACAGAAAAATCGGGAATAAGGCCAGTGTTGCCTGAGAGCAGGCTGGCCGGAACAGGGCATCAGGGCTGTAAGCCATGGTGCCTTAAAAAGGCGAAATGGAACATATCAGTACATATGGAGGAAGAAGGGAACATGAAAATGCAAAAATGCAGGCTGTTGGGTATGCTGCTGTTGGCAGGCGCTTTATGTCTTACTGGTTGTAGCGGCAGTCCAGACCCAACAGCAGATGTTATGGAAGGAGAGGTACCGCAGCCGGTGATGCAGGAAGATTCAGCAGATTCTGCTTATCGTGCGGATGATGACACTGTCCCGGAGGAAAGCAGCCAAAGTTCCGCATTGCCCCCATTATCCACAGAAGCACGGACCATAGATTATAAGGGGAGTGTGTCCGTAGACTGGCTTACGGCGTCTTCGGATGCCATTTATTTATTGAGCAGGGAGCGGGACGGGGGATCCGGAATTCTGAAAATGAAGCTAGGGGAGGCTGACGGGGAGGTTCTGCAGGTGACGGCGCCGGATGGAATGGTGTTTTCCGTCATGACCACGGACGAACAGGGGAACCTGTATGTGGTGGCAGAGGACAGGGATATTGAAGCAGTGATGAGGGATGATGAGGTTGTCTGCCCTACAGAACACTGTGAAGTATGGAGGGTCAGCCCGTCTGGTGAGGTGGCGGCAAAACTGGACATTTCCGAATATGTAAAACAGGAAGTTTTTTCACCCCGTATGATTGCAGTGGCAGGAAACGGGGATATCTACCTTTCTACGCAGGCCGATGGAACAGCAGTGCTGGCTTTTGATGCGGAAGGGAACTTCCTGAACAAGATCAGTTATGATTACAAGGTCTATACGCTCCGTACCGCCATGGGAAGAGGACGGGACGGAAAGGTTTACGCCGTACTTTGGGGCGATACCACTTCTGTAATCGTCCAACTGGATGGCGGCCGTATTTCAGGGGATACCACTTCTTTTATCCTCAACGGTGATGGCGGCTGCTATGAGTTTGTATGTCCAGGGAGGGATTGTGACCTTGTGATTTTCGGCGGAGATGGAATCCTTGGATATGACCTGGGGAGCGCCGATAGCAAATGGAAGGTTCCCGCAGGTGAACTGCCTTTCAGCACAGAAGGTTTTTATCCGATGGCAGCTCTGGCAGACGGGAGGGTACTGTTTTTGGATAGCAATAAACTCCATTATGTTCCGGCGGCACAGCAGTAGGCAGTATTTTTTTCGCTGCCGGAATATACGAAATCATATCATAATTATGCCAGGAGAGCATGTCAGGAGCCAGTGAAACAGAGGCTTTGACATGCTTAATTGGCTGTTTTTTGTAAATCCCACAAAAAGACAGATGCAGGAGCGGATATGGAGCAAAGGAGAAGACAGCCTGTCTGGAAGGCAGAGAGCCGGAGAAGGAGAGAAAAGAGGATTGCCAGACTACGGCGGAGGATCATAGCCTATACAGTCCGGGGAATCGTGGCGGCTGTCCTGGCAGTCATGCTTTTGCTGATGGTCTGCGGCTGTCTGTATATCCGGGATTTTTTTCGCAAAAATAATAGGGATACTGCTCTAAAGGCAGATCCCGTTCGGGAAGCCGTACCCGGTGCGGAAGAAAATAAACCGGACACGGATTTTCCGGAGCAGGAAAAATATACGGTAGTCCTGGATGCCGGACACGGCGGGGAGGATGGAGGAACCGTGGAGCAGACGGCCATGGAAAAGGAGATCAACTTGGCTGTTGTGTTGAAAATGAGAGAACTGCTGGAGGACCAGGGCATCCGTGTGGTTCTTACAAGGGAGCAGGATATGTTTATGAAGCTGGAGGAAAGGGTACAGGTTGCAAATGGAGAAAAAGCGGATCTTTTTGTGAGTATTCACTGCAACTATTATGAGAAAGACAGTTCGGTCTATGGCCTGGAATGCTATTACTGCAAAGGGGCGGAGGACGGGAAATATTATGCCGAAAGGATTTTGGAAACCTTAGAAAAGAGTGGAGGGATTGTTTCGAGGAATGCAAAGCCTTCCGGTTACTATATTCTGAAAAATACAACGGTTCCTGCCGTATTGGTGGAAGCAGGATACCTTTCCAACTATAATGAGAGGAATCAACTGACATCAGGGGAATACCAGGGAAAGCTGGCGCAGGGGCTGGTGGAGGGAATTTTAGAAGGGCTGGAAGGAAAAGCGGGGTAGTGCTGCTCATTTCAGGGCTTCCCGGATTTGGTCAATAGAGCGATAATAAAGGAAACTACCAGAAAGGAAACGATCAGTGAATACATACAAAAAGTCTTGGAAGAAAAAATATATACCGGCTGCGGTGATTTCCCTGCTTATTCTGGCAGCAGTTCTGTATGGGATACGAAACGGCGGGGCGGATGGCAGGGGCGGAAACATCCTTGCCGGGGCAAGCCCGGATACAAGCGTTTTCCAGATGTATTATTTTGATGGGGAAACGGTTGTGGTCAGGACGCTGTATGACAGCGGTACGGAGAAGGAAGTGATTAAAAAAATCAATGGTATCCCCCTCCAGGCAGCAGAGGAAGATGCCCTCTCCCGGATGGAGCCTCCTTTTTACGGGTTCTGGATCAGCGGTCAGGATGGCTTTGATATTTCCGTGGCGGCCTCCAGCGGTGTCTGGCTTAAGAATGACGGGGCAGTTTATTATGGGGATACGGATTTGTCTGTTTTATGGGAACAGATGGAAGGCAAGGATGAGGATATCCGGAGTGTCCTGAATTTTCCCAATGCGGGGCGTTTATCGTCATACCATACTATTTTCCTTCTGAAAGCGAATGAACAGACAGCAGAAAGCCCGGAGGGTCTGACTATGACGGTGGAGGACATCGGGACAAATGAGATTACGGTACGGATTGCCAATAACAGCGGGGAGGAATTTTCTTACGGGGAATACTTTTCCCTCCAGAAGCAGATAGACGGCCAGTGGTATACGATACCGGTAAGGGAGGATAACGTAGGATTCCAGGATATCGCCCATATCCTTCCGGACGGGGAGAGCACCAGCGAGACATATAACCTTGACTTGTACGGCACGCTGGAACCGGGGATATACCGGCTGGTGATGGAAATGTTGAGCGCTGAGTTTCTGGTGGGTCACGGGAGGATGGTGGGAATAGAAGAGGAGTAAATGCTGATAAAAATAGCATAGAAAAGAGGTATAGAAGGAAAAGGACGACACTTTAAATGTCTGAATCTATCGGAGAGAAAGGATGGTATTTGTATGAATATTTTAGAAACGGCCAATTTAAAAAAATATTATGGCATTGAACCTAATATTACAAAGGCGTTGGACGGTGTAACGCTCTCGATCAAAGAGGGGGAATTTATCGCTGTTGTTGGAACATCTGGCAGCGGCAAGTCCACCCTGCTCAATATGATAGGCGGTCTGGATATACCTACTTCTGGCAGTGTTAAGGTTAAAGGAAAAGAATTATCAGAGCTGAAAGATGAGCAGATGACAATCTTCCGCAGGCGCAATATTGGATTTATCTTTCAAAATTACAACCTTGTCCCTATTTTGAATGTCTATGAAAATATTGTTCTCCCGGTTGAACTGGATGGTGATACCGTGGATAAGGAATTTATGAATGAAGTTGTGCAGATGCTGGCTTTGGGTGATAAACTTACAAGTATGCCCAACAATCTGTCCGGCGGTCAGCAGCAGCGCATAGCTATCGCCCGTGCGCTTGTTTCCAAGCCGGCAATTGTCCTTGCGGATGAACCAACCGGCAATTTAGACAGCCGGACGAGCAGCGATGTTTTAGGTCTTTTGAAAGCAACAAGCAATAAATTCCGTCAGACACTTGTAATGATTACCCATAACGATGAGATTGCCCAACTTGCAGATCGTATTATCCGCATTGAGGATGGCAGAATTGTGGAGGAAGGAGTATGGCAAAATTATGTTTAGCAATAACAAATGTCCTATTATCAAAAAACTATCTGTAAGAAGTTTTTCAGCAAACAACAAACGCAATCTGATTGTTATTACAGCGATAGCATTGACTACTTTTTTACTGACCTCTGTTTTTAGTGTGGGAATCAGCTATATTAAAAGCATAGACAATCAGGCAATTATGCAACGGGGTACTGCGGCACAGATTTTGCTCGTAAATCCTACAGAGGAGAATTTGACATGGCTGAAGCATCATAACAATGTCCAGAAAATCGGTTTGGAACGTCAAATTGCAACAGCGAAAACAGAACGGTTTAAAGAAGTAAATTCTATTTTTTTAAGATGGGCTGATAATACACAGTGGCAGGCAATGTCCGTGCCGGCAATGGGTGGAATAAAGGGAAATTACCCACAAAACAGCGATGAGATTTTTATGCCAGATTGGTTGTTGGCTTATATGGGCATTGAAAATCCACAAATTGGTATGAAAGTTTCGTTAAATTGTCGATACGGTGGAACAACATCTGAGCATCAGGCATTATCTGAATTTGAAAACAAGACTTTTATTCTTGCGGGCTGGTATCAGGATTTCAGCAGTAACAGACAACAACGCAACGCAGTCTGCTATATTTCTGAAAATTATTGGAAAGGATCTGTTGCAACGGAAAATAACACCCGCTGTGCGGCTTCCCTCCTGTTCCAGGACAACAATGCCGCAATTAGCGAGTACCAGGTTATTTCACGTGAAATAGCGCTGACAAATGATCAAAGCCTGAATTTATTAATATATTCATCCTCTGGAATCGGAACCGCTTCAGGTTTGTTTGCTATTGTGGTATTGATTTTGTTTTGCGGCTATCTTCTGATTTATAATATATTGTTTATTTCAATCAATAATGACGTTCACTTTTATGGACAGTTAAAAACACTGGGCACAACGAAAAAACAAATCATGAAAATCATTTTTATACAAATGGGATATTTATGTTTAATTAGCATACCGATTGGCCTGGCCGTTGGAACTATAGTTTCTACGGTAATTGTTCCGCTGGGAGTGGTTGGAATGAGTGGCGGATATGCTGTCACGAATGATTTTGTAGCAGTTTCTTTTTCACCCATAATCTATATTGGAGCCACATTCCTTGCTGTTTTTACCACTTTGATGGGGGGCTTAAAACCGGCTAATATTGCAGGGGGCATTTCACCAATTGAAGCAGTGCGTTATCAGGGAAATACACAGGTAAATGGAGAAAAGGGGAATAAATCACCACATGGAAACAGACTTTATCGAATGGCATGGAGGAATGTTTTCCGGAACAAAAAGAGTGCCATTCTTACATTTTTATCTCTATTTTTAGGTCTGAGTATTTATATTATTATTGTTGGCTTACTGTCGAGTATTGATGTTTCAAAAATCACAGAAGAATACTTTTCAAAAAATGAGGATATTTCTTTGGAGCTGTATGATTATTCCGATCCTGTAATTACAGCAGAAACACTTGAAACCATTAAAAAAATCGATGGCATTAAGCAAGTGGCAATCTACCGTGTTATTAAGCCTGCTAATAATGGTGAGATTTTTATCAGTAATACGGGAGGAGAATTTACCCCTTATCTCGAAGAACTTTATGAAGTGGAACCTCTGTATTTGAAATACCAGGAAGATTATCGTTCAGGAGATTTATGGAATGTCAGCATTATTGGAACAGATGAATCGGAGTTTGACATTATAAACGAAACTTTAGGCGGAGTTGCCAGTTACGATAAGTTTAAAGCCGGGGAAACGGCATTTTATTTATTAACTCCTGATGGGGATAAAATGACAAGTACGAAGGAATTGCCACAATCTTTAATATTCATAATGTGTGAAAATACGTTTTTTTTAAACGCCTGCCCAGTAGGGATAGGAATAGATGTGCTAAAATTGAATGGCGGTTTACAGACACGTTTCCCTATGCCAAGTCTGCTTGTCAGTAATGAGTATATAGAACAAATGAGATTTGATAGTATCATTGCTAAAGTAAAAATAACTACCGATAAAACATCTGATCCCCTGATAATAGAACAGTTATCAAATATGTTTAAGGATATGGGTAATATTGCTATTAACTCTCGGTATGAAAAAAACGAAGAGCTGGTTGAATCCTTCAGAATAGTATATATGTTAGGAGGCTGTCTGTCTGTTATTTTGCTATTCATCGGCATTATGAATTTCCTGAATACCATGTCTGTTAACGTTACTATCAGGAAACATGAGTTTGCATTGTTGGAGAGTATAGGCATGACAAAGCGGCAGATTCAAAAGATGCTTGTTTTCGAGGGGATATATTACTGGCTTATTCCTTTTATACTAATAGCGAGCATTGGAACTGTTATTTTTTCGGGAATGTTTTTGTTTGTTAAACTATTTTTAATTCCGTATGTCACTTATACTTATCCAATTATACCATTGCTGCTTTCGGCACTGATAATATTTTCTATTTGTGTAGTGACGCCGCTATTATCTTACCGCTTTTTCAGCAGAAAAAGCGTTGTAGAACGATTGCGTGAAAATTAAGAACTTGGTATAAAGCTGGCATTAAGGCATGTCTGTATAAGAGTTTGCCTGTTCCGGACGCTCAAAGAAAAACGCACCTTTGAAAACAGCAAAAAAGTCGAGTGTATCTTCTGGCATGATGTTATACTGCTAAGACCAGAGAGAAGGTCAGAAAGGAGAACTTCATGCCAGATCAGAATCATATCATCATAAAAGGCTTATGCCAGAACAATCTGAAAAACATTTCATTAAAGATACCAAAAGAAAAGCTGGTTGTGTTTACCGGGGTCTCCGGGTCCGGAAAATCCCGCATCGTGTTTGACACCATTGCGGCGGAGAGCCAGCGCCAGATGAACGAGGCCTACAGCGCTTATGTCCGGGGCAGGCTCCCGAAGTATGAGAAGCCAAAGGCGGAAAGGATTGAAAATCTCTCCCCCTCGGTCATCATTGACCAGAACCCTCTTGGAGGCAACGCCCGTTCCACGGTGGGGACCATCAGTGACATGTATTCCGCCCTGCGGCTGCTCTACTCCCGGATCGGGGAACCCTATATAGGAACGCTTTCCTGCTTTTCCTTCAACAGTCCGGGGGGCATGTGTCCGGAGTGCTCCGGTTTGGGGAAGGTGATGACGCTGGATGTCCTTCCCCTTATAAAGGAAGATAAAAGCTGGAATGAGAGGATGGTGGAACTGCCAACGTTCCGTGTGGGGAACTGGTACTGGAATCCCTGCTGTTTCATTATTTCTTAAATAAAAAGGAACTGTATCTGTACCTTTGGGAACATGCAGGCAGGCTTTACCGTGAAAAAGTAAGGAAGGGAGATACGCAGACCACGGATTTGTTTGAGATCCT